>CEQX01083201.1_pt1 | contig 11528 bp, 6 predicted proteins | sample 356261 | NCBI WGS metagenome assembly CEQX01 (sample SAMEA2621076, study PRJEB7988) | marine metagenome | isolation source: saline water (ENVO:00002010), including | reverse complement strand
CACATTTGCTGATGGCTGCAAGACTTTCAAGATCTCGAAGGGCAATCACTGAGAAAAAAATCGAAGATGAAGATACGGGAGGGGACCTCATTGACTTACTACTGGGTAGTAATGATGACGATGAGGAAGAGGAAGTTGAAGTGCCTTCTATGATTTCTTTGGACTGAGGGATGAGAATGACGATTTGGAAACCTCCCTTAGATGATTCATCGATTCATCTAGCAGTCGAAGGTTCATGTGGCGGTACAACACTCGGACTCCAACTAGCACGCCAAGTTATCGATGAAGGTGGTAGGGTTCTTTGGGCCTCTCCAGAATTACCAGATGGAGTAAGATTTTCACAGATTTTTTCAGAGATTTCATTGACGGCATCATCAAGATTCCATGCCATGAATCTAGTTGGAAATATAGACCAAGCAATAGATTCACTGCTCAAGACAGCTAAGGCATTACCCAATGTGTCTCTTGTTGTTTTAGATGACTATTGCCCCGATTCAGGCGCCATTCCTAGTGATGTTATCAAGGCCGTAAATAAGTTGATTTCTGATACCTCATGGACGACATTAATGATTTCAAAAGGCGGTGTTGCAATGGATTCTAGTCCATTAGTTGCAAGAGGTAAAAAGAAGTTGCATGCAGATAAGGTTTGGCTGCTAACTCGCCAAGAATCTGATTCAAAGCGAGTATTGTGGATGGATGAAACTGAAGTACATCTTCGACTAAAAGAAGAAGGATTTGTGTGCTAATCACTCATCTTCGCCTAGAAGTTTTGCCATTTCTTCAAGGGCTTCATCATCTGGTTCATCGAATTGTTCAGGATTTTTTGCTGCTCCGCCCATGATGTCGTCTCCAGCAATTGCAGGGGCAGCATCTTCGCGGGCCTTAGCAAGATTTGCTCTACCACGATTAGTCATATACCAAATCATGCCCAAAAGGGTCAATCCAAGAATAATGTAAGTCAGTTCAGTTGAATCTACCATGTTTGATGCCAGTAGTGTTCGGATATCAACATTTAGGGTGTTATGTCAGAGACTTAGCCAAATGTCGACGCTTATCTGCTGGCGGCTGAACCCATCCTTGTAATGGCGGGATTCTCTCTTCATCACTCCATAATTGATCACTACGTTTTTTGCATTTAGGACAGCGAACACCTTGTCCTTTGCCCATTGATTTCATTCTAGTTCCGCATTCGCAAATTGGCCTTTTTGATGAACTTGAAGAGATTACTCTGATTGCTTCTAAGTGGTAATTTCCTTCATATTGCAATGCCATGAACTCGATTTCGTCTCCAATATCTAGCCACTGGGCGATTTTGTTTACATCACCCGATTCATTGAATGCTAAGCAATTTCTGTTCAGGATTACATGTCCTCCTTTCAACAACTCTTTACTTTCGATAATCAATTTAGCCGAAGATTCAATGTGGTCTCCAGTGGCTTGGTTTGTAGCAAAAATTCTGCTACCTACGGTTTCAGCACTTCCTTGGACTAGAATTTCGGTGGCTTTGAATGCAGTATCTTCGCTCGTCGCTCTTACACCGAACATTACTGGGCATGGCCCCCTAGGGGCGATTAATCCTCGATTAGTTCTTGGATCTCTACACAAAAAAGTATCATCCATTTTTTCAACCATAGAGAGTGCTTCTTCACTCACCTCTCGGATATTTTTCCGCCACGCAATTCCTTCCCATGTGACATTTTTTCTAGGCCAAGCGCAAGAGGCGGCAGCTCCAATTCTTCCATTCCCACCCCATTGTACTCCGCCTTCAAGAAGGCCAACTTCTCCTCGGACCGCTTTCCAGTAGTAATCCTCACTAGGTTGCTCTTCAAATATCACCATCCCGGGGTCAGAAGGGTATTGTTTTCGAGTTGAGTGTGATGATTCTGAAATTTCACCTCTCAAAGGTAAGATGTTCTTTTTCCAATATTCATCTAACCATTCAACAATGGAATCATCTGTGAATAATTCAACAGAAAGTGCAGCATTCCCGCGTGTTCGCTGTGCAGCAAACGGCCATAACCGAGTCAATCTCGGTTCTCCATAATCGCAAGGAAGTGAATTTAGCAATTCATGGAAGACTAGAGTTGTACAGCCTCCTTCCAATGAATCAGTGTCATCAAGTCCTAGCCACATAACAATCACACTGGTCTAAAATCATCTCCAGGGTCATTGTTGATGATTCTTTCAATTACTTGTTGGATTCCAATTTCCTCATCCACTTTGAACAATCTTGCACCAACGGCCCATCCTGCTCCCATGTCTGAATCTCTATCCCCTACCATAAGATCCAGCGGATGAATAGGAGTTGGCTTTTCACCCCACCAATCCACCATTTCGTGAGACTTTCCGCGGATTAATTCTGATGCCATATTTAGCATTCCAGGACGTGGTTTTCTACAGTTGCACATGTCTCTATTACGATGTGGACAAGTCATCAAAACATCGAGCATGCCCAATTCCTCTTGTAAGCGCTTGTGAATCGAATGGATTGTCTCCTCGCCCCACAGGCCTCTCATAATCGCTGATTGATTGGTTGTTATTGCGATTCTATATCCAAGTTTACGTAATTCATAGATTGCATTCTTGGCGCCTGGTATGATTTTCAATTCATCTGGAGAATTAATGTAATTTGGACTGCCGAAATTTAGGACTCCATCTCTATCAAGAAATGCAATTGCTCCGTTCCATTCCAAGTCAATCTTGGACATGTTCACTTCGGCGATTGGGCCTTCCATTAGTTCCCTCGAAAAGCACCATACCTATGTGCATTAAGGCGAAGCCATTAGATGAAACACCATTCGTGGCGAACCATGGCAGGTGACTATCTAGTCGACAGATCAACCGCAACCATCCTTGGTGCAGTTGGATTGTTGATTCTTTTTGTCACTTGGAAAAGTCGTTCAGGAAAATTAGAATCCATTGCTCCAGTTGGCTGGGTCCTTACAGGATTCTATTTCTTCAATGACATCGGTTTCTACCTAGCACATGATGATATTGTGCTGACAATAATGAGTGCAATCACTCTACCAGGTGCCTGTGCGATTGCAATTTGGGAAAGGCAAGTTTCAAAGGAAAAATATGCTAATGCATTACGTTGGTTCAGAGGAACTGTTGCTGTTGCAGGTCTACCATATCTTATGATTGCACATATTCCAATGCTAAATGTACTAGCAATATGGTTTGTAGCATGGCAATCTGCAGCTTTGCTTTCCTTTGCAGGGGGAGCAGATGTTACTTTAGGAGATACATACGCTAATCCTGCTAATGGTCCTTCAGTAAATTGGAATGACTGGGAAGGAAACCAGTGGTTCTTAACAGAGGAAATGTCAGAGTTCTCTTTCCATACAGAATTGCTGGTAAATGGTGAACCAATTTACATCAATTTCGTTCTAGCTTGTACTGCTATACAATCGATGATTATCTTCGTAGGTGCAATTTCAGTTCTTGAAATCGATTGGAGGAAGCGCGTTAGAGCATTATTCATTGCGCTATCCTTGATTCACATACTGAATCTATTCCGAAATGCTGGCTTAATTTGGCTTCAAATGGGATATCCTGACTGGCGATGGATGAATCTTTCAGTCTTCGAATTTGGTCATGCATATGCATCAAGGTTTGTTTCACTTGGTGCCATGTTCCTTCTTGCATTAGTATTGTTTGAAATGCTTCCTCAGATGCACAAACACGTACTTTCTCTGATGCGCCCTTTGGGACTAGGTCCCAAGAAAAAGAAGCATCAATCATAAAGATCTGACACAGTCATATCTTCAGGAACTTCCTTTACCGGTCCTAGGTCTAGAGCAGGTGGTACTTCAGTCTGAGGAGGAGGGGAATTAACTGGATTGTTCATTCTGGCCAGCATAGATTCAGACATCCTGTCCTTCTGATATTCTTCCCAAGCATATTCAGGACCTCGCTTTGCCCTAACAAACATCATTCCCATTACTGAAATCAGAATCAGGCCTAGAATACTTGCAGAAACCCAAATGATGTCATTGTCAACACTCGCAATAAAATCAGCATTGTCCCCAATTCCGTCCCCATCTGTGTCCTTGTCCTCTGATGGGTCGTCAGGGAATGCATCTTTGTCATTTGGAGTACCGTCACCATCTCGATCCAGTGGATCATATGTAGTTACACAGTTCTCTGCAAATTCCTCAATTTCACCATAGTCAACCATCATATCATTGTTAGAATCGATTTCAAAGAAATCGTATTCATTTTTCCATGCAATTCCAGATAGGAATTCTATTGAATATTCACCCATGTCGCCTGTTGAAATCTGCTCTAAGGTGACGTATAGTTCATTTTCACATGTGCAAATTGCGACAGTAGCTTCAGTCTTGTCTAATACTCCGTCTCTATTGATGTCAATTCCGTCGAATTCATCATCATCGAATGTTTCGTCGCGAGATATATCTCCATCTCCATTTAGATCCATGTCCTCAAAAATGACATCTACATATTCGTCACATGAAAGTATATCCTCGCCTATTGGAGGCTCAGGCCTAGGATCAGGTCCCGGTCCTGGTTCGTCGAATTCATCCCAACTCGAAATAATTGAAATGTCTTCAATTTCAGTGTTAGCGTAAATTGTAATGTCAATTCTTCCACTAGCAAAGAAGATGTAAATCTCTTCATCAGCCCCACTCCAATCAGATTCATACTGGGTTTCACCGAATTGCCGTCCCATTGGGCCATCATCGAAATCTTCCCAATCAAATTCTTCAACTTCTGCAAACAAACCAAGGTCGCCTTCTCCCCCCCATGTCTTGATGGTCAAATCCATTGCAGAGGAGTCTTCTAGGTCAATGAAGAAATACAACTCTTCACCCTCTGGTGCACTCATTCCTGCAATTTCTTCGTCATTGAATAACTGGATTGGCTCGCCATCATAAGTCCAAACATATCTTTCTTCAAATGATGCTGTGATGTCTATTCTGCTGTAGTATTCTTCACTACCTAGCATGATGTACCATCTTCCTGGTGTTGGGTCATTGAAGCCAAGTTTGTCACCAGCTCCGGGAGCATTGGAATGCATATCGTATGTTGACCAAGTGGGGAATTGGTCTAGTCGCATCATTAGTTTAGCTTCTCCGTCTCCATTATTCAAATCAACTTCAAGTCTTTCTGTTCCCACTGGTACGTCGATGTAGAAGAATTGGTCGAGCCCTGTAAATCCACTAAGAGGGCCATATGAAATTCCATCAGTCAACTCTACCGCTGATTCAGGGTCAACGTTATTTGGCGCATATGTGAAATCTGCTTGTATTGTCACATCTCTACACCCAGAATAAGAAGACATCATTACGTAATAGATTCCTGGCTGTGCATCAAAAATCTGCACAATCTCATCATTTCCTGAGTTGTATGAGTGGTCTGAAGTTTGTTGTCCACCTATTTGGCGACCATTACTTTCGCTACTTTCCTCAAACCAATCATCTTCTATCCAGCCCCAATCATCAGTGTATGGTAGTGCCCCTAATGCTATGTGTAACTCACAATCACCTGGTCCACCCCAGGTTTTAACACGTAATTCTGCCAATTCATCCTGGAGATCGACATAGAAGTACAGTGATTTTCCACCGTCTCTAGAAATCCTTTGTCCAGTAACCGAAATGCCATCGTTCAATTCAGTCATTTCGTCGAGTTCAGGCGGCTCAGGAGCTTCTTCCCAGTAAGCATTGACTTCCATTTCATTAATCTGATAATTCGAACTGATTGTGATCCAATAGGTTCCTTCTTCTGGCCATTCAAAATATTCGTAAACATACAAACCATAGTATGTTTCGATTTCATAATCATGGTCCCAAGCTGATGGGATTCGATCTTTGGCTAAGTAAATCTCATACTCGATGTCCTCATATTCCTCTTCATAATCAAAATACCATGAGTACATATTGAGAGATGCATATTGGGTGTTTTCTGGGATTTCCATGAAGAACAAGAGCGTGTCTCCGGCACTTGCGCTTATGTCATCATAGTATTCTCCATTCTCTAATTCAATAGCTTGTGCAATTATGGTGCCATCCGGCATTACCCATGCTGCACCGTGAATCATTCCAATCAGGCCTTCCGAATCCTCGGTAGAGTCGCCTTCACCTTCAGTAAACATCCACAATGATTCATTTTGCGAATTGCCAATACGAATGTCGTCCATCATTCCACTGAAGTAGTTGCAATCACAACCTGCGCCCATTCTGCCGATGTAAAGTTCATCACAATCCTCTCCTGATTGGAAACAATCGTTCGAACCAAAGTCACCTGCAGGTATTTGTGAATAATTTGCATCAAATAGACCAACAGATACATTGTCGATGAAGAATTCTCCTCCTGTCTCAGTATTTACAGCAACTTTGACATGAGTCCAAACCGCTTCTTGGATTGATACATTTGATGTGGGGTTCCTTGAAAGGGAGTATTCATTGGAGTATGCTAGATATCCATCATTCAGATATAATCCCCATCCATAATCTCCGAGCATTGTTACGAATTGTATTCCATCTGTATCTGCGACGTTTACCCATGCTTCAATTTCGATACTATTGCCCCATTCTGGTAAATCCTCATCGACTACGATATGGTCATCATCTCCATCGAAACGAAGAGCGTAATCAGCTCCCTCTCCAATTTCGACAACGCCGTAGACTGGGAAATATTGCGGGTCATCTTCTAAATCATTCCAAGTTGCAGGCTCAATGCTTCCCATGTTTGTACCTGTTATGTGGACATAATCCTCATCATCACCACTACCCGGCTGCCCATCGCCCCAATTTCTGTAAGTGAATGGAGTTCCATCGTGCCAACGGTAATCACCTTCACTTTGGTGGTCGGATAATCCAATCCACAGGTGTCTGGTTGTATCGTTACTGTCGGCAAATGTATCGAAAATCCACTGATCTTCTTCTGCATCATCAATAGTGACTAGGAATCCACCTAGGCTTCTGGCAACCGATGCAGCATCGCTCCAAGAAGAAGCGGAAAGCAAATGGTAAGTGTGATTATTTCCAGGGTTAATTGCAGTTTCTAGAACTTCAATATCCTGTACATCATTTGCCGATGATGTTGTGACAAACGGACTAGCTGAAACAAGTAACATCAGGGCTGTGAGTAGTATAGCCTTTCGATTCACAATTTGTTGACGGAGAAACTTGTTATTTAATCTAACACCAGAATTGCCCATGAAAATCATGTTGAACAATCTATCATTAACCATATGTCATGGTAATTTACTTCATTCTCTTTCCACCGATACGGAGTTCGGTCTTGAGTGGCATTTGATGCTCCCATGCGAATTCTTTGACTATTCTCCAGCCCTTTTCCGAGCCCTCATAATCGGTAACATCGATAATTTTGTCACGAGTATTTGCCTTGAAAGCTGCAACCGGCTCGGCGTTTCTGAATACTAGATATGCACTGCCAAAGCCGAACTTTTGTTTTAGGACATCTGCGAAGTATGGTGCAATCGGGTCTGAAGGAGGAATAACGAAATCACGGATAGGTTTCACATTCTTCGCCTCTTCTAGCAATTCCTTTTTGCCCCAGCAGACTTCGTGCAAGTCTTGAATCAGGAATCCCTTAATCAGAGTCGAATCTTCTTCAAATTCGGTTAGAATCGCTTTCAATTCTTCTGGCTTGAATGGTGTTCCAGCTAGTCTTGTGAATTGTTTTAGAGTGATTACTGGATAGTCTGAAACTAATCTACGCAGATATTCTCTTCGCAGAATTACAGGATCTAATCCCCTACGAGGTGCAACTGAACGGAATCCACCACGATAATCTTGAACCATGTGTCCACTCCTGAGTAGTGGCTGTATCAATTTCCTGAAGGCAGCACGTTTCATTGCATGCCTTTCCATGAAGAGATTAGGGTCACTATGATTCTCAAAGAATTCTAGAATATCCAACAACTCCTCGTTAGGCTCTTCTCCCCTAATTGCCAATAATGTGGAAAAGTGGTCATATGATGCCCAAACTTGGTGTCCTCTGAGGTTAATTCCTTGATGCAATTGATTTGCACTTGCCATATTTTTCAAACTTACACGGTACACTTCCGCTCTGCCGCGCAGTCCAAAGTCGTCTCGAATTTCTTGGACACTTTCTAATGCTTGAATCTCATTTTCTAGCCTTGAATTCTGGTGTAGGTGATGTCTATGGAACAAAGCCCTCTCAGCAATCTCTCTTGGTTGTGGGTCGACAATTCCTCCACGAATCATCCTTTCTCCAGCTAGTTTGAAACCGATTCCTTCGAGTGCCTTTCTAGAATCATCTTCTAAATCTGTGACGGGTATTCCGTTGAATTGGGATAGAACAGCAACATCGACAAGTTGATCCGAATGATTATCTAATAATTTTTCAAACGCAACACAGAACTCATCTAAGTATGCATAAGGTATGTGCATGTCTTTAATTTCAAGGTAATCGTTAATCTTGAACATCAATACCTTTCCAATTGGGTCAACCCCCTTGAATACAGGTAGATACCATCCTCTATCCAAAACAGAGCGGACTTCCCAAATGAATCTTGAAACATATGGGTCGGATTGAGTTAGAATGCGCAATGTTCTGTCCTCTCTACTTTGAGAACTGAGTTTAACAACTTCTTCCGGCAGAACATAGAATGCTTCAGGCTCAGGTACCAGTGCCATAATCTTGGCAATTCTTCCCTGTTTCTCCAAATTCCTCAGTGCGATAGCCAATTCTTCTACACTTCTGGAAACATAGTATCGCAGTGTGAATGCCTTAACTGGGCCCATTCTCTTGATAACTTCAACAAGTGCATCTTCGAAATCCATTGATTCATAGACATCAACTACTCTGTGGAAAAGTGATAATCTTCTGCGTCTACCACTTACATCTTCGAATTGTTTAACCAAGCAAAGTTGTCTTTCCAAATTACTGATTGCATTTTTCAGATCCCTTTGTAATGATTTGTAGTCCTCACCTTTAGGGAAGTCAGCAAGTATTTCTTGTCTTGTCAAATTTTCACCTTTTGGGATCTTTTCAAGAATCAATTTCTCCATTTCTCCGAGCCATGGCTCAGGTTTCAATCCCAATAGCATTGGAATATTCTTTCGAGTTGTATAGCCAATTCTATTGTGCAATAATCGTCCCATTACAACATCTGAGTCCAATTGTAAATCCTTCCAATCTGCGTATCTAAAACCATCAACGCGATATAGCATCTCTTGCTGCTTTTGGAATAATATGTGCTGATCGAATGCTGTAAATCCATCATTATATTGCTCGAATGACTTTTTCATTACCATGTTTTGAACCCATCGATATTCAACGACATCCTCTTCCCCACCAGTGATTTTGTGTTCATCAACTTTGAGGATATATTCACCATCATCTGTTTGTCTATAGAATCCAACTGAGATAACATTTCTCATTTCTAATTCGTGTAGGATGGAATCAATTTGACTTTGAGGGAATGGTAATCTAGAACTGATCTGGTCTCCTCTAGCGGGTCCTTCACTTCCCAGCATTTCGATGATTTTTACTCTCAGTGCTTCGTGAGGATCTGTAATACTCCGCTTCTCCCATTTAGTTCCGTTTAATCCGTCGAATTCACTAGCGACTTCGTAACTAATTCCTTTTGTGTACAGGTCACGGATATCTTCCATTTCTTTTCCGCCGGCTTCAGAAATCCGGCCTAAAGTACCATGTATCTCTGCCATGTAAGTCGTGAACCACTTGTCATCAAGTTCTGCGGTTCCCGTAGAGCGTAATTTTGTGATTTTACCTTGGCTAGCCAATTCACGAACCCACTGCTCAATCGTAGAGTGCTCAATTCCCTTCAGTTTGGATGCATAAAGTGGATTTTCCCATTTGCGATCTAGTCCACCACCCTTGCTCATCAGGTTCAAAAGTTCGGCGGCATTACTGGGTTTTGGCACTTTATTGGAGTAGTATTCATCAATCTGTTCCTCACTTAACTCGGTTGCAAGACTACGATTGCCAAGAAGTCTTTTCAGGATTTCTGGATCTATATCTTTAACCAGGAAAGCCCTCGTTTTCATTGAAAGTAAATCTTCGAATGTACTCATGTACAGGCTCATTCCAAGCCTTGATGGTACAGGAACTTTAGTGTGAACAATTCTTGCTTCCGATTCTTTACTAGCTTTCAAGAATTGATTTAGCGAGATGATATCTATGTCGCCAAACATAATCTCAGCTTTTGCTTCCTTAATCAGCAAAGAATCTTCAATGGAACGATGGCGTTGCAATAGAGCGTCTGCTCTTTGTTGGAATTGTTGCGGACTTACTTCTTCTGCACCTATTCTCTTCGGTATAATCAAAGAACGACCTGCGATTTCTCTAAATCGTTTAGCGAAAATTTGAGTGTTCACGATATAACGCTCGATAATTTCCATATGATCATTCGACTGGAAAGATTCGTACATTTTTCCAGGGTCAACTTCTTGACTGGTTTTGATCAAAAGTCCATTTTCATCAAAGGACAATTCTAGAACAGCGATTCCATCTTGCTCGGCTAAACCAGCCATAAAATAACCTAGTGCAGTGTTGAAACCTCTGCCTCTGCATGAGGTGATTAGGTATGTCGGCATTCCTCCCGAAACGATTTGCTCGACAATTAACCGGTTAGGGTCTGGGACTTGAAATGAGTCGAGTGTGTGTTCCTCTAAATGTCGTGCAATAGTGTTTGAAACTCCTTCTCCAAGACCATACACGTCCCGAAGGATTACTCTCGGGTCATTTTGTCTTCGCAATGCATTAACGCTGTGTCCAATAAGATCTAACAGAGCTTTAGATAATTCCCTAGAACGACTTCTTGCTTCGCCACTCCATGAAGGAACGGTTGGCCTGTAACCCGTTACAGAGTTTACGTTAACCCTGGTGCCCTGGATATTTGTTACTCTGTATGTTGAACCACCCAATAAGATGACGTCTCCTCCACGTAAATTTGCAACGAATGAAGACGACAATTGACCCAGAATACTACCTTCGGCATTGAACACTAGGTATGAATTATCAGGAGCAATTGTTCCAATGTTAGTGTAGTAAATCATTCTAGAATATCCACGCTTGCCGTAGATATTGTCTTCCCAATCAATCCAAACACGTCTCTCTTCTTCCAGCATGTCAAGTACTTCGATGAAGTCGTCATAACCTAGATTTCTGTAGGACCAAGTACTAGTGACTACCTCGAAGGCTTCATCGATATCTCTTTCGTTGATAATGACAAGGCCGATGAGGAATTGCGCTAGGACATCAAGACAGTTTTGTGGGAAATCAAGCAGGTCCATATCGCCTGTTTGAATTGCAGCCTGCAGTGCAGCCAATTCAATCAAATCATCAACACTCGTAGGCAAGAATCTCGCTCGTGGAATACCTCCAACGTGGTGACCTGCCCTACCTATTCTTTGTAGCGCAGTTGCTATGTCTCCAGGAGACCCAATTTGTATTACCATGTCAACGGAACCGATGTCGATTCCCATTTCAAGAGATGATGAAGTGACTACTGCTCGTAAGTGGCCCAATTTTAGTTTTCTTTCGACGTC
>CEQX01039331.1_pt1 | contig 11537 bp, 11 predicted proteins | sample 356261 | NCBI WGS metagenome assembly CEQX01 (sample SAMEA2621076, study PRJEB7988) | marine metagenome | isolation source: saline water (ENVO:00002010), including | reverse complement strand
TATAGGCCAAACTAACCCATACGCCCTTGAGTTGGGGGACGTGGTTCTGCCTATGAACTTCACTCAAGAAGAAGCCACGTTCCGTCTTGCTGCCGAACAAGTGTCCCGTCAAGTTCCATCTTCTCCAAGAGATCATCCACTGGTTGCTCTGAATCGTGACTGTCGAGTATTGTTTGGACATCGCTCCTGCGTAAGATCATATCATCACCAACGGCTTTTCGTATCGCCGTGAAAAGAGCCCTTGGCGATGATGAAGATGAGGCGACGAGTGGCTCATCCATTGATTCGAGCTTTTTTCTTAATTCGTCACGTAGTTCTTCTGGGGTATTTGCAAGCGCTACCTCGATACGAAGCTGCGCTGAGGTTTCTGCTGTAGTGATGATGGGTGTCGTTGATGGGAGCGGTTGTCCGCAATGTGGGCACTGACGTGGCTGACCACGAGTACCATGACAATTCCGACATGCAGGACAGCGTACAACGGACCATGACCCTGCCATGGAGTTGAATTATGCCAACAGATTATGAAGATTCACAAACTAAAATCTGGGCTGTTACTACGTCGTGAGCCAGGTCGGAGTGCTGGAGCTGCTGGAGCCTTGGTGTCAACACGCTTCTTTTCAGGCTCTGCAGAACGGGTCAAACCACCACGGATTGGTCCTGTTCGACCACGACCTGCCATACGGAGAGAATCTGGTAGAATCAACGCTGCAATGGCAACTCCATGATGATCCTGACCCGCTGTTACTTCGTCAACAGCAACATCGAATGAGAGAACTTCAAGATCACGGGAAGCAAGACGTCGTTGGATGTTTCTGCGCAGAAGCAAGACGGTTTCTTCATAGTCAGCCTCAGTTGTGATGCTCGCAACAATTGCACACTCATCACCCTCTGGTGTTTGACACATGGCATAGCCAACACCTGCACATGCAGTGGAACCACTCCAAGCAAACGCAGTAGCAAGGTGACACTCAACCAAAGATCCCATTGGAAGAGGTTCAGGAGGCACGATATTGAATCCGAGTGGAAGCATCGCACCTTGCACTTGAATCAGTCGAGCATCCCCTAAGCCAAGCTCAACAAGACCCTGATCGAATGCGTCTTCTGCATTTTCACCCCAAGGGGAAACAGCGGTCATAAGCCACCCACGAGATGATTTCGAACTGCCTTCAGCGCCTGCCATGGTTACAAGAAGTCCAACACGGTTCATGAACAACATGGTGCATTGAGGTCAAAAAATACGAAATGCTATGAAAACCAAGGGGGTGGAGATGTCATGGCCAAGGCATCAAGAATTCTCTTGTTGGTCGCGACCGTTGGCCTCTTTCTCCTCTCAGTCATCATGCTACTCAACAGCGATTCGGAATTAATGGCCATCCCATTGATTGGTGTTTCCGTTCTCACTGGATTTGGGTACATGATGTTCGATGCAGAGGCTCCAGAGAAGCAAACCAGCACGCCAGGTGCAATCGAACATCATCGAAGAAGTCATCATGAAGTCAACCAAAACGATGGGTTACCAGACATCACGCAAAGTGATTACGACCTTCCTCTTTTGTGAATTCTCTACTCATTCGTTGTAGAATTTCTCAAACCATTGGTCTTCTTCAGTTGTTGGAAGTCCTCTTGGCGCTTTCTTTGGTGAACCACGAACAAGAAGAAGCAAGACCAAGACTCCGAGCAGAGCAGACAATCCAACAAAGAGATCTTCGTTCGATTCGGAACTCTTGTCCTGTTCCTCATCGACCACATCGGTGGGCTCGGATGGCTGGAAGACGATTTGTGGTTCAATCAAACATCCTGTACAGAACAAGGTATCGAACATTATCGAGTTTCCTGCTTCATCAACCACAGTGAAGCTAATTGTCACATTTTCTTGTTCATCCGCTAAGGAAACATCGATGTGGGGATTGGCCTGGCTCAAATCCAATGTCTTTGATTCTGTTTCTATAGAAGAGAGATAGGATACGGATACAACATCGTTTGAGAACGTGAACTGCATCGTGTAATCACCAGACTCAAGATTCGAGAATGTGGATGATTCCCCACCCGTAAACCACCGGCTGGTCTCCAAGGATTGCGATGAATCGAACAGCTTCAGTTGGAGTTGAGGTGATTGTCGATCTTCGTTCACAACTGCGCTTAGTTTCCAATCACTAAACTCGATTGTATTTCCATAAGCATCGACACCACCGATTGCGTACACAGCGTTCACAAGTTCGCCCTCTTGAGCAACAGTATCCACATACAATGTGTGAAGAGAAACGCCCTCGTTGAGCATGTCACCGACTGGAATCCAGAACGATTCTTCGCTTAGATCACTGTTCAGATTTCGATACAGCATCCAGTTTGTTCCATCTTCATTCGCACTACCAGCCCATCGAAGTTGAATCGAACCATTGGCGAAGTAATCTGCATTAAGTGCGCTCGGAGCGGTTGGAGGCAAGGTGTCCTCAACGATTGAAAGCATCATCGAATTGTAGGACATGGTAATGTTGGTTTGTGCATAGGTCACATCTTGAGTCCCAAATGAGGCGATAACGGTTACAGCATACCATGCATTTTCAGAAGTACCTGCTTCGATTGTGTGATCGTAGTGCTCTTGTCCAGAATCGACAATGGCAAGCAACTCAACAGTGCTTCCCGACAACGCTGTTGTGTTGATCCTTCCAACAGAAGACCGCCAGACCTGATATTGTGCTTCAGGGTGTCCAGCAAGGTCAGTCCAAGTGATTTGGGTCATTCCGTCTTCGAAGGTTGCACTGATGTCATCAATGATGTTCTCCTCCGGTAGAAGAGTATACTCGAAGACGACGCCATTTGGAGCGATTTCAAGGTTTGATTGGTGATTCCCAAATTGGTCAGAAAGCGTGACAAGATAGAAGGTTTGGCCACTGTAGCTCGTCTCTACGGAATAATTGTACTCTGTTGTTGTTGCGGGTAATTGTGCAATCTCAACAACCCGTTCTGAGGTGATATCGACAATGTCTGCTGGGCTTCTCCAAATGTGGAGTGTGTGGTTCGCATCCTCAATGCTTGAACCGTTCCAATCGAGTGATGTGATGGAGGTTGTTGAATCAAATGAAATCGTCAATAAACCGTCGATTGTCGAACCTGTATTGTCCTCAACAATACCTTGCGTCATTGTATTTCCGGACAACAATCGCACATCGGATTCGCCATCAAAGGAATGCAAGACAGTGTAGAACGAGGTTTGACTCACGGGTTGCTGGTGAATAATGTGATACTCGGTGACATCAGAACTCAGATTTGCTACAATCTCAGTTTTCATCAGAGCGTCCCAATTTGCTGACGTTGCTGCCACTGCATGACTCCAAATTGTGGTTGTATGCAATTCAGACACGGTTGCATCAACCGTCCCAATGTCAATCCATGTCAGTGTTGTCGTCGAATTGGTCGTATCATAGGATCCCTGGAGAGCATACGGGGATGTAATTCGTGAACCAAACTCGTGAATAGGTTGGCTGAGTGCCGCATCACCCTCAGTAAAGTTGCTGATGATTGAACCATTTTGTAGTGTACTGACAATTCCATAGTAGAAACTACCGTTTGTCGATGGAGGAATCGCTTTGGTTACCGAATGGGTTCGCTCTTTGCACTCAGCATACGTATCGGTTGCCAAGCATGCTTGTATTCCCTCTTCAAGGAGTTCAGCATTATTGTAGTTGGAACTGTTCAACGGTTCATCCGACCTATACAATGCGTACGTTGTTGTTTTCAACTCATCCAAAATCAAGAAATCATTTGTGTCGATGTTGCCCCATGACAATGTAGTTGTTTCATTTTCTCCATCAAAGGTTGCTGTGAGGTTTTTTGCTTCAAGATCAGGCCCCTGACCCTCATCAGCGGCTACGGATTGAAGCAGAGGAACCATCAGTAACAAAACTAAGAATGTGGAAATTATTTGCTTTGACATGAGAACCCCTCAGAGAGACCTAAAAGAATCATATTTATGTGAATTTTCCATGGAGCCTATACCAAAATACTCTTCAATGGGTTGCATGAGCAAGAAACATGCTTAACGATATACTTCACCAAATGGAACCTCTTGAGCGGTACAAATACGCTCAACTTCTTGGCCACCTTGCAAGTGTAGACAATAAGATCTCAAAGGTTGAACTTGCATTCTTTGAACAACGCTTGGGTGCCACACTTCTTTCACCTGAACGAAAAGAGCAATTGCGAAAACAAATGAACAAGAAGTTGAATCTTGATAAGCACTTGGAAAGCATGAATCCTCGTTCGATAAAACTCGCCCTAAGAGACATTTGTCTTATGACAATGGCCGATCGAGAAATCGAAGAGGATGAGCGAGCAGTCCTTCTCAAAGTTGCAGCGGCTGCAGACTTAACAGAACGACACATCGATGCACTGCTGCAATGGACTGTGAAAGGCTTTCACTGGATGCAAGAAGGTTACAACGCCATCAACATTTGAAATGACGATGAGTTTACAGAATACGAACCGTTTCCAAATTCTTTGGAGCATAGGTTCGACATCGATACCGATCACGAAGTTCCTTCCCGAGTTCACTGCATTTCGTATAATCACCATGGTGACATAGAACATTGCGGGGTTTCGAACCCATCGCTTCAACGAAATCCAGTAACTGTCGACGATCAGAGTGGCCACTAAATCCGTCAATGGTCACCATCTCACAGCCGACTTTGACAATTTCAGTTTTACCTTGAACGTTCAACGGAACTTCGCTAAATCCTTTTTGCAGTCTTCGTCCCAGTGTACCTTCTGCTTGGTATCCTACGAAACAAAGGGAGTTTCGTTCTTCATGCGCCCAATGCTGGAAATAACTGATTACAGGACCTGCGTTCATCATTCCACTGGTCGCCAGAACAATGCATGGGCTTGTATCCATGATGATGGCCTCTCTTCGTTCTCGACCTTCGACACTTCGGAACCATGGGCTTGTGAATGGGTTGTTTCCGTCGTTCTTCAACAAGGACTTCCTCAGTGCAGATGTAAGATAATTCGGATGGCTCGCATGGATTGCAGTCGCTTCCAGAATCATTCCATCCAACCATACAGGTACGGGTTTCACGACTCCAGAACGAAACAGGTCATCAATAGCAATCATAACTTCTTGAGAACGCCCAACAGCGAAGACAGGACATATCATCTTGCCATTCCGTTGGAGGGTTCGTGAGACAATATCTTGCAGTTCTTGGTTAGCTTCATCTCGGGACGGTTGGAAATCCCCTGCAGCACCATAGGTCGCTTCCAAAACGAGCGTTTCACAGCGAGGAAACCGAGTGTTCGCTGCGTCAAACATCCATGACTTTTCGTACTTCTGATCACCAGAAAATACGAGATTGTGTTTCCCATCTGCGATGTTCAAATGCACTGCTGATGAGCCTATGATATGCCCTGAATTTGAAAATGTCATTTTCATATCAGGCGCAATGTCGGTGGTTTGGTTCCATTCGACATCCACAACGTGCCGCATGCAGGTTCGTATATCTTCCATGTCATACGGAGCTGGCCTGCCTTCCGACCCCCCGATTTTGAGATAGTCAGTCTGCAACAACAGCATCAAATCTCTGGTTGGAGGGGTGCAAAAGACCGGCCCCTTGTAACCATACTTGAAGAGCACAGGCAGCATACCTGCGTGGTCCAAGTGGGCATGCGTAATAATCACCGCATCGAGTTGTTCCAGTGGTAAAGCCTCTGGAGCGTTGAAGAACGGCATTGGATCCGTATCCGATGCGATGTTGACACCAACGTCAATCATAACTCTTGATTCGTTGGTGGTAACAAGGTGACAAGCACGACCCACTTCTTGGTACGAACCCAACGCAGTGATTCTCGCCCATGGTGAACCAGGACGTTTCGGTCGGTGAATGTTTAATCCAAAGTTCTTGAGCAGTTTGCGCCTTTCTTCTGCTTGAAGTTCTCTGTAGCCACGGATGTCACGCACTGTTTTGGATTCGATGGGGGGCGTTCTCTCTACTTTCACTTCCCAACCGGTCTTGGTTCTAATTTCGTTCGCGATGGCCCCTCGGCGACCAACTGCCTCCGATGGGTTTTCACACTGTATGATGACGCTCCAGTAGCAGGGATCGAAATACAGTTCAGACAATCCTGCAGACTCAGGTACGAGTTCATTGATCACCCCGATTGATTCTTCCTTGCTCATCACCATTTCAGGCAATGGACGCATCTTGATTCGGCGTTTGATTTTCTTCGAAATCTTACTTGCAAGGCCATCAGAACCTAAAAATTCACTAAATTCGGATGTAAAAATAGCAATGTCGCCTGCTTCCAGGTCAACTTCATATTGGATGTTCTTTGGAACAATCTTCCCGATTTCATCCTTCACTTGTTTGAATGTTTGTCGCATGTTCTAATCTCCTACCGCAGCGTGAAAACTGACGCATACCCAATGGATAGCGGCAACGCCGCGGGAGTGGGATGATGCTCACTTCTTGAGAATAGCATCGATTTCGGATTGTTCTACGGGAACAAATCCATCTTTTGCAGTGATGACAGCAAGGTCCATGCCGTTACCTGAAGCAGCATCACGCTGTCCAGATGCATTGAGTGCTCGGGCAGCCAGTCGGACGGCGTCGTTGCGGGTCATACCTTCCGAGAATCCATCTTCGAGCACACCATACATGTAGGGTGAACCAGATCCTGTCGCACAGTACACGTCAGGAATTGAACCACCTGCTGAATCAATAGAGTAGACGTGAGATCCGTCATCGTCGACACCGACGATGAGGAGTTGAACCCAATGAGGTCGACCTGAAAGGATGTTGGCGGTGAAGGTTGCTGCACCTTTGACGGTCATGTTTTGACCACGGCGAAGTTGGTAAAGGGAGACTTCTGCAGCGAGCGTTCGCGACAAGGATTGAGCATGGCCGACAAGACCAGCGGTGGTCAGTGCGAGATTCTCACCAATCTTGAACAACTTCTGAACACTTTTGTTTGCAATAAAGTGCCCCATTGTGGCTCTGTGGTCGGCTCCAACGACGACTCCGCCGTTGAATGTGATTCCTACAGTACTGGTTCCAGTCTTCAATACACCGTCTTGCGCTTCCATGATATCACCAACTCGCCACCCCATATGAACCGTGGGGTTAGCAGTCTACCCTAATCGAGCCCCCTTATCAACTCGACGATTGAAAATGATGATTTGAGGCGTTCAGCAAAGAAAGCCTTCTTGAGCCATCGGGGTTAGGCTCGGTTATGGCACGGAAACGTTCCTCTCAGCCAGATGAGGGACAGTTTTCACTCGATGATTTCATCAATCAAGAACCAGCGGACGCCGAAAATGTTCCTGAAATGATTGACCTCTCCACACAACCCGAGACGGTCGAAGCCGTTCCTGAAGGATCGAAACCACTCCGAACCTTTACAATGCCGAGCAGTGAAGCGAACAACGACCACCAGCCAATCCCACCTCCAAGTTCAGATATTTACCACAATCTCGGCAAGATGTATCCAAATCCACCCATACCATTGAACACTACGGGCATGGTTCTCCATCGAGCAACGCTCTATGATTTGACAGGAATAGATACACTTCTCGATTGGGTGAGCGATGGAGATGCCGCTCTTGTGGAGATGGCACGGCTCATGAATCGAGAGCATGAAGTTGAGACTGTTCTTGCCCGACTCCATCGATTCATCGAAATGGACATGGGTGGTCAAATCGTGCAAATCACTGGAACTCGCGTCATGCTCCTCCCCCCTGGATGTGTTGGAATAAGCGGGCTCGAAGATGAACCGTTCAACGATGAAGCAGGTTGGTCAGGTGGGGTTTGATGGAAGAACAAGTCATCGAAATGCCGTGTCCCATGTGCCAAGATGGAAACAGTCTGCGAATGATGGCACACGTTGACGAGATTCCATACTTTGGAGAACACACGCAGGTTACGATCCTGTGCCACTCGTGTGGATGGCGACAAACCGATTTCATCCCTGCTGAAGGAAGAAAACCCGGCGGTTGGAGCTTCCAGATTGAGTCCGAGAACGACTTGTCCGTACGCGTGGTCCGATCATCGTCGTGTACGGTTTGTATCCCTGAACTCGACCTTGAACTCAATCCTGGGAGCGCAGCCACAGGGTTTGTGAGCAACATGGAAGGTCTGTTGGTTCGATTCATTGATGTGATTCGGATTGTCATGAACGATATTGATGAAGATGAAACCGAAAATCATCACCAGCTGTTGCACATGCTCAACAGGTTGCAACATGCAGGCCGTGAAGGCGAACCACTTGAAGTGGTATTTCTCGACCCCCATGGTTTATCTCAAATCCTTCATGAGCGAGCAATCGATCGGGAATTAACTCAAGAAGAAATTGAATCGTTACCCGTCGGACCTGACCCTGCGGTGTTCTCAGCTTAGGTCTTCAGCGAAAAATTCGTCAACAAGGTGGGCCGTTTGATCCTTCAACTCTTGATGGTTTGACAACCAAGCAGTTGCTCGATCAATGCACAATTGCTTCATTTCACCTGCGAGAAGAGAGCCCGAACGATATTGTTGGTTAATCTCCTGCAAGTAGGCGTCATCGTCCTCAAAGAAGTACATCATGTACTGATAAGCAACATCGATATCAGGATTACCCCCCATGCGCCGATGCTCTTCGATGGTTGGCTGTCCGCCCGAAAAAGCACGCTTGATTTTCTTCTCTACTGCAGCGATTTCATCATCCAAAAAGATGGTTGTCTTTGGCTGACTGCTCGACATCTTGTCACCCGTAAGCCCAACTGCAAAGTGGTGATACGTCGATGATGGTGCGAGCAGTCCTTGACCACCGAGTGAGCGTTCATACGCCAGCATTTGCATTCGAATACGGTGGATGTCTTGCGAGGTCGCACTTGGAACATTCACTACACCTTCCTTTGGATTGGACATGATATCGGAGAAACCCATTCCATCAAGGCACGAAACAATGCCATCAAACACAGTTTGTCGACGTGCACGGTCGACTCGTCCGTTGGGTGCTTGACCTAATGCTTCGGCGTTGTCATCCTGTACAGAAAGACGGATTTGCGCACCACTGCGCTTAGCTGGACCAACATTGAACCAGTTGGTTTTCCCAGCCAGTCCTCGAGTCAATCTGAGATGCGGATCTTGGTCAACTCCTACGGGAACAACGATTGGACGAAGCCCTCCATATTCATCCAATTGAGGATGTAAGATATCTCCTACTTGTACCATAGGAGCTTGAACGTGGGCGAGATTCGTCTCTCCTCCGAACCCATAAATCGATTCAAATTCATTCAGATTGGTTCGCTTACCGAGTTGAAAACCAAGGCGCTGAACTGTAGGTCGCTGCGACTGAAAATATACTTCTGTGGAATCCGAAAGCAGTCCAAGGGCGGCATAGTTCGCGACATAATCTTCTCGTGCGACTTGTCGACCTTTCGCCAAAGAAACACCACGTGTTGCTTGCGATTCCAAATCTGCGACTGCGATGGTTACATCAGCACCCATCTCTTGGTAGTAGCGGACCTGTTCAATGACCATTGAATGGCCCAGATGCATTCGACCACTGGGCATTAATCCTGTGAGGACGCCAAAGGATTCCTTCCGCTGATGCGCCCCAAGTATCACGTCGAGGTCTCGATGTGCAAATACAATTCCACGTCGATGCAACTTGGTTGCATTGGGCAAATCCAATCCGTCAAGAGACGACAAACCGAATTGGTCGATGATACGACCATAGTCTGTGGATTGGTTGCTGCTCCATGGATCAATGCGTACAGAATCGTCATCCATGGTTTACCCTCCGAATGCCTGCTCGTATCAAACCGATTAGAAGGCTTCGCCTCTATTCCTCTTCAATGAGGAGATTTTTGTTGTTCAAGACACCTGCCAATGGGCCAATACCTTCTCGACCGAGAATCCCCATCATCGCTACGATGGTGACAACACCAGCGACCAGCGATGCATAAGGCAGCCAAGGCAAGCGTCCCTCGATTGGTCGTGGTGAAACCAACCATGTGAATCGGAGTTGGTCCTCATCATCAAATCGCTTCGACCACAGAAAGAGTTCAGTCGTATCATGTGCGGCAATGGTGACTGCAGCCTCATATCCATTCCAGAATTGGGTTTGATTGTGAACATCGTAGGAGATGTTCTCTCCATCAAGCACGATCGTCACAATTGTTCCACGCTGAACAGAGACAAGCAATTCTTCACCGTCCATGCGCCATCCCTCCGATGTTTGCCGTTCTCCACTCAAGTTTGCCATCGATTGGCCAAGCACATCTCGAACGTCAACGACCGTAGCATTCTCAAAGGACAATCGCCAAGTTGCAGGGACGTTCCATGCATTTGGAGCGACACTCGTGCATTGTTCGGTTATGATGGACGAAAACGTGAGAGTTGCAGCCTCTTCATCGAGGACTCTCGAATGTTCATAGCATCGATTTGAGGACCAATACGACCACGCTTGACCCCATGTCGTCATCCATGCTTCAGCATCGTTTTGCAGATAATCTGCTATGTCTCGGTCATGGCGAATTGTGGCTTCATTGACGCGACCAATCCAATAGAGATTGACCAAGCCGCCCTCTTCAACAGCAGACTGAACGGTTTCAAGACTACCAATCTCCTTCTCGAGACTACCTCCACGTCGACCAAGGTTGTACCAGTCCCAGACATCACCCGGTTCATCAAAAGCGTCGTGCCATGCGGTTGTCGTCAGACCAGTATTGTCACCATGAACGACGAAATCTTGTGAAGAAATGTAATTGTGTTGAGCCATCGTCAGCCCTTCTGGAGCATAGGTTGAAAGTGCGTTAACACCCCACTTGGAGGCTTCTGTGTTGTTCTCAATGTAGGAACGACATTCCTTTGCAACTGCACCAGGATCGTTGAACCAAGAGTACCCTGGAATGCCATAGCAACCAAATTCATCACCATTGGTCAGGCGTTCATCAGCCAAAGCGGTCGTCAACCAACCGTCAGCCTCCCATTCAACATCAGCGACAACGGGTGCGGCAATGGTTGAACTTACAAACAGGCCCAACAACAGGCATGCTATGATGCGTTGTGGGCCTGCCATAGCAATTCCAAGCAAATCTTGTCTTTGAGGTTGGTGTCTCAATCAGAAGCAGTTGCAGTATGAATCACAACCGGCAACACAGGGCGGTCGGAATCATCGACAGTAACCTCAGAAAGCGTAGTCACGTGTTCACAACCACTCGTGATTGTTCCAAAGACAGTATGCTTTCCGTCCAACCAACTGTGATGCGTAATATCATCTGGCATCAAAAAGAACTGGGATCCACCCGTGTTTGGCATGCTTGTCTTCGCCATCGAAATGGTGCATGAGAGATGCTCTAATCCGTTGTTTGCCTCGTCAGGAACGTTGTAGTAGACTTCACTTGGACAATCCGATTGGTTCATGACATCACCGTCACAGATACCGTACCACTTTGCAGCGTGTCCACCGGTTCCATCTCCGTTGGTGAAGTCACCGCCCTGAATCATGAAATCGTCGATGATACGGTGGAAGGTGACACCATCATAATTTCCATCGCGAGTATG
>CEQX01356335.1_pt1 | contig 11575 bp, 11 predicted proteins | sample 356261 | NCBI WGS metagenome assembly CEQX01 (sample SAMEA2621076, study PRJEB7988) | marine metagenome | isolation source: saline water (ENVO:00002010), including | reverse complement strand
GGAGCGTGGGACTGTTAATCCCAAGGTCGTGGGTTCGAGCCCCACAAACGGCGCCTTCAAAATTTGACTTGGTCAAACATTGCCCAAATTTGCTCTGCAATTACTTGATTTTACCCAAGCAATTGCGTAAGCAAGGCTCTAAATCATTGTAAGTGAATTCGAATCCAGATTCTAGTAATCGGTTAGGCACTGCGTTTTGGCCTTCGAGAACGAGTTTCTTGCCCATTTCACCAAACATGATTTTGATCATGAAACCGGGAAGAGGCATGAAACCAGGCCTGCGTAATACACGACCTAGAGTTCTTGCAAATTGTTTTTGAGAAACCGGATTGGGAGCGGTCAAATTGTATGGCCCTTCACTCGATTCATCCATCATAAGATGGTGTATTGCGTAGACTTCATCATCCAATGAAATCCAAGATTGCATTTGCCTTCCACCTCCAACAGGGCCACCAGCGCCCATCTTGGCAGGAAGTAGTAGTTTAGCAAGAGCACCACCGAATGGTGAAACTACGATACCTGATCGCAAATGCACTACCCGAATTCCAGCCTCTTCAGCAGCTTTTGAAGCATCTTCCCACTGGCCACAAATTTCAGCTAAGTAGTCACTTCCGGCGCTAGAAGATTCATCGAGAACTTCTGTACCTCTGTCGCCATAGAAACCAATTGCCGAGCCGCATAAAAACGACTTAGGAGGTTTATCCAGTTTTGCCATTAGCGCAGAGAGGTTGCTTGTAGGAATAACTCTGCTATCCCGAATTAGTTTCTTTCTCTTTTTCGACCATCTTTTATCGCCGATTCCTGCACCTGCAAGGTGAATTATTGTGTCAAAACCATTCATGTCACCTTCGATGATTTCACCGGTTTCGTCATTCCAACGTATCACTTGCTTCGAGTCTACATCTGCAGGTAACTTGGTAGTCAAGCGCATCAATCGGTGAACTTCATGACCTGCTGCTTCCAAGAATGCACACAATTGAAGTCCGATCATTCCGGTAGAGCCAGAGACCAAGACTCGTTGGCGGGGTTTTCCTGATGTTTTTTGAATCTGATTAAGGTCATTAGAGACTCTAGTACTTCGATACTTGAACATCTGGCGCATCCGGGGAAGCACTGTGATTCCAGCAGACCAACCTGTTAGGAAGTGTACTGGAAGTTTGTATTCAACATCATCTAAAATTTTAGTGACATTCTCGCTGACCGATTCGAATTTGTGAACGTGATTCCATGCACCAAATGGTCCACGCATCATTCTATCAGCAAACTGTTCTCCAGGAATAACACTGTGATGTTTTGCTACCCATTTTTGTTTAATTGGTCCTAGACTAACTTTGAAAATTGTTTCATCATCATTCTCTAGCGCACCTGCATTCAATGGAATAATCCCTTCCCATTCAGGCATTATTCTGCGGAAGGCCCCTTTACTATCATACCAATTCCAAATCTCTTCTTTGCTGGCAGTATGCTCAGCCTCATGAGTAAATTTAGCCATCTCAAGTTCTCCGTTGGTAGTCCGCGTCACTGGATTCAGCTGCGGTATTTGGGAACAACTTCTGCTGTTTTGAAGGGGATACAGAATATGCTTCAAGGTAGCCTTTGGTCTTGAATTTACGTTTAGTTGAATCTGTAGTCATACACCTGATTTTACCATAAACGGCTCTCTCTGTCCATCCACGGTCAAACTTGCCAAGCACCCAACCAATTCCTGTGTAGGTGTTAGGGTCTCTTCCGTCCAATGCCCACTTATCATTCAAAGCCACCATATATTCCATTGCTGTTTCAGCATTCGGAGTCCATTCTAAGATTTTCTTACCCCACAGCATGCGCAGGTAGTTGTGGATAATTCCATCTGAACGTAACTGGCGTTGGGCTGCATTCCACAACTCGTCGTGGGTATCTGCATTCTCAAATTGCTCGAAGGTATAGAGATAAGGTCGAGGGTCGTTTTCATGTTCTTTCAATGTCTTTTGTGCCCACTCAGGAATCGATTCGAAACGATCATGATTTTCAACATTGGCACAGTGAATGAAGCCTAAGTCTCTCCAGGTGATTATTTGGTCAAGGAATGATTCGACATCTGGCGGCAATCCCCACCATCCTGCACGGCGACCATTGTGTGGCAGGTTGATCTTTGAGATGTCCCAGTCATGGTTGGTGAATATATCATTGAGGATTTGATGTGAGCTAATATGACCAAAGTGGAGGTATGAAGATAGTCCGCTAGAGCCGTTGAGTTCAGGTTGATTCCTATTTTCAGCGTAATTGCTTAATCTTGTGTTCAAGAAATTTTTCCACTTTCCTTGGGCTTCTACAGAACCTCCAGGAACATGCTGAACAGGAGGAACTGTATGGTCAATCATCAACTTTGATAACGCATTAATACCAATATCCTTGACCTCACAAATTCTCCAAATAAATTCGTAAGGAGTCATTGGAGTATCGCTTTCAGTAAAGATTTGTTTTACTAACGATTCGTCTATTCTCTCTAGGTTAGCACCGAGAGATATCGGTTCTGGATGGGGGAATTCAGACATGTGATTTAGTATAGTTTTGTGGAGGTGACGTCTAAGTGAGTATGCTGTGGTGAATGAACGGTTTTGACCTCTGAGAGAGATGAATCCGTTTGAATCGACTGAATGCACTTCGCACTTGCCGATTGAGATTGCAATTTCCATAACTCTTCGAGGGTGATACACAGGAAAATCATCTATCACTAGGACATCGGCATGCTCCATCCACTTTTCCAATAGTCCTCTTGCTTCGCGAGGCTTGGTTTCAACATAAGGAATGTAAGTTATCGGTGAATCTTCGAAAGCTCGTTTGTTATCCATCATACCTTGAATAACGAATGTGTGGGAACGGTCGTTTGCCCAACGATGGGCAATCGCAAGCGGTTCAACCACCACTAAGGGAAGTTCCCTTTCTATCGACAATTCAATCGCATGCTGAAGACTGTGGTTCCATTCCGACCTGCGCGCAGATATCATCCAATAGACTACGCAACTTCCCGGAGGTGCATCCGAGTTGAAAGTTCGTAGTCTGGATTGTGGAATCATGAAATCACCTATGAGACATAACCTGAGTGTTTGTTAACGCTGTAAACGAAGTAAGAACCTTCAGATTTTGAAAGTGGACAGGAGGGCTGTAGCGACATACGGGAGCCACTCAACGCTTCTATCGCAAGATTGTGCATAGTATCTGAAACCCATTTCAGACCTTTTAATTCCTCCAATTTGAACCAACCACTATCACTAATTTCATCGGTGACAAGCTCTTCAGCAGGCGTATCTAAATGTACATCAAAACAAAGGAAAACTGCAGGTTTGTCCTTGTACAAAGTGGAACGGACTGCAGCCAATCCGATAATCGAGCCGTCTGCGCCGGTTTCTTCGTGCAATTCTCTAAGAACAGCGGATTCAGGATTTTCCCCCGGATCAACTCTACCCTTTGGCAATCCCCATTGGTTGACATAATTCCCTTTGCCCTCCTTTACTAGGAGTATTGAATCATTTTGGATGGCTCTTGCTGCGACTCCTAAATCACAAACTGTTCCGCCCATAAGCAAATTAGCCCCTTAATTAGTATTTATAGCACCGTTTTCTGCCAACATCAAAATTAGTTCAAGACGATGAACGAGTCATTATAACTGAGAAGGATAACTTCACAGTATGCTTAGCACAGAGCCTAGTACCAAAGTAGTACCATCAGATGCATCACTGCCAACCAAATTCGGAGATTTTAGGATAAGGGCATTCAAAGACACCGACATGTCAAAAGAACATGCATTACTGTACGTTGGAAGCGATTTGAGTTCTACTCCATTGGTCAGAATTCATTCTGAGTGTTTGACGGGGGATGCATTCGGTAGTTTGAGATGCGATTGTGGAGCACAATTGGAAGCATCAATGAAAGAAATCCAAGAGCATGGACGTGGGGCGATAGTCTACCTCAGGCAAGAAGGACGAGGAATTGGCCTTTATTCAAAAATGCAGGCTTACGCTCTTCAAGACGAAGGATTAGACACGCTTGATGCCAATCTAGAACTAGGATTACCCGGAGATGCTAGAGTGTATGATTTCGCAGCTAAGATGCTCTCATCTGTTGGATTTGATGATATTGATTTAATGACGAATAACCCTGACAAGAGACAGCAATTAATCGACAATGGAATATCGATTAAGTCAAGAGTACCAATCGTTGTAGGTACATGCGAACAAAATCGTTCATATCTAAAGACCAAGGCCTCACGCATGGGCCACCTTCTAAGTGTGTGACCGGCGATTACTATGAGCAACAGCATTATTGGGCAAAATGCCCCCGATTTCGTATTACAAGCAGATGATGGAACAATGTTCGATAGTCGCTCGCTGCACGGCGAATGGCGAATCATTTTCTTCTATTCTAAGCATAACTCTCCGACCTGTAAGCGTGGTTGCTTGACGTTCAAAGAGCAGTATGAATTGTTCAAATCTTCTGGCTGTTCTATCGTCGGAGTCGGTCCTGGAGCATTTGAGAAATTAAAAGAGTTCAAATCCTCTATCGGAGATCTTCCATTCCCACTCCTCGCAGATGTAGAAAGAGCAGTAGGAATTTCATACAATATCCCATTGCATTTGGGACAATTCCCCACCAAATCATCTTTCGTTATTGGACCTGACAATAAGGTGCATTATGTCTATGATTGGCTATTCAGACCAAGAAGACATGTTGCAAAGATTTTGGCAGATATTTCGAGCGTTACTGGAGGAGAGTGAATGTGGCAAGAATTACTCTTAGATTCAGGATTAAATGAGCGCGAAGTAAATTCCATTATGATTCTAGGTTCCAACCCTAGAATGAAAGCATCTGAACTTGCCAAAGAACTGAATACAACACGACTAGATGCCTACAACAGTCTATCTAGGCTTCAAGAAATGGGAATCGTAACAGTAACTGCAGACCGCCCAATGCTGTTTTCCAGCCTCAATCTCCATCAGGCAATCGAACACATAATCGATATGCGTAAGCAACAATTATCGCATCTACTGGAAGGTTTTGACAATCTTTCGAAGAACGTCAAAGAAGACCCTGAAGCTAACAAGTCACAAGTCCGAAACTTAGATGACCCTAGATTCGCAGTTCTAAAAGAGAGAACCCACATATACAGTCGTCTGAAAAAAATGGCAGAGGATGCTGAAGAGCGACTGATCTTATTGGTTGGACAATATGGAATTCTTCACCTTTGTAGAAACCCAACTGCGTTGGAAGCAGTAAATACTGCTGCACTAAGAGGAGTAGTAATCCAGATAATCACTCATTTAGACAGCAGAACAATTCGGTTCTTCAATGAGTTGCACGAATCTATCGAAGTTCGACATTCCGACGAATTAGAATCTTTAGGATTCGTGAGAGATATGTCTGAAGTTGTTCAATACCTCAATATCGAAGACAATCCTGTTGGAAGAGGGAAAGACGATGCTGCACTAATTATTGAATCACAGGCATTCGCAGAATCTCATCTTAATTTGATAGACACTATTTGGGAAAATGCAGTTCTGTTTGACACTGCAGTTGCAAGGTATACAGATAACCGAATTAACGACCCACTTAGATTGACCATCGGTGAAGGCTCTTTCTTGAAGAACATAACTTCGGCTTTAGGAATCACTGAAGATTTGCCTGACGAAGATACACCATTTGACCCTGAAGCATTCTTTGCAGCAGGTAATGAAGTCAACGAAGCAAGACAAAAATTGACTGAAGGTAAACTGTCAAATCTGAAAATACTCGGAATCGATATTGCTTTGATGCTTAGACAAATTGGTAACCGAATAGGCCAAGAAATTGCCTTTTCAATGCGTGGTATAGAGCACGATATTGAGTTCCTCGATGAAATGATGGACTGGTGGGAACATGCAGGATTGGGTAGTCTAGAATATGACGTCGACCCAACTTTCCATGTCAGAGTTGGCTTGCACCATCCGCCTCAAGATGATCCAGATGCCCTGCCCATGTGGGAAATGGATGATGGAATTATCGAGGGGGCATTGACAAATCGTTTTGCAAAAGATTCACAAATTTCCATAAAACGTGTTGAAGGTTCTGGTGAACCAAATGACCTTTGGCATTACTTAATTCACCATCACGCTAGTGAAGAAGTGTGACACTGAATTGATGAACTCAAACGGGTCTTAATATACTGAATCCTGGTACTAAGTTCATGCGTCTGTTGACATTCTTGAGGTTCGCAAGAGAACTCAAGGGTAAGAAACCAGTAGACATTGACAGAATTCAATCCATGGGATTGCTAGCAGTAAAGTTAGGACAGATTTGTGCCTTAAGGCCTGATTTGCTAGAACCTGAAAGATGTATTGCCCTTCAAGAGTTGTACAGTAGAGCGCCAACGATTCCCGAAGAAAATTTTGAAAAACTCTTGAAGAAATTCACTCCACCAGATTTCAGGTCTAATTTCAAGCATATTGAATCCAAACCATTTGCAGCAGCTAGTATCGGACAAATTCACAGGGCAGAGTTGTTAGATGGTACTAAGGTAATAATCAAAATAGTCAAAGGTGATTTCGAAAAATCTTTCAGAAAAGATGTTCGTAGAATGAAACGATGGATGAAACTTGGACTCTTCTTCAATCCACGTCTGAAAAAAGTTGGCAACCCGGTTGGATTACTTGCACACATTGAAGACTATACTATCAGAGAACTTAATCTGTTAAATGAAATCAAAGGTAAACAAAAACTGCAAGACCTAGCATCCGAATACAAAGACAAATTCCCCATGCCTAAACTCAAATTTCCCAAAATATGGGAGGAGTTGTCGAATGAACATGTGCTTGTTGTAGAAGAAATAACCGCACCTACTTTGGAATCCCATCTTAATTCTGAGAGTCTTGAATGGGATGATTTGTTACAACTCTTCAGAATCCATGGTGCATTCATGTTTGGCCTAGGAGTATTCCACGGCGATTTGCATCCTGGAAACGCTATGATGGACGAAGATAAGAACTTCATATTCATTGATACGGGAGCGATATGTGAAGCACCTAATCACGTTCGTAAAGCGTTATTTGGCTTCTTCTATTATCTAGCAAAGGGCGAATTAAAAAATGCGTTTGATGCAATGCTAACCATGGCAGATGTCACCCCAAGTGGAGACACTCTGGAAACTTACTACAACTCGATGAATGAACTCTATGATGGATTTGTTGGAACATCGGTTAGTGAAGTATCTCTGACTGAACAAATGATGAAAACAGTACGTGCAGCAGTTTTAGCTGGTTGTTCTTTTGGAGAAGATGCTTTTCCAATCATTCGCTCATTAATGTACATGGATGGAATGGTCCTAAAGGGTCATCCTGAAGTAGATCTAATCTCTTCAATGGGTCCATATTTAGACGAATTTGCTACTTTAATCGACCCAAATACGCTTCTTCAGCGAGTTCCAAATGAGCAATGGGACGTGATGGATTCAAACCGTAGTTTAAAGCCTAAAACCTCAGCGTGATATTATGTCCAATTCAAGTCAGCCGTCTGTCGCTATTATCGGAGCCGGCCCAGGAGGCTTAGCTTCAGCACTCCTACTTGCAAAATCTGGAGTCAAAGTTACAGTTTTTGAGCGCTCTAAAGAAGTAGGCGGACGCAACAAAGTCTTCGAAAGAGATGGCTTCAAGTTCGACTTGGGACCTACCTTTTTCCACTACCCAGAAGTGATTGAAGATATTTTCAAAGCGATTGGACTTGATGCTCATGAGGAACTGAAACTCAAGCGACTAGACCTCAATTACCGCCTAATCTTCGGACAAGGCGGGGTTTTGGATTGTACAAGTAATGTCGAAGAGATGTGTGAACGTATTGAGAAATTGTCAGGACCAAAAAATGCTCTGGCTTTCCGAAAGTACCTAGAAGATAACCGAAACAAGCTCGACCGTTCTAAACAATGCCTACAGGAACCATGGTTCGGATTCAGTGACCTATTTTCTGAAAGAGCCATGCGTGTATCAAAAGTACTCAGGCCACACAGGTCGGTTGCTAAGGATCTGATGAAATTATTCGATGATGAAAGATTGATGCTCGCAATGTCTTTCCAAACTAAATATCTAGGAATGTCTCCATTCAACTGCCCTAGTTTATTCACAATGCTTGCATTCCTAGAATACGAGTATGGAATATTCCACCCAATGGGCGGACTAGGAAGTGTATCGGCCAGAATGGGTGAAATTGCCAAAGACTTGGGTGTAGAATTCCGAATGGAAGAAGAAGTTACCAAAGTTATCATGGAGAAAAAGACAATCAAAGGTATTGTCACCAATAATGGACCATTCTATGCAGACAAGGTAGTGATGAATGCAGACTTTGCTCAAGGAATGACTTCTCTATTCCCAGATAATGTTCGCAAAAAGTGGTCGAATAAGAAAATCGATAAGAAGAAGTATTCCTGTTCAACTTTCATGTTATACCTAGGTGTTGACAAAACATTTGATGATTTACCACACCACCAAATCTATGCTTCAGAAAACTATGTTGAAAACCTAGAGGATATCGAGAAGCACCACAGGCTAACATGGGATGATCCTTCTGTCTATGTTCAAAATGCATGTGTCACCGACCCTCAAATGGCCCCAGAAGGATGTTCGACTGTTTATGCCCTAGTTCCTGTATCTCACATTCATGAAAACATAAACTGGGATGATGAAAAAGACCCATTCCGCAACAGGATAATCGAACAAATTGAAACTAAATTAGGCTTTGAAGGCCTGAGTGACCACATAATTTCAGAGTTGATAATAACTCCAGAAGGGTGGGGTGAACATTGTTATCGTGGTGCTGTTTTCAACTTAGCACACGGGCTTGACCAAATGCTTTGGAAGAGACCTAAGAACGAATTTGATGAGATAAACAATCTGTATCTGGTCGGAGGTGGAACGCACCCAGGTAGTGGACTTCCAGTAATTTATGAGTCCGCTAGAATAAGTTCGAAATTATTACTCGACAGTTTGGGAATAAGACCAGACTGGAACGGAGTCGACACTTGGTTCAGCAGTCGTAAAAGACGTAGCAAACCAAGTAAGACAGGCAGAACTTCACAGGGTGAAGTTGCAATGACAAGCCCAAATCACAATTGAGGGATTTAGATGAATGAGAAGACATTGGAAGGTGCGTACGCGCATTGTCAACAGATATGTCGAGATTCATCGACTACCTTCTTCAGTTCTTTCACAGCTCTAGAAAATGAAAGACGTAGTGCTGTTCATGCAGTTTATGCTCTATGTAGATTGGTTGACGACATCGTCGATGGAGATAAAGAGCCAATAGTAAATGCTACTGAAGAATTGGTCCAACAAACACACGAGAGAAATGCTTTGCTGGGGAAAATTCATTCTGGCTTAGAAACAGCAAATCCACCTGAAGTACATCTAAAGCGCCTCATGGCACTTGTCTCAATACGTAATGATTTGAAAAGGGCAAGTTTGGGTGAAATCACAAATAAGGACCAACCAATTTTCATTGCACTACAAGATGTTTTCAAAAGATACCCAATCAGGTTACATGATTTTGAAACCGTTATTGAAGGGATGGAAGATGACTTGTATCCCGTGCAGAGCAATACTTGGGACGGATTGCGTTCTTATTGCTACAAGGTAGCCTCGGCTGTAGGATTAATCCTGATTGAAATCTATGGCTATGAAGACCGTGCTGCACGCCTGCACGCTATTGATTTGGGAATACAGATGCAGATGATCAATGTCTTGAGAGACGTTGCGGAAGATTATGAACGAGGACGCGTATATTTGCCGAAAGATATCTTGGCTGCACACAACATTGAGATTGAAGATTTGTCCCAACCAAACCTTGCTCAAAACCCATCATGGCACTCTTTCATCAGAGAGTATTCGGAAGTTGTTAATCGACATAGAGAATCTGCAATGCATCTATTCGATTATCTCGACCCTCGCTCGAGAGTACAACCGAAGATTATGCTTGATGCCTACTCTGAAATCTTCCATGAAATAGTTGTTAGACGTTCTGGAGACGTGTTCACAGGACCACTCAAACTGACATTGCGCTCTAAGATTTCACTTTGGGTTAAAATTAACTATATGAAACTAAGACTCAAACTGGCTACAAATTGATTGAAAATTAAGGTGATAATATGCAATGTAACATTGGAGATAAAGGTAGAGCAGCCAGACTACGACTTGGAATTATGGCAATGGTAGGTGCTGCGATGTTGGGTGGATTAATACTTGGAGGAGTACTGTCCTCAGATTATTGGTGGTATCTATTTGCGGCCACAACTTTTGGCGGAGCATTCTCTATCTTTGAAGCAAGAGCTGGTTGGTGTATAGTCAGAGCAATGGGGTTCAAAACCCCACTGTGAACAAATCATTCCCACTCGATTGTACCTGGTGGTTTGTGAGTTATATCGTATACCACACGGTTCACTGCACCCTTGACTGTGTTAGTGATTCGTGTGCTAATTTTGGCTAGAATGTCATGTGGTATCTCGGAATATCTAGCAGACATGCCATCCAATGATTGCACTGCTCTGACAACTACTGTTTCACCGTAGGCTCGAACATCGCCATGAACTCCAACTGAGCGAACTGGCAAAAGTGCAGCGAAATATTGCCATGGAATCTCCATCTTCCCTTCTTCAGCGGCTTTTTCGAATTCTTCCTCCACAATCGCACATGCTTCTCGAACAACATGCACGCGCTCAAGGGTAAGAGGCCCAAGACAACGTACAGCCAAACCTGGTCCGGGGAATGGTTGGCGATCTGCGACTCTGATTTCGAGAGTTCTTGCCAAATCTCTAACTTCATCCTTATACAAATCACGTAGTGGCTCTACAACTTCCAAAGTCATGTCTTCAGGAAGGCCTCCAACATTGTGATGGCTCTTGATAGTGTCACGAACGCCACCTCCCGATTCTATCCAATCAGGAGCAATGGTTCCCTGTACCAGATACTTGGCTCCAACCTTTGCTTGTTCTTCTTCAAAAATCCTGATGAATAATTCACCGATGACTTTGCGCTTCTGTTCAGGTTCAGTGACATCGGCTAAGGCTTTGAAATAACGCTCCTCAGCAAATACGGTAGTAAGATTTAGACCATGTGCTGCAAGCATTTCCTGAATTTCTTCAGTTTCATTCTTCCGCATTAATCCAGTATCGACATAAACGCAGTGTAATTTGTCACCAATTGCTTGGTTTGCGATAACTGCTGCAACTGTCGAGTCAACGCCACCGCTACATGCGATAATCGCTGTTTCATCAATTTCATCCTTCATTTTTTGAGCTGCCTCTTCAATAAATGAAGATGTATCAAACATCAGACATCCCTTCCATTGACCTCTGCATCCATTTGCTTAACTTTAGCAACTTGGTCTAACTTATTCTGCTTTAGCGCTGCTGCATATTTCTCATTGCCAAGCGCAAGTATCTGAGTTGCAAGGTATCCTGCATTGTCACCACGGTCAACACCTACTGTTGCCGCAGGAACTCCCGGAGGAAGTTGGACGATTGAAAGTAAACTGTCGAAAGGAACTCTTCCACCACATGGAACTCCAATAACTGGCTTGGTTG
>CEQX01010649.1_pt1 | contig 11601 bp, 9 predicted proteins | sample 356261 | NCBI WGS metagenome assembly CEQX01 (sample SAMEA2621076, study PRJEB7988) | marine metagenome | isolation source: saline water (ENVO:00002010), including | reverse complement strand
CAACACCAAGCATTTTGCGGACTTTACTCCCCTATATCAATGAAACGGGTGGTGATGCGACGCCATAACATGAAAAAGGGTAAATGCAAGTCTTGATGAAGGAGGCAATATAGGCGTAATTATGCAGAAGGCTTTAGCCCAAAATCCGAACCTGCTTCGGACCCTTTTAGGGCTTTCATTCACGTTGATTTTTTTACTTGCTTATGCAGTCTATGGCGCAACAATATCACCGTCATATTACGTTTATGAAACCAGCACTAATTCAACAATTGACGCCGATTCTGAACCCACTAAATTGTACAATGATGATACAAACGAGACAACATGGCGTTGGACTATGAGTGCTGACGGTGATAACCTGACATGGGTAAATTTAACAGCGACCGAACTATCAAGAGAATCTACAGTCAGATTAACAAACTCAGCAGGCTTGTACAGTCATAGCAAACTTGGAGATCCAGATGCAGATGATTTCTCTTGCGAGGATAAATGTTACCAAAATACTACACATGAAGGCTACAGCGAGGATGGTGAAGATGTTAGTATAATCTCAATGACTACTACCGATCCTGGCCGGAGAAATAACGGCACAGTTTATGCCAAATCGTTAAACTCAGCCGAGGAAAAAGCTAGGGACATAATAGAGTATTTCCACTCTCCATCAGTCATTATCATCGAGATAACTGAAATTGGCAATCGAACCACATCACCCAATATTGAATTAGAAACTGTCAATGAAGATTTTGATTACATAGAGGTTTTCTCCATTGATGCAGGTACGGAATTCTTGTGGGCATTAGCAGCAGTAATTGGCTGCTTCTCGATGATTCTTATTCCATCATTTACTGTTTATTTTGCGGCGCAGGCTAAAGAAAAGAAAGCCGAATTAAAATTGCAACAGGCAGAGGATAATGTCGATGTATCTATAGATAAATCCGAGCAAGCCAATTAACTCATATAGATTACATACTGTGACTAAATTGAGCCGCACATGAAAAACTACACTGCATTAATCTTAGTTGTATTAATTTCAGTGCACGCCATGCCAATTAATCATTCAACATTGAGTAGTCAAACGGCGCAAGAAGTAAGTCCGAAGGCTACTGGTGTAGATTTATCTGTTACCGATGTGGATTACTCTTACCCAAATACCATTGACAGGAGTAAATATCAAATGTTCTCGTCTAACTATCCAATAGCCAATTTCAATAAACCTGAGTCACTATATGTCATTGATGCTGTCAAGGATATAGAAATAGAATTAACAGTATTTTTGTCTAATATTGGAACAGTCGATGCAGGTAATGTAGAAATTAATATTCTCGTCATTCACAATGAATACATTGATTTTAATCTTCACAACATTACCAACACAATAGGTTCATTGAGAGCTGGATCTGAAATTACTTCAACGGTCAAGTTTACACCTGAATATTCAGGAAATCACAGTATAGCTGTCACTCCAAAATCATCTACAATAGATGACAACCCATCCAACGATGTTTACACAAGTACATTTACAGTTGCCAGTAAATATTACAATTGTAATGATTTGATTTCGTGGACTACTGGAGTTGGATGGGCAGAAAACACTGATACATTCCTCTCAGAAGGCTCGGCGTGCCATTATGGCAATGGGCAAGCATCAACATATTCTGCTAATGCTAATAGCGATCTAATTACTCCAATACTAGATATGTCTGATGCAATTCCAAACCCGACAAGAACTAATGGAATTACGTTTTTTTACACTGGAAGTATGGCAAGTGGTGATTATCTAAGGCTTTACAGCAAGAACCAAAATAATGCATGGGTCGAATTAGCCAGTATTACTGGTACAATAGATAATTCATTTGTTGATGGAGCGGATTGGAATACTTGGTCGTTAAATCATGCTGGAGCATTTTCTCCGTTGGTGCCAACAAGTCCCCAATTATTTCATAGTAATTCACAATATAAGTTTTCATTCTCAAGTGATTCGGTAAACAATGATATTGGTTATTGGATGGATGACATAGTAATCGTCTATGATCAAGAAGCTAAATCAACTGAATTTGATATAACAGTATCAGGATTGTCAATAACAAAGACTGTCCCCGAATCTTGGGGTAAGGCTACTTTAGAATTGACTAATAATGGCAATATTTCCGAAATATTTACTCCATCAATACTGAACCTTCCAGCAGAATGGCAGTACTATTTTTCTCACCAAAGTGGAGTAAGTATAAGCGAAGATAATGGAATTTTAGTTGAAAAAGGCGAAACAAAAATCATTGAATTAAATTATCAACCAAAAATTGGTGAAGCTGCTGGTTTTTATCCAATTGAAGTTAAATTAACCAGCGTAACTCACGGAACTGTTAGTGATTCTGTAAATTTACAACTTGAGGTAGAGCCTGATCGAATCCCGGAATTTTCTGAAATTTCTGCATCTCCGCGGTGCGCCCCTGGAAATACTTGTACATACAGTATTTATCTAAACAATGTAGGTGGAGCAAGTGATGTTTTTGATCTATCACTGAGTTATCAAAATCTACCGATAGGATGGAGTGTGGCATTTGCCTGGAATCAGCCAAGTTCGATATATATTCAACCCGGGAGTTTAACCCAAATTCTGTTGACATATACCATTTCACAAGACGCAATTCCAGATTCCATAGGAACTTTTCAAATTAATGCCCACTCTCAGAATGATTCTTCAAGAAGTGATACTTTGGATGTAACAGTAACAGCAAGTATGGTAAGTGATGCATCGGTATCCATACAAGAATCAGATCTAAACGTGCCATGGTCGGTAAATCCTGGTGAATTGGTAAGCGTAAGTTTTGAAATAACCAATAATGCTTCTGTGCAAGATATATTTTCAACTAATATCAATATAATGGGCATTAGTGATTGGAATGTAGTAAGCATTGTACCAGAGCAGATTTTCTTAAATTCTAATTCAAGTGGTACTTTCGTAGTCACATTACAATCACCGGAATCTGCACAATTTGGGGACAATTGCCCAGGAATAATAGCTGAAATTAGTTCTTTAAGAAGCGGGCAAACATATCAATCTCAAACCTACGAGAACTTGGCAATAAATCAAGTAAACGATGTTAGTATACAGTTAACCAACTCTCCTGAGTCTTTAATTCCAGGAATAGTAAACACCTTTAATTTACAGGTTGAAAATTTAGGTAATGGTGCTGTTACCTCTAATATAAATTTAGCAAACATACCAAGCTCTTGGAATTGGTGGCTGGAGGATGAATTTGGTCAAATACTAATGAATATTCAATTATCGGAGCGCTCTGAACTAGATTACGTACAATATGTTCAATTAAAAATCGATGTCCCAGCAGGAGTGGAACCAAATACACAATTTTCTATATCCATATCTGCCAGTTTAATAGGAAATAGTCAGGACATAAATATCGATAATAATCAAGTAATACAAGAGATATTTACCGGTACTGTTAGAAATATTTTATTGTCGAGCCAAGAATCTCCAATCTATGTCGGCGTAGGTAATAGTACAAAATTGGAATCATATGTTTTCAACTTAGGCAACGTCGATGAGGGTGAATTACAAATAAGGGCTCAAATAACTACGCAAGATTATTCTGCGCCAATAGAGTCATATTTCACGATAGGTACTATTGGTATTACCTTTGAATTAGATGTTTTTCATACGATTACACTAGCAAAGAATTCGTCTAGAATATTGGGTATGGATATTGTTTTGCCCCAAGATATTCCAATTGATTCTACCATCTCAATACTATTTGAAATCCAGTACGTCGATAGCGGAATTATCACTAAATCACAAACTGTTGACCTGATAGTAAACCATGTTAGAAAGATCTCTACAGAATATGGTTACTCATCTAATACAGTGGTTGATGACTACGGCCAATTATGGATAAATAATACCATTGAATCGACCGCTGATGAGACACTAACTATTGACTTTGATAATCCAGAGGATTGGAATTTATTATGTCAATCAAAATTAGTAAATGATAGTGGAATAACCATTCAATCACCATTCACTGCCTCGATATTACGCACCTCATCTATTTATTGTGAAGTTCTTAATGATGGCATGGTTTTAGAAGATGAAATCTCCATTTCAGTCATTGATAAAAATGGCAACAAACTAAGTCAAAATTCAATCGCTTATAGTTTCCCGGAAAAAACTACTGAAGCTACATCGATTTCATTACCAATAATAGGTGGTATAGGTATGTTAGTGCTAATATTAATCGCTGGCTTGATGTTCACAATGAACAGATTTAGGCAAAGAGGGGATGATTATATTGACAATAAGCCAATAAATGGACCTCCTATTTCTGGTCCACCAATTACTACTCAAAATATTGCCCAAAATACCACTCAGGATTCAACTACAGAGACATCACCTCCGTTACCCGAAAATGGATTGCCGCAAGGTTGGACTATGGAACAATGGAAATATTATGGGCAACAGTATTTAGAAATGACCAATAGGCAATGATGTGGCTGACTATCCTGCGCTTTGGTATGCCTTATGGCTGGTAATTGCCGTATTTGGAGTAACCACCTGGTACTTGAGGAATTTTACCACCAAGGTTGAGATGACAAAATTATCAGCATATATCGGTGTCATAGCAATGATTACCATGTTAATTTGGACTTTGAGAGACTTTTGATGTGATATAATGACAATACATGGTTTAGATGAACATGAGTTTGCGGGACTATATCCATGCAGGCTACCAGTTTGGTGGGGTTATTATGGAGGCGAGGGAGTCCATCCAAGTATTAGAGGAATAAATGGTAAATCTGTAGTTTTAAGGATTGAAAAGAGGTTCAACAGAATTGAACGATTAATGGCCAAGTTGTTTAGGGCGCCAAGAGAGGTAAGGAGACCTCTTGATGTCAAAAATAGTATGTTATGGCAGTTATGTGATGGCACTAGAAGTTTCCAAGAGATTTGCACAGTTTTGGACTCACTATATCATGAGGATATTTCTCCAGTAATTGACAGAACTGCAGCAGGCATAAATCTACTAAAAAGTAAAAATCTGATGACTGTTTTAAGCGAGCCGTTTACTGGAAAATGGGCTATTGATTCAGGTATAACCCCTTTCAATCAAACATTGAAACCTCTAGATAACGAATTAGGAATAACAACTGCTGAAGAATAATTCAATCAGGTTCCCAAACTAATCTAAGCCCAATACCGTCGCTTACTTTTGTACCTTGTGAGTAGCCCCTAGAAGAACTTCTTGTCGAATCACTTTCAGTAAACCAACTACCACCTCTATGACAAAATATATCACCACCGTCGTAATATGGAAATTGAGAAGATTTTATTGAAAAATCTTTTCGATAATTATCAGCACACCATTCAGATACTAACCCATACATATCATACAAATCCCAATTGTTAGACTTTTTCAAACCAACTTCTCTGGTAGATGCGCCAGCGTTTCCTGCATGCCAACCATAATCATCGAGATCACCATCAAAATTTCCAAAACTCCATTTTGTTTCAGTCGAGGACTTAGCACAGTATTCCCACTCAGCTTCTGTTGGAAGACGCCATTTGCCAAGTAGTGAAAGACGTTCAACACCAATGTGAAGTTCATTTAGTCGATCAATAAAATCTAAACAATCTAGTCGAGATATCCTCTCTACGGGCCTTAAACCAGAACTCCAACCTTCTTGGAATTTTGCCGGATTAGTTCCCATAACAGAGGACCAATGAATCTGAGTAACCGGTCTTTGACCGATGAAGAAAGGATTGGAAATTTCTACAGTGTGAACCGGTAATTCCCTTGCTAAACCGTCACCAACCGAATCGCCCATTTGAAAACTGCCGGGCTCAATTAGGATGTATGTTGCGCCAAATTCGTCATCAAAACGCGGAGTGACCAATCAAACACCTTCAAGATAATTTTTGGGAGTTTTCAAGAGTCGAGAGTACGACGCTTTCTAATCGTTCGACAATTTTTGGATCAACTAATTTACCGTCCTCATCAAATGCTTCTTTCACATTACCGATTGCTAACTGTTCGGGGACCGGCCAACCATGTATCCATCTGAGCATTATCCTCATATGGTTTAGAGTGTTAGAATTAGTTACACCTCCTAATGTGGACATAAGTCCAAACACCTTACCTGAAACGTGTTTTGAGTAAAGCCAATCAAAGGTATTCTTCATAGCGCCTGACATTGTCCCATGATATTCAGGAGATGCCACCAAAAAAGCATCCATTTCAGTGGCTAGTTCTTGGAATTCTTTGACGTTGGAATTATCCCAGCAACCTTCTTCACCAACTATGGGCAATGGCTTTACATCTAGATCCCAAAAATGAACTTCTGCACCGTTTTCCTTAGCAATATCTAATGCTAGATTTACCAACATCCCACACTTTGATGTGGGTCGGTATTCACCGCTAAGTCCAAGAACCTTAATCGCCTTATTTGCCATGTTCCTTCGACGTTAACAGGGTTATTGAATGTAAGTGTTCGTAAGTACAACAATAAGTAAGCCTTATGCTTTAGTGCTTAGCCCTATGGTCTGAGGCTTATGAACCAAGACACCCCGACACTGGAAGAAAGCGCTGAGAATAGTGTCGATAATCAAGTCGATGCTTTGTTAATTATGGGTGAAGAAGCTTCACGTAGTGGCGATTCAAAATCAGCTCTCTCAGCATTTAATAAAGCCATTTCATTAGATCCATCTTCAGATATGGCATGGTTCAATAGAGGTGTCCTACTAGAAGCGCAACAAGATGCAAGAGGAGCCAGACAAGCATTCCAAATTTGTTTGGATGTAAATCCTAACCATGCGCCAGCAACCGCTAATTTGTGTATTTTGTTAGAGAGAATTGGTGATCAAGCGGGAGCCTACTTAATGTCGGAAAAGGCATTAGAATTTTATCCTGGGCACCCATCCATTCTCGAGGTTAAAAATCGATGTAAGGGTAGTGAGCAAACAAAATCTATCAACAGCATGGAAACAGTGGAAATAATTGAACAATATCAACAGGATGATGTTGATACAGTAATATCTGAAACTGGGTTAACAGATGTAAATGCACTACTAGAAGAAGCGGTATATCACGATGAAGACGAAAATAAAAAACTCGACATCGAGGAGTTAAGATCTGCTGCTGAAGTTGTTGTAGCCACGGATGATATTCAAGAACGAATAGAAGTTTCCCAACCCGTACTGGAATCAATTCCAGACCTACCGGTTGTGCCAGTAGATGTCGAAATTAAAGATGAGATAAACCTCGATAGGTTAGTAGATGAAGCTACTGAAGCAATAAAATCTGGTGATGCTAAAAAAGCGCTAGAGATCTTAAAGCCCCATCTGAAAAAAGAAGCTGCTAAACATGCACCATCCTGGCTAATCGCAGGGGGCGCTATGGCAAGGTTGGATTTAGAAGACCACGCAATTTCAGCAATAGAGCATGCACAAAAATTAGATCCTTCAAATCCAAAAGGATGGTATAATCTAGGTTCATTAAAACAAAGAAAAGGTTTGCTCGAAGAAGCTGCTGTGTGCTATGCTAATGCAGTTAGAGAAGATCCTAATTACATAAAAGCTGCAATAAAATGGGCTCCTCTTGCCATGGAATTAAAAGATCCTCAAGCATATTTATCAGCTGCCACGGTTATAGTAGCAGCAGAACCAAATAATCCAATCAGACAAGAGTTAGCAACAACTCTGGTTGAACTTGCTGAAGGCGAATCAAGAGTATTAGAATCACAATCTGGACTACCACCAACGTTACCAGAAGGTCCAGAATTAGCAACTACAGCATTAGAGTTAATTGGACCTGGTGAAACTGTTTTACATGCCAGAGCATACACGATGACCAATAATCATATGGAATCAGTAAAGATATGGAAAACTATGATACAGACAAATCGGAATGATGCTGAAATGTGGCGTGGATTATCAAAGGCATTATACGCAGCAGGTGATACTAGCACAGCAGAAAAATGCAGTATCAAAGCCAATGAAATCGATGGACAAAATCAAAGCAATACTATCATTCAGGAACAAGCTCAACCAGCAGATACCAACACTGCAGAAATGCCACCGCAATCCAGTGATGTAACACCATTAGAACCTTCACCTAGCCCAGTTTCCGAACAGGAGATGTCGGAAGCCAATTCTGTACTATCTAGGCCAATCGAGCCTGCAACTCCAGTGGTTCAAGAAGTTGCACCTAATCCACAAGTTGATTTGGCAAAAGCAGCATTAGAAGTTCAAAATAATTCATTGGTGTCTGAAGAATTTAGAAACCCCACTTCCAATTCAATAGCCAATCAAGACATATCATGGTACAATCAAGGTGTAGCATTAATTGATGCAGGTAAATATCAAGAGGCTTTATCTTGCTTTGACAGAGCATTGCCTTCTTTCTCAAACGATGATGAAATGGTTATTAGGATTCTCAATGGACGAGGTAATGCTTTCTATTACCTAGAGAATTACCCTGCTTGCGTCGAATCATATCACCAAGCAATGCTAATTAGACCAGAGGATGTGCGTGGAAAAACCCTTTACAATATGGGCACAGCTTATGCTGAAATGGAGAGGTATCAAGATTCAGTGAAATGTTTTGAACAGGCCATTCCAAGGGGTCTGAACAAAGAAGAAATAAAGCGAACTAAAGATCAAATTCGTCGATGTAATATTTTACTTAAAGAGCAAAAGAAAAAGAATAGGTGATTATTTGTTAAATAGCGAGAATCTAATTACTAAATTAGTCGAAGCAGGACTAGAAGAAAAACAAGCATTGCTAATTATAGATTTAGCTACTCAACCGCCAGCAAAAGCGAGTGAAATTGGTAAAAGATTGGGTCTTTCTAGGATGGACGCATATAACTCTCTTAAAAAATTACAAGAAAAGGGACTTGTTAAAGCAACATTAGACAAACCAATACGATTTTTTGGCATGACAGTCAACGAGGTTTTTCAGCAAATAATACGGACTAAAGAAATGGATTTGAGAAGATTAAACGAAAATTTAGAATCACTAACAAAATCTAATAATTTCCCGATTATATCTAATGCCCAAAATGCGGATGAGGATTCATTTTCAGTGTTAAAAGACCGTCACGCGATTTTAGCCACCGTTGAATCAATGATCGCTGAATCAGAAAAACATGTCTGGCTATTACTGGGAAGATGGGGCATACTACACCTATTGAGGTCTGGAGCCATGGATGCTCTAACAGATTCATTAAATCGCGGAGTTGAGGTGAAATTAGTAATTTGTGTTGATGAAAAAACCATCAGGTTTTATGATCAATTAGATGACAGAATAGAAATTAGGCATCATCCAGAGTTTAACTTATGTGGTGTTTTTATCGATAATGAAGTTGGGATACAATATGTCCAAACAGAAGATACTCCAACCGGTAGAGGCAAGGATGACACTGCGATATTAATGGAGTCTGATATGTTACTTTCCGCGCAAAGTGAATTACTAAAAATTCAATGGAATGCAGCTAAATCATACAGTTCAGCTAAGGCAAAGATGATTGATGGAATGATGACAGAGCCTTTGAAATTGACTCTGGGAGATGGTTCATTCTACGAACGTTTCAAAGAATCTATGAAAATGGGGATTGAAAATCAAACTAATGCCGTACTAACAAAAGGTGGTATGCCAGTTGTTGATGAAAATATTCCTCAATCAAACACCTTAACTGCCTTAGGAATAAACACGAACCAATTGTTCCAAGATGTTGGTATACGAATAGGACAAGAACTAGCGGTCAAATTACAGCATATTGATGACGATAAAATTTTTTGGGCCAATATCAAAACCGAATGGGAGGACTTGGGCATGGGACAAATAGAATTTGATAATTTACCACCTCGGATGATAACTGTCAATGATGGTAATGCATGTGATGGTAGACCCCAGGTAGGCGGTATGTTTTGTAATATGGATGAAAGCGTTATTGCAGGAATAGTCAAAGAACGTCATGGAAAATCAGTAAATTTGAATAAACGTGAATGCCCATCTTCAGAAGAAATGTCATGCTGCTATAAAATTGCAATAAATGATTAAATGTTAATCGATTAGTACACAGATTCATAGATGAGTAACTGTTGGGAATGACATGGATTGCGGAACTTGTGAAACAGCGGGGCCAGTTTTGGTACAACAACCAGAGATTGTCGAAGTACAACTTACCATAACTCAAAATGCTGTAGATATGTTGAGCCAAGCATTTGGTGAAGACCGAAGTATGGGTCTGCTAGTGGGAGTATTATCCGGTGGTTGCTCAGGCTACATGTACGATTTACAGATTGTTGAAGAAACTGACATTGATTGTCAGGAACTAGATGTTTCAGGTTTCAGAATTTTAGTCCCAAAGGCTTCTAGCCATCTGCTGAATGGCATTCAAATCGATTATGAAGATCGACTGATGGGTGGCGGTTTTAAGATAAACAACCCAAATGCTAGTTCGTCTTGTGGTTGTGGTGAGTCCTTCGCTTAGGTGTCAAATATGCCAAGGTTGGCTTATCATCTAGCAGACTTGAATATTTGGCGAGGTAAGGACGCAATTAATTTTCTCAATGGACTTTCTACTAACAAAATAGATAAAATTCCAGAAAATAAAGTTATTTCTACAGTTGTGTTAACAGAAAGAGCCAAGATTTTAGATGTTCTTCATATTTTTAACTTAAACAAAATGATAATATCCATTGGTAATAGTGATAACTCCAAGCAATTATTTTCCTTCATTAATAAAAAAATTCTTTTGCAGGACATCCAATTACAAAATATATCTGCACTAAATAACGTTGATATTGTTTATGATGATTTTTCAGTTGAAAGCCCTAACTCCGTTCAATCAAACAATGGAATTACCACAGTAAATATTGATGGCAAGTACAATTTTGAGATTTATTCTGTTAACATTGATGCTAATTTTGAACACATGCCAGATAGTATGTTCAAACAATGGCGCATCGTTAATTTAATCCCATGGCATGGTCATGAAATAACCAATAAAAAAAATCCATATCAATGTGGCCTGGGAAATTATGTCCATGAAAATAAAGGATGTTATACTGGTCAAGAGATTCTAACCCGCATGAGAAGTCGTAACAAAGGAATATATGAACTTAAACAAGTTAACAACAATGAAGTGGACCAGAAATATATCACTACTAAGGGTGATGACCTAAGTCTTGCATTGCTAAGAAATTAGTATCCAAGAAGTTCACTTAATTGAGTCTTGTAAAAATTACCCGATTTCTGTAGACTTGAAAGTTCTTCATCACTTAGTTCCAGTTGATAGATTTGTTCAATTCCAGAAGCACCGAGTATAACTGGAACACCGATGTAAACGTCATCTAAGCCATACTGACCAGTTAGATATGCTGATGCTGGTATCAATCGCTTTCGGTCTAGCAGTACCGCTTCTGCCATAATGGCCGCAGCCGAACCTGGAGCGTAGAATGCTGAACCGCGCTCAAGTAGTTTGACAATTTCTCCCCCTCCAGACGCTGTTCTTTTGCATATTGCATCAATAGTATCCTCATCTAGTAAATGAGTTATCGCTATACCACCAACTGTAGTAAACCTT
>CEQX01025173.1_pt1 | contig 11644 bp, 13 predicted proteins | sample 356261 | NCBI WGS metagenome assembly CEQX01 (sample SAMEA2621076, study PRJEB7988) | marine metagenome | isolation source: saline water (ENVO:00002010), including | reverse complement strand
TCTGAAACTACATTAACAAATTCCTTGAATATCATCAAAAAGGAGCCCGAATCTTGTGAAACTGGACCTCCTCCTCCTGCTCCCAAAAGAAATGAAAAATTAAATATGAAAAATAATAATTTATGCATTAGATAGTGCCGATCCACCTATAGTGGGCCAGATATACCTCCATCTTTTCTTATTCTCCAAAAATGTACCGCCATAAAAATCATTGCTATAAATGGAACTAAAATACAATGCAATACATAAAATCTTAGTAATGTAGCCTCTCCAACAAACCTTCCACCTAATAGGGCATATCGAACATCTGATGATGCTGTTACTAAATTTAAATCTCCAATGGTTAATAGAGATGCCCCAGGACCCTCACTTCCGATAAACGGGTGCGCTCTTGCCATGTTTGTTCCAACTGTAATTGCCCAAATAGCTAATTGATCCCATGGTAATAAATAGCCAGTAAAACTCAAAAACATTGTCAATGTCATAAGTATAGTTCCAACAGCCCAATTAAATTCTCTTGGGGGTTTGTAAGATCCTGTCATAAAAACTCTAAGCATATGAAGCCATACAGTTAATACCATAGCATGAGCTCCCCACCTATGTAATTCACGCATGATACCAAGTGGTGCCTGCTCTCCTAAATCAATTATATCTGTAAAAGCATATTCAACGGTAGGTCTATAGTAAAACATTAACATGATTCCAGTTATTGTTAAAACTACAAAAATAAAAAATGATAATCCTCCCATACACCAGGTATAGCCTATTTTTACTGCATGTCGAGGCAATCTTGCTGGGTGAAGATGTAAAAATACATTACCTAAAACAGCATACATTCTTTGTCTTCTGGTTCTAGGAACTCCAGATCTTATGATTGATTTATAAAGCTGTGATTCTAATAAATAATTAAGAATTGATTTTTTTTCATTTTCTGCCATATCTCTCTAATTTAGACCTTTAAAGATGCTTCCGGTCTAGTCCACTCTCCTTTTTCAAAATTAAACTTTTTATTCTTATCAACTACAATCTGACCATCGCTTGCTAAAAAAATACGATATCTTTCTAATGGTCTTGGTGCAGGGCCTTCAAAATGCATCCCTGTACTTCTAAATCCACTACCATGGCATGGGCACTTAAACTTCTTTTCTGCCTCTAGCCAGTTTGGAGTGCACCCCAAGTGAGTACAAACTGTTGATAGCGCATAAATACTTTCTTTGTCTCTTACAACCCATACATTAAATTCTTTTTTAAATCTTAGATCTACTTTGCCTACTTCAAAATCATCTGCAAAACCAATCTTAAATTCTTGAGGAGGTTCAAAACTTACATTTGGAAAAAACATTCTACCCAAAGCAGTAAAAAAACCACCTAGCCCAGCAAGAAAAGCAAGCCATCCTATGGATAAAACTGAAATAAATTTACCCCTGGATATTTCATTATCCTGCGTACTCCCTACAGATGCTTTGGGTATAAATTTTTCTTTTGCCATTTCTCTCTAAAAAATATATTCTTTATTGGACATATAATTTAAACTTTTTTGAAAATACAAGGCAATCAAAATCGGTAATAATTAATATAAATTTTATTGAATGGTTTTGAGTGATTTTTTTGCAAAATTTCTAATTTCAAGATTTGGGTCGTTTTCTGATAAAAAATTTAATTTTTCAAAAAATGGAATTAATAAATTTTTATCATCTATTGAGTGTAGAATATTTAATATTTTTAAAATAACAAAGTTGACAGTATTCTCGTCTAATTCGCTATATGAATTATAATATGATCTTGTCAATAGATTGTTAATTATTTTTTGTGTATTTGAATCAGCGTAATTCATTTTTAAAAGGGCTAAAGCAGCCTCCCATCTTAATTCGGGCCCATCTGAATCTAGCCATTCTGAAGGCCATCTATTGATTAATGAGACTAAGTCTGGAATCACCTCTTTATTACCAATATTGCCTAAACTTCCTGTAGCGGCCAACTTTTCCAGAAAACTGTTTTCTTTTTCAAGAAACTTCTTAATTGAAGATGATGAATTAGCATATTTTAATTTACCTAAGGCTTCAATTGCTTTAATCCTAAATTCTTCATTTTCAGAATATAACTCATCAATTAAGACACGTCCAAAAGTTGTATCTGCTGAATTACCCATTATCATAATAGTATGCATCCTTAAAGTATTATCACTTAACAATTCTGATTTAGACATATTGTGAATTTTAATTATTCTTTCTCTATATGAAGAATTATAAATTGAAGGATCGTTATAAAATAATGTATTCATTCTGTAACTAGCATTAGCCTTGTCTCTAATTGATCCTGTTTCTAACTTAATCAGTAACTGATTTATGTCTGTTGGTTCTTCTGTTATAACGGCAAATAACAGATAAAATAAAATTCCAAAAACTACTATCATTAATGGTATTAAGAAAAAGGAATAAAATAATGAATAAATTCTACTAGATTCAGCTTTTTCGTCAACTGTTTTTTGATTTATATCATTCATTTATTACCCTTTTTATTTTTAATCTCTTTCATCAAAAAAGAGGTGATACTTTTTAATTTTCTCACCTCTTTTTGAAGTGTAAATATTTGACTAACCATTATCACTACAAAAAAAATGGCCATGACTAATCCAATGTATAAAGTATTCATTATTTTTTCTTTTTAGTTTTTTTTAATAAATCAGCACCTAATATTACAGGAAATAAGAAAAGTATTATTGTCGCAACAACAAGCACAATTATAATCCATGTAAGATTTGAATATAGCCATTCAAGATTCATTACTATAAATGGTTTCAAAATGATTTTTAAATTCATACATGAGTTTTAAACTTTCTTTGACAATATTATACTGTTCTGTAAAACCCTTACTATGATAAACATCCATAACTTTTTCTTGTCTTAAAATATACCTAAGTAATTTATCATATTCAATTTTATTTAAGTGCCGCAATATATCATCTGATGGTAATTTTGATTTTTCAATCTCTTTATTTTCTGAAATACGATTTCCATGATCATCAATTTTATTAGAATAAAATAATAGTTTAACCTTATTATTTGAATCTAGATAGTCAAAATATAATTTTGGATGTTCAATTTCTTTCTTCTTCATATTTTAAAAAAAATTATATAAAAATAATAAAATAAAAGGATGGTACAAATGGCCATTGCTACCGCTCTATTTTTAGTGTAAAGAACAGAAATAGCAACTAGAACAAATATTATTATTTCTTTATAATATATAATAGATAGAGAAGATATTTTATCAATCATGGGTTATGACACTATTCAAAATGATTTGTTAGTTTTCCATTTCTATCAAATAATTCCCAATTTCCAACTTTCGCACCCAACAAATAGTTTCCTCTAATATTAATAATATTTTCTTTGTTATCATGGTATAAAAAATATTCACCATTTAATTGATTATTTGTATAAGATTTGATTTCTTTAATATTTGATGATTGAAAATATCTAGTCAAACGACCATCATCTCTTAAATCTTCATACAATTCATATTTTTCTACATTTTTATGATTGTAATGATCATACCAAATCCAAATACTTGTAGGTTTATCATAACTGAAATATCTGTCAATTATTAAATGGCCATTTCTATCAAAATAACTCCACAAACCGTGCTTTTTATTGTTTTTTAAATAACCCTTTACTTTAATTTGCCCATTTCCATAAAATTCATTTGCAGTTTGTAAGTTAGAATTATCAGCAATCCACTCAGAATCTAACTTATTATTTTTAAATGTTTGAATGCTTTCTACAAAACCATCATTAGAAAGGTTGATTTTTTTGTAAATAGAATTAAATTCATAAAAGGTTATAGACTTATCATCTTTGTCAATAACAACTTCTTTTTCATTGCATGCTATTACAAAAAAACATATATACAGGATTGATAAAAATTTTAACATATATCTCATAGTATAATTTATAATAATTATTAGTTTTAATACAACAAGGACTTAATAAAAAAAGCCCTTCATGAGAAGGGCTTTTTGCTCCGGTACCTGGACTCGAACCAGGGACACGTGGATTAACAGTCCACTGCTCTAACCAACTGAGCTATACCGGAAAATTTCATATTTCAGGCCGATAAAATTATACAAAGAATTCAATATATAAAAGAATTTTTATAATTATTTTAATAAATCAAATGATGGCTTTAATTTATCGTAAGTATCATAAAAATTCTCCATAATAATTTTTGTATGACCAATGACAGGCATAAAATTGGAATCTCCAGACCATCTTGGCACAACATGAAAATGAAGGTGATCATCAATACCAGCACCTGCAGATTTTCCCATATTTAAACCAAAATTAAATCCTTCACACTTAAATTCTTTTTTTAAAATTTTCATACACTCCTTTGATATTTTTATCACCTCAGATAAAATACAATCATCTAGTTGAGTCATATCGTCATGTTTTTCTATAGGCACAATCATTAAATGTCCATTATTATAAGGATAAAGATTCATAACTACAAAAATATTTTCAGTTCTGAAAAGTACAAGATTTTCTCTATCATTTTTAGATTGACCCTTTTTTAAAAAAATATCTTTTTCTTTTTTTGGATTAGTTACATAATCCATCCTCCAAGGTGCCCACAATAATTTATTCATTTAATCTCCTTTGACATCATAATCCTCTAAAATTTGTTTTGTTTTTATATCCATCTTAACGGTTTTCAAATCAAAATTAAGCAAACTTAATGCTAGATTTTTTAATCTGACTTCAAGTGGTTTATTATGATTTAATACAATGATATTTTCTTCCTTGTATACACAACTCCCACCTTTAAAATTACCTTTACCTTTTATAATTTTAATATTAAGTTGTTTAGAAATTTCTAATAAATTATTGTAGATTTTTTTTGGGCTCATTTTTTCATTTCATTTCAATAATTAAATCTTTTAAATCCCAATGAGATCTAACCTCTAATGGTTTATGATAGTATCCAAATCTTGCTGCATTCTTATATGGATTCCAACTGCCGTTAAAATATTGGTCAGGGGCATAGTCTCCAATAATTTCAAAAATATCAAAACTATAAAATCCAGGTGCTATATTAATAAAAGAAAAGTTTCCTAATGAGTCAACAAATTGATAATATGATAAGTTTGAAGTCTCACTTTTTGCATGGACAACAATTGGATATTGGTATATATTTTTTACTTTACCAAAAATATTACCACCAACCATATCTTCGATATTTATTTTTTGTTTATATACTTTTAATGTATCTTTATTTTGGTTTAGAAAGTTGTCAAACACATTATATATATATATATCTCCATCAATATCATCCTCAATACTAATTGTAAATGAATCTTCAAAATAATAATCAATTTTTTGTAAAATACTATCAATGTAATTATAAACAATAGGAGTCTTATCTAATTTAGATATTGGTTCATCAAAAATTATTTTAAATTCATTTTCATTATATTTTGAATCTACAATTTTTGGAGGAATGGTGTCAATTACATTTTGATAATAATGTGCAAATTGATTTGTATTATATTTTTCTATTCTATTAGATAAATTTAAACTAATATAAACTGAATCGCCAAATTCTGTATTCTCTGGTATGAAATATGGTTTTTCTAAACCATTATCAAGCAAAGCATAGCCAAATTTATTATTTATTTGTCTAAAAGATTTTATTGATAACCTTACTAAAGGATCTGCTATTTTTATTTCAGTATAAACGCTATCTAAATTATTCAAGTCAAGAAATTCTTGAGAAATAAATCCATATTTTTTAATCTTTAAATCGTCATCCAAATTTTGAAATGAATCAAACACGGCTATAGCAACATATTTAGAAGGTTCTAAGTAATCAAATCTAAAATTACCGTTTATATCTGTTTCTGTTAAATCAATTATTCTATCAAGACTATCTTTATGGTACATTAGTGCTACTGCATATAAATTGTTTTCTTCATTAATAATTTTACCAAGAATCTTTTTATTATTTTGACTATTTGAATCAAAAAAAGTATATTGAATAGTTTGACTCATAATATTACCATTATAATCACTAATATTTCTTAATAACTTAATTTTTATTTTAGAATATCTAGGCCATTTTGAGTCTGGTTTTAATATAATTTTTTTTCCTCTAACTTGATAAGTATAGTTGTCAAAATTAAAAACCTTTATAGAATTTACTACGCTCAATGGATCTATAAATTCATCAAAGGTGAAAACAATTTTTTCATCTGAATTAAATATATTGTAACTAGGCCTATGAGAAACATCAACTAAACTAGGCCCAGTTTGGTCTAATGGGCCACCATTTGGCGCCATTTGTGCTGCACAACCGTAAAGAATTAGTGCTAATATTATTAAATAATTTTTCATAAAAAATATATTTAATATTAGCTAAAATATTAATAATAATTGTTATTTTTTTATTTAGTTTTATATTTTTAAATCGTAATATTAATTATGAAAAATTTGTCAAATAACTTTCTAATTCCAATGCCACATGTTAATGATCCAATTTTTAAAAAAAGTTTGATTTATATATGTAGTCATGATAAAGATGGGGCTATGGGCCTTATAATAAATAAACCTATAGCAGACTTAAAATTAAAAGATGAAGCAGATTCTATTTTAAAAGAAACTAAACTTCATCAAATGACTCCAAAGCCTAACGTTTATTTTGGTGGCCCTGTTGATTTAAACATGGGAATAATTTTGCACCCCCTAGATTATATGTCGAAAAAAACTATAAAAATTTCTAATCAAGTAGGAGTCACATCTGACTCTAAAATTCTTAAAGATATTATTACTGGTAAAGGTCCAAGTATGTTTAGATTTTCTATAGGTTACGCTGGTTGGGGTAACGGACAGTTAGAAGAAGAATTTGAAAATGGTGATTGGCTAATTGCTCCAAGTAACTCTGAGATAATATTTGATATGCCTGATGAACAAAAGTGGGCATATATAACTAACCAACTTGGTATTGATATTAATGAAATATCTGGACATGGTGGTTTTGCATAAATTTCCTTTATGTGATTAGAAGCACATCTGAAAATAATTTAATTAAATATATTAGGTAAGGTAGTGATTCATTTTAGAATCATAGGAGGGATACCTATTCAAATTGAGGAGCATTTTGCTCCTCAATTTTTTTTATGATATACCCCTTTTTGGATTGGATAATTTAATAACCTAGAATCTAAATTGCCGTTTTTTAGTACAATTTTTTGATTAGTTTTTAAACCTATATGTTTAACTGCATCAAGATTAGCAGTAAATACAAAACAATTAAAATCAATACATTTATTTTTAAAAATATCTCCTATCATTTTATACAATGCATTGATTGTATCTTGTTCGCCAATTCTCTCTCCATATGGAGGATTAATAATTAATGTAGCTTTTGTATATTTGGGTTCAAATTTTTCCATCCTTTGCTTTTTAAAAGATATATAATTTCCTAAATCAAGCAACTTTGTGCTATATAGTGCCATAACAATATTAGAAAATTCAGCGTCATAACCAAAAATTTTAACTTTGTGATCTAAATTTATTAAACTTTTTTGCTCATCTTTTAATTTTTTGAATAATGTTTGATCATAATCTTGCCACTTTTGGAATCCAAAATATTTTCTTAATAATCCAGGAGCAATGTTATATGCCATTAAAGCTGCTTCAATTGCAATAGTACCAGATCCACACATTGTATCATAAAATGGATCAGACTTATTCCAATTAGATAACATAACTAAACCTGCAGCTAATGATTCATTTAATGCTGCTTTGTGTATTTTATTTCTATAGCCTCTTTTATGAAGTGAGATGCCAGAACTATCTATATAAACTTTAAAGTTATTATCTGACACATAAACAGATATTATTATATCAGGATTATTTTTATCTATTGATGGTCTAGATAATTTATTTTTTTTAATTTGATCTACTATTGCATCTTTTATTTTAAGTGTTAAAAAATTTTTATTTTGAAATGTTTCTGAATTGCCTCTGGTTTTTATAATGAATGTTTGATTAGTATCGATATATTCGTCCCAATTAAATTTTTTTATTTCTGAATATATAACGCTTTCTTTTTTAGCATTAAATTCAAACAACTCAACTAAAAGATGCATACCAATTCTTGATCTTAAATTAATATTATATAAACCTTCTTTATCAGTATAAAAATTAATCCCACCTTTGTTAATTTGAATATCATTCGATAAGTGATTTATTTCATCTTTAGCAAGTTTTTCTAACCCTCGAGGACAGGTCAAATAACATTTATACATATTTTTATTTAATTAATGTAATTTTTTGTGTGTGGATATCATTACCTATTTGATATTTTATAAAATAGATACTATTAGCGTTATTTCCTGCATCCCATTGATATGAATGATTTCCAACAAGTAAATAAGAATCTTCTAAAACATCTACTAATATTCCATTTAAATTATATATTTCAATTCTTACATTAGCATTTTTTTCCAAATCGAAATTTATTTCAGTGGTTGGATTAAAAGGGTTAGGATAAGGTTCGTATATTTTAAATTTATCAACAATATAATCATTATTATAAAGTGTATTTCTGACATCTAAAGATATTGTTGAAATTGAATTATAATTAGCATACTCCGTAGCATTAGATGAAATCGAAAGTTCAAAATCATAGGTGCCTTCAGGTGTGTTATTAGATACTAAAATTTCAAATGGTGTTTCATAATTTAAATAAACTTCTCCAGGATTAATATTATCTATATTTTGATTTGAGTTATTAATGGTGAAAAATTCTGAATCTGTAGATAATGTCATACTTGGATTAAACGCAATCCCCCAATCTGGGTCATTATATAGAATAGTAGTTAAATTTATTGATTCACCAGCATCAATAATAGTGTCTTCTCCACTTAAAACCTGAAAATCAATTTCAGCGAGTTCTACATTTGGAAACAAAGGTGTAGCAATAGCTCTTAAAGCATCTACTCTTCCTTCACCAATTTTTCCATCTAAGTAATTAGAATTTATTGTATTAGTAATTGGATCTGCAGTTGCTAATATCATTGTAGTTAATTGGTCATTATCCCATTCAGGATTGAAAGAACTTAGCAAACCAATTACACTTGCAGCAGCTGGACTTGCCATTGAGGTGCCACTCCAAGAACTGTAAGCGTTATTTTCATTATTTGGATTATTTTGTATCACTGTACTTTCAATGTTTTCACCTGGAGAAGCTAAATCAACTGATTCATGATAAGTAGCCCAATTTACTCTTTCAGATGAATTTGTTGCTGTAACAGAAATAACATGTTCATAACTGGAGGGGTAATGAGCTGAATCAACATGATCATTACCAGACGCTGCCAAAATAACAGCATTGTAATCGTTGTGCGCAACATCAATTGTTGCTTGTTCAAAGATATTAAAACTTCCGCCACCCCAACTATTATTTATTATAGAAAAACCTCTATCAGTTCTGTAATAGCCTACTTTAGCAGCATAAAGTATTCCATCATATCCGTCTGTAATATATACATCATCTTGGTTGTCATCTGAAACTTTTACACTTAAAATGCTACAATTAAAACAGGAAGAAGCAACGCCTCGATTGTTATCAGTAGTTGCTGCTAAAATTCCAGCTACATGTGTACCATGAGACCAACCCCATGATCCTGGTGGATTAGGATTATTATCATCAATTCCATTTAAACCTGCTGGGTCCCATCCAATTAAATCATCAATATAAGTATTGGGATTATTGTCCCAATTATCATCATCAACATTATTTAAATCATCAGGATCAAATACCCATTGTCCATTAATAAATTCTAGAGTTCTTCCATCACCATCTGCATCCTCACCGAGATTTTGCCATATATTACCTATTAAATCAGAATGATTCCAATCAACTCCAGTATCTACTGAAGCTAATAACACATCTTTACTACCAGGAATATCTCCACCATTTACATCCCAAAAATCCCATGCATGATCAGATTGAATTTTTGGAATGAACCATTGTTGATTATAACGAGAATCATTTGGTTGATATGAAGGTAATCTTATATAATCATATTCTACATGTTCTATAAAAGAAAAATCAGCAAGTTCATTTTTAATTTGATTCAAATTGTTTGGATTTATATTATCAAAACTAATCTTATAAATTCGATTTAAAAATATATCACCACTTGAATCCTCATCAGTTGCTGCAGTTAACCATGGTTTGATTGAATAATTATTATCAACAGACTTAAAAAAATTAACTAATTGTTTTTTGTTTTCTGAATCCGCTCTGTTTGAAATTGAGAAATCAATAACTGGCTCATTTTTGTCTAAACAAAATAATAAATTATTTTCGTGGTAATTAATTGAAGAATTAATTACATAATTAAAAAGTAATGTTACTAAAATATATCTCATACTTATCATCATTTCATTAATAATACTTTTTGGCTTGATACAAAATTATTGGAAGAACCATTTATAATGTAAATACCTGTAGAAAATTTGTTTGCATCCCAACTAAATGAATGAATTCCTGAATTTAAATTTCCTGAAAATATTTCATATACTTTATTACCATTTAAATCATAAACATTAATTTCAACAAAATCAGAACTTTTGATCTGCAAATCAAAATTAACATTTGGGTTAAATGGATTTGGATAAATGTTTTGTATTTCAAAATTAATATCATTTATATCATCAAAATTAGATAATTCAGTATCAAGTTCAATAGTTGTGCAACTATCTCCTGGTACTAAAATTTCATTACCATTTATATCATAAAATTTTTGCTCTGTTATACATATCTCAGTTATGCCTGAATTTTCAAAGACGTAATTAATATTGGTAAGCAAACCATCTCCAATTGGTATGACATTACCTGAAATAGAAGTACCTATTACAGTACCATCAGGGGATACAGTAACTATAAAATTATTATCTTCTGCTAATCCTCCATATGCATCAACTGGAGTAATTAAGTTCAAATTGTCAGAGATATTAAATTCAAATTGAGCTACATCTGCACTATTAAAACTCATTATACTCATATTATCAGTAGATACATCTCCAAAATAAATATCAGCGAGTCCATAAAAACAACTGCCGTCGTCAATGTTAGCATCTGAATTATAATTTTCAGCATCTGGATCTGTACATCCTTCAATGATCATTGAGCCGTCATATGTACCATCTACATACATAGCTCCAGTATCGTTTGGATCGAGCCACTGCTTAACATCATCCCAGGCTCTATCAAATTTTCCGTATAAATCATAACTACCGGGATCTCCACACGGTACGTCTGGACCGCCAGATAAAACACCAACTAATCTAAAGTTTTCATCGTATAAAGGACATCCAGATGAGCCACCTTGTGTACCACCATTATCCCAAAAAACTCTCCAATGAGTACCTGGATCTCCTTGATTCCATGCAGCAGAATAGGCCGTATCATCATCAAAATTTATTCTTTTTGGAGATCCATTTGGATGATGTATAGCACATGATATAGTTGGATTATCTGTTGATCTATTCCATCCAGCATAAAATATTTTCCATGATTCCCAAACATCATCTGGAACATTTCCACCAGTTATATTGAGTAAGGTCCAATCTGC
>CEQX01050744.1_pt1 | contig 11651 bp, 10 predicted proteins | sample 356261 | NCBI WGS metagenome assembly CEQX01 (sample SAMEA2621076, study PRJEB7988) | marine metagenome | isolation source: saline water (ENVO:00002010), including | reverse complement strand
CTAACACCTGATGCTGTTCTTCCCATTGGTCTAACATTACTTTCATGGAAATTTATAGCTTTACCAGACCTTTTAGCAATAATAATATGATTATCACCATTGGTTAATTTAACATCTAATAACCTATCATTTTCTTTAATTTTTATTGCATGAATCCCATTAACTCTAGGTCTTGAATAGGCTTCTAATTTTGTTTTTTTAACTGTTCCCCCTTCTGTACACATTACCAAAAAGTTATTATTTAAGTACTCTTCATCTGTCAAATTTGAAATTGTAATAACAGATCTTATGTTATCTCCTGTTTCTATATTAATTAAATTCTGTATTGCTCTACCTTTGGAAACTTTAGACCCTTCAGGTATTTCCCAAACTTTTTTCCAAAAAACCTTTCCAAATTCAGTAAATATTAATAAATAATTGTGCGTGGATGCAACAAATAGATGTTCATTAAAATCATCATCTTTAGTTTTAACACCTTTCGCACCTACTCCACCTCTACTCTGTGTTCTATATTCATCTAATGATGTTCTTTTAACATATCCTTGATGAGAAATAGTAATAACCATATCTTCGTCTGGTATCATATCTTCTACAGTAAATTCCGCAGCTGCATGTTCAATTTCTGATCTTCTTTCATCTCCATACCTCTCATTTATTTCATTCAACTCATCTTTAATTATATCCATTCTTTTTGTTTTATCAGATAGAATAGAATTTAAAGTCTTAATGAGTTTATTTAGTTCTTCATTTTCTTTATTTATTTTGTCTCTTTCTAACCCTGTAAGTTTTTGAAGTCTCATTTCTAGTATTGCTTTTGCTTGAACTTCTGATAACTTATATTTTTTAATTAAACCATTTCTAGCTTCCTCAGGATTTTTTGACTTTTTAATTAATTCGATTACCGCATCAATATTATCCAAAGCAATTATATAACCTTGTAGTATGTGAGATCTTTTTTCTGCTTCTTTTAATTCATATTCTGTCCTTCTTGTTACAACCTCATGCCTATGATGAACATAATTTTCTATGAGATCTTTTAGATTTAAAGTTTTTGGTCTCCCATTTACTAAAGCAACATTATTCACTCCAAATGATGATTGTAACTGAGTGTATTTGAATAGATTATTAAGTACAACATTAGGAATGGCGTCTCTTTTTAAATCATATATAATTCTTAAACCATTCCTGTCGGATTCATCTCTTATATCACTTATTCCTTCTATTTTCTTTTCATTTATTAAATGTGCAGTTTTTTCAATCATAGATGCTTTATTAACCATATATGGTATCTCTGATACTACTATTTGATCTTTTTCATTCTCATTGATTTCAATACTTGCTTTTGCTCTCATGACAATCCTGCCCTTACCTGTTTCAAAAGCTGATTTTACTCCTTGGTAACCATAAATAATTCCCCCTGTAGGGAAATCTGGAGCCTTCACAAATTTCATTAGATCTTCAATAGTACAGTCATTATTTTCTATATAATGAATAGTTCCATTTATTACTTCAGTTATATTATGAGGTGCCATGTTAGTTGCCATACCGACAGCAATACCACTTGAACCGTTTACTAATAAGTTTGGAAACTTTGAAGGTAAAACTGTAGGTTCATTAAGAGTGTCATCATAATTAGGTTGAAAATCAACTGTATCCTTGTTGATGTCTGATAGTAATTCATCAGATATTCTTTTAAGCTTAGCTTCTGTATACCTCATGGCAGCAGGAGAATCACCATCCATGGAACCAAAATTTCCCTGACCATCTACCAATGTATATCTTAGTGACCATGGCTGTGCCATCCTAACCATTGTCTCATAAACTGATGAATCACCATGTGGATGGTATTTACCCATAACATCTCCAACAATTCTTCCAGATTTTTTATATGATTTGTTATAATTTACACCCATTTCAAGCATACCAAACAAGACACGTCTATGGACTGGTTTTAAACCATCTCTTACATCTGGTAGCGCTCTAGAAACAATTACAGACATAGAATAGTCTATGTATGCGCCTTTCATCTCCTCCTCAATATTAATAGGAATTATATTTTGATTTTGATCTTCAACCATTAAAAAAATTGATGATAATTTTTAGTAAGTTTCTATACCTCAAATATATCTAAAAATAAAATCAAAAACGATTAAAATTTAAGCTTTTAGAAGAGATTTTATAGAATCTTTAAGACTTATACTTTTTATTAAAAAACTACCTGAAACCAATATGTTTGAACCAGATTCAATTAATTTGGAAGATACAGTATCATCAACTCCACCATCAACTGAAAGTTTAATGTTTTTTGATTTTTTAATTAATAATTTTCTTAGAGAAATTAATCTATTTATTGTATTAGGTATAAATTTTTGTCCTCCTTTTCCGGGATACACAGACATAACTAATATCATATCTATATAATCAAGATATTTTTCAAGAACGTTTAAATCTGTATCTGGATTTATTGCTATTCCAGATTTGATATTATTACTCTTTAATTTATCGAATATTTTAAAGTGATCACATTTTGATTCAGCATGAATAGCAATAAAATCAGTTTTATCCATTATATAATCATCAATTATTGTTTCTGGATTATCTACCATTAAATGAACATCAAGATTCTTATTTGAAAGATTTGATATAGTTTTCAAATCAAATAAATCATAAGTGTTTCTTTTTACAAAAACACCATCCATTATATCGATATGAATTAAATCAGCGCTAGATCTATTAATTCTATTAATTTCATATTCTAAATTGTTGAAATCGCAATCAAGTATAGAAACTGATACTTTATTCATTTAATTTGAGCTTTAATTAGGCTTTCCATTTTATTTTGTTGAAAGCTTGATCTAATCCACCCCCCTCCTATTACATCTTTTCCATCATAAAATACAGCAGCTTGTCCAGGTGTTATTGCATTAACCCCATTACCAAAAAAAACTTTTATGCTATTATCAATCTGTTCTAAAACCGCCCTACTACCTTTATCATTATATCTAATTTTTGTAATCGAATCCATTCTCCCATTTATTGAATCAAATTTCATAAAGTTTAACTTATCTACATACATACCATCTCTTTGAAGTTCATTGAAGGTGCCAACAGTAACTTCATTTTTAGTTTTATTAATTTCAGTAACGTAAACTGGATACCCCAGAGCTAAACCAAGACCTTTTCTTTGACCAATAGTATAGAATGGATAACCTTCATGTTTTCCTACTATTTTTCCATTTTCATCAATAAAATCACCTTTTTTTACTTTATCGTTAATATTATCAACTCTATGTTTTAAGAAATCTCTATAATTATTATCTGGAACAAAACAAATTTCATAAGACTCTGATTTTTTTACTAAATTATCATAACCTCTGTCTGTAGCAATTTTCTTAATTTCAGACTTTTCTAAGTCTCCTAAAGGAAATATAGTTCTACTTAAATTTTTTTGACTTATACCCCATAATGCATAAGATTGGTCCTTATTCATATCTCTACCCATTGAAATATAGTACCTGTCGTTTTTTGATTTAATTTTAGCATAGTGACCAGTTGCTATAAATTGACAACCTAGTTTGTCAGCTCTTTTCAGTAAAGCATCCCATTTTATATGAGTGTTACATAAAACACATGGGTTTGGAGTTCTGCCATTCATGTATTCATCAGTAAAGTAATCAATTACATAATCACCAAATTCATTTCGTATATCTAAAATAGTATGATGAAAGCCTAAGTCAACAGCTATGTTTCTAGCATCATTTATAGAGTCAAGACTGCAACAACCTGTTTCCTTACCGGAAGAACCGGAATTATCATAATCCCAAGTCTTCATAGTAAGTCCAACAACCTCATAGCCTTGTTCCATAAGTAATATTGCAGCTACAGAGCTATCGATACCACCACTCATTGCTACTAAAACTCTACCCTTTTTACTCATATTATTTTATAATATTTTTTTATTATGTAAAATTACGTTTTTTAATTTCAGATGTTAAAATGTCTTTAAAATATTTTGTGTACGTTGGAGCAGTAAACAATTTAAGTGATGCTAGATATTGCTCAGCAATGATGGTTGATGTTATTGGTTTTGATGTAAACGAATTTTCACTAAAATGTTTAAATGAAGAACAAATTAAGGAAATATCTACTTGGATAAATGGTGTTGAAATTACAGGTGATTTTGAAAATTCATCTAAAGAACATATTTGTAAATTTATCAACAAAAATCATTTTTCATCTGTTATGATAGATATCAAAAACCATCATTTATTAGATAATTTAGATATTGATAATGTTATAATAAAAGTATATGATAAACAATATAATGAAGACTTTCTATCATCTATTTTAGATAATCACGAAAAATTGATAAAGTTATTAGTTTTTGAAAGTTTCAATAATTCAAAATATGAATTTATTAAAAGCTTAAATAATAATTTAAAAATTTTAGTAAAACCATTACCTTCATTATTAGATACAAAAAAAATGTTAGATAAATATAATTTAGGTCTCTACTTAAATGGATCTGATGAGATTAGACCTGGATACAAAGATTATGACTCATTATCTGAAATTCTTGAAGATATTGAAGATTCATTTTGAAACCTCAAAATATTTTATAATTCTACCCTCTTTCAAAAATTTTTTTTCATATTTAGTTTGCACATTCTTAATCTTATCAAATCCTAGGGTGTTATATAAATTATCTGTTTTTTTAAGATTTTTAAATTTTGATAATCTAATTTCATTTAAAGAATACTCAAATAATTGAGTATCGTCAGTCTTAAATTTTAATTTTCCTTTACTTCTGAGGATTTCATAATATTTCTTTAAAAAGTGAATATTTGAAAGTCTCTTCTTTTCATCTCTTTTTTTATGTCTAGGATCAGGAAATATTATCATTATTTCTGATACTTCATCCTTTTCAAAAAAGTCTAATATATTTTCAATTGCTATTCTTAGAAATATAGCATTTCCTGAATTTTCCTTTTCTAGTGAATTTGCTCCTTTCCAAATTCTAGAACCTTTAATGTCTATACCTATAAAATTTTTATTTTTATTTTTTAACGATTCATGAACAGTATATTCACCATTTCCACATGCTAATTCTAAAACTATCCTATTTTTATTTCCAAATATTTGGTGCCACTTTCCTTTTGTTGATTTAAATATTTCCTTCCCTTTCTCGATTACATATCTAGAATTCTTATTGTAAGTATATCTTTCTAATTTATTTTTCATCAATTTGCGATATGAGAAAAAGACTTCCCCCAATAAAAATTAAGTCATCTTTATTAGTTTTTAATTTTGCATAATTAATTGATTCTTTTACATTTTTTTTTATTACAAAATTTAATTTTTTTTCTTTTAGATACTTAGACAATATTGATATAGGCAAGGCTCTTTCACCTTTTGGTTTTGTTATAATATATTTAAATTTAGTAGGCAATTCTGAAGAAATTCTATCCCAGTCTTTTTCTCTAGTCCCTCCTAAAATGAAAAATACTTTATTAAAATCATACTTATTAATTTCTTTTATTATAGATCTAAAACCATCGATATTATGACATCCATCTGATATTATATATGGTTTTTTAGAATGTAATTGCCATCTTCCATTAATTTTAATTTTTTCATTTCCTGAGGTTATACCAAGGAAGGATTTTTCAGATAATTCTATTTTTAATTTCTTTAATACATAATAGGATGAAAGAATAATTCCTGGTAGGTTTTCAAGATAATAATCTGTTGGATTACTTAAATTAATCTTAAAATTGTAATCATTCATAGATACATCGACTAATCTATTAATTATATTATAAGATACTGTTTTAACTAATATTTTTTCACTTGATTGTATAAATTTCATTTTTAAATCATTACATCTTTCTTCAAATATATGATCTATTGTAGGTTGTTTTTTTCCCTTTAAAAAAATTGAATTCTTTTTAATTATTCCACTTTTTTCAATAGCAATTTTCTTTAAGTTTTTCCCCAAAATATTCTGATGGTCAAGACCTATATTAGTAATCAAACTTAGCAAGGGTTTTATAATATTAGTACTATCTAATCTTCCTCCTAAACCAACTTCTATTATTGCTATATCTACTTTTTTCTTTTTGAAATAACTAAAGGAAATTGCTGTAATTAATTCAAAAAATGATGGAGATATATTGTTGATAACACTCATATTTTTTTCTAAAAAGTCTACAATAAAACTTTTTTCTATTTTCTCTCCATTAACCATTACTCTTTCCCTAAATGAAAAAATATGAGGAGAGGTTAATAACCCGACTTTTAATTGATTATAAATTAAAATATTTGAAATAGATGTTGCAGTAGTACCTTTTCCGTTCGTTCCTCCAATATGAATACTTTTGAATGAATTTTGTGGTTTACCTATTAAATTAGTTATTTTCCTTATATTATTTAGGCCTGGTCTTATTGCGCTCCTACCTTTGACTTGATAATTAGGTATACTTCTTTCAATAAATTTAACAGCTTCATCATATGTCATTTATCAATTATTTTTAATAATGAAAGTTATTTTACCTTTTGATATGTCAGCTGGATTATTATTATTAGTTGGACTAAAAGTTAGCTTTAAAACTTCTTCTTTATAAATATTTTCTACTATTGGACTAACTGTCGTTTCTAATGTTTTTAAACCTATAATCTCTCCATAATAATCAACAATAATTTCAAATATTATTCTACCACTTTCAGAGCTATTATCAGAAGGGTTTGGTTCAAAGTCCCATACCCAACCTTGCATATCAAGTGATGACCCTTTTGTTCCACCAGATTTTTTTGAATTAAAAATAGCTCTTTCATCAATGATTTCGTTTTGAATTGATTCTTTATTGATAGATGAAGAATCAGAAGAGTTATTATTTTTTTGATTAATTTGATCATTAATTTCATTTTTTTGAGATTTTTCTTCATTAACAATCTCACTTTCTAACTCATTATTAATAATTTCTTCTTGAACTAGATTCTCCTCATATGCATCATTTTTAGTATCATTATTGGTTTCATTATTATTATCTGAATTAATATCATTATTGGATTCTATCGACTCTATTGGAGTGTTTTCTTGGTTATCAATTAAGTCACTGTCATCATCCTCAACGGATTCTGTTTCAGATATTGATTCTAAACCTAATTCAATTCCATATTCTTCTGGTGGAGGATAAGTTTCTTTCCATGCAACAACTATCATAAGAAATAAAAAAAATAAAATATTTGTAACAAATGTTAAGAAAAGAGCTCTTTTTTTAATTATTTGATTTTCATCTCTCATACTACTTTTTAGGTTTCGTTGCTATTGTTATTTTAGCTTCTAATGATGTAGCTATTCCTGCTATATTAACTAATTCTTCTACAGGAACATCTTTGTCACAATGTAAAACAACAAGACCCTCTTTGTCCCCTATTGCATCTCTTAATAAAATTTCTAAATTATCTTTTGAACTTTCTTTCTCGTTAACAAAATATTTTAAATCTTTTGTTATAGTAACAGATACCTTTTGTATTACAATTTTTGAGGATTTACTGGAAGGTAGATTAACAGGTAATCCTGATGGAGTTACAAAAGAGGCAGTCAACATAAAAAATATCAATAATAAAAAAATAATATCAGTCATTGAAGACATGCTAAATAAAGGATTAATTTTATTACTAGCTTTTAAATTCATCTTTTACTTTGTAAGGTTTCAATAAATTCTATAGTAGTGTATTCCATTTTGTGTATTAATTTTTCAACCCGGGAAACTAAATAGTTATATGATAAATAGGCGATGATACCAACGAATAATCCAGCAGCGGTTGTAAGCATTGCTTCGTATATACCACTTGATAGTAATTTTGGGCTAACAGCCCCTTCTTCCTCTGCAATTGAAATAAAAGCTTGAATCATACCGGTTACAGTGCCAAGGAATCCAATCATTGGTGCAGCTCCAGAAATAGTCGCCAGTAAATTAAGTCTATTTTCAAGGTTATAAATTTCTATTTTACCAACATTTTCAATTGAAGACTCAATATTTTTAAGATTAGTATTCAATTTGTTAAGTCCTTTTAATATCATTCTTGATACAGGATTTTTTGTGTCTTCACAAATTAATTTTGCACCATTTATATCATCGTTCTTTACTCTATTAATAATTTCATCTGTAAAATTTTTAGGTAATTTGGATTCTCTGTTTAGTACAAGCATTTTTTCAATTAGTATATATATTGTGACAATGAAAAGTATAAAAATAGGAATCATCATAATACCTCCCTTAGTTAATAATTCTAATAGAGTAATCTGTTTTTGATCAGAAATAGATATAATAGAATCTGCTTGATTTAATATTTGGAGAATTAGTACTTTAAAATCCATAATTTATTGTTTAGTTTATTTTTGTAGGATACAAGGCTTAATCTTGCAAGCTCAATATCATCATATAAGTCTATAGCGACTCTGTGCATATTATTTGATTTTGGTTTTATTATTATAGGTTGAAACCCTTCGTTAAGAAGCGATTTAGCCTTCTTTAAAGATAAATTATAATTTGAAAAGCTTCCTGATATAATATAATATTTTCCTGATAATGTATCTACTTCTAATATTTTAATATTTTCAATAGATGACTTATTAATTGTATAAAATGTTTCCCTAATCTCTAAATTTTTTATTTTTTCATCATCATTTGAATTTTCAGATGAATCCTCAATTATTTTTATGTCATCATTTAATATCTTTTCATCTATAAATTTATTATTTGGCTTTTCTTTAATAGTTATTTTATTTTCTGACATATCATCAAAATAAATTTCTTTTTTGGAATAAAAATAAGTTGCAATTAATAGTATGAAAACAAGAAAGATTATACTACTGTTATTTTTTTTTATCTTATAGTTTTTCAGATTAACTTTTTTAAGTCCAAAGTCATTGTCTTTATCTATCATTTTAGAATTTCCATTTTATGCCTGTTAATAAATTTATGCCTAGCTGTGGATACATAAAAAACATTTCATTGTATCTATTCAATATATTATTTACATTAAACTCAAAATTTAAAGAATCAGAAATTTTTAAAGATGAATTTAAGTACAAATTAATATATTCATTCATTTTAAATGTTTCAGTATTTAGATATATGCCATAAGTTTTTAACTTCATCTCTGCACCTAGGGAAATAGATAAATTATTTGATTCATAACTATTGACTATATCCAAATTATATATGGGCATAAAAAGTTCTTGTTCAGCATATTTGTTGTAAATAAAATTTATTGAGGATGATAAATTTTTAGAATAAAGAGAATTCAAAATTAGAGAGAATGACTGAATAGATTCTTGTTCTTTTTTTAAACTTATTGAATATAAGTAAATAGGTAAACCATTTAAAATATTATTATCTTTTGATAGAACATAGTCAAGACTTCCTTTAATATTTCTAATTTGATAAATGATGGATAAATTGGTGCTATTACTTATTTTAATATCAACCTCACTGTCAACTCTATATTTATCTTCAGAAATATCAAACTGAGAAGAAATATAATTATCGTAAATAAAAGGATTTAAATTCAATTCATCCGAGTAATTATAATGAAATAAACCTTTTGAGCCAGATAAAAGAAAGGATAAAATATTAAACTTATATTTTAATTTAAAAGATGGGTAAAGACCATCAATAACTTTTTTCTCTTTAAAGTTTCTCAGATATCTAGTATAATTTCCTGATAATAATATCATAAAATTATCTGATGTGTAATTAAAACTAATTGGTATAACAAAATTATTTAGATTGACCTTATTTAATTTCAAATTATTTACTGGTTTTGATACACTTTCGTTAGAAGGAACATTATTGTCAAGATTATAAAAATTAATTTTTGGATTTAATGAAATAATTGATTTACCAATATCAGTATTGATACTTCCAGCAATTGAATAACTTCCTTCATCATATAGTAGATCATTAAAATTATGTGCTTTAAATTTTATCATCGAATAAAAATTTCCAAAAGATGAATTCCAGTCAAGATCATAGTTTAATTTTCTTTTAGATATTACAATATCATCCCTATATAAATCATAGGATGATGAAATTGATGGTATACCATAATATGCAGAGTTATATGTTAAGAGATTTAAATATGTATTTATCTTATTATTGGAATTGATTTTATAATCAAAATCTAAAGAAATATCGGACAATGTTCTTTTACTTAGATCACCGAGCTTTGAACCTTTATTATTAAAATCTACAAAAATCTCAGAACCTAATAATATATTTTCTTTATTGATTAGGTATGGGTTTGTGTTTAGATAAATTCTACCATAATTACCACCCATGATAGTTATTGTAGTATTTTTTTTTGTAAATAACTTTAAATTATCCACTTTTTTAAATTTATCAATTTTCTGATTTACATTAATTGATTTATAATCTAAACTATCAAATACAATCTTTTTTTTCTTGAATAAATTATCCTCTAGATTAATTTTTTCTATTTTTTTATCAACTTTTTTTAAAATAATCTTACTGTTTTTATTAATAATAATTTGGGCATCTTCAATTTCACCCTCACTTGTCTGAGCAAAACTTAGTGATACTTTTAGAATCAAAAATATTATTAAAAAATATCTATTAATCATCTTCAATTTTATTTAAAATATTTATAGCTGATGCTTTAATTTCTTCAATTTCAGTATTATCAATTAGAGATTCAAGTGTAGCTTTTGCCTGAAATGTTTCATTCATAGAAATAAAAATCTTAGCAATTAATAAGTAACTATTTCCTACCCAATTTTCATATGTATTAAAGTTTTCATTTAGAGTGTATAATGTTTCCAAGGCTTGCATTTTTTTACCTTCAGTAAAAAATATCTCAGCTAATATATAACTTGCCTCAGCAGCACTTTCATCTTGAACTAGATTTATAGTATTAATTAACATATCAATGGCTGCAGTTTTATTTTCGTTTTGAAGAAATGATTTTGCTTTCAATAGATTTATTTTATTTCTGTTATTAAATGAAATATTTTCTATCTGACCAATTCTTGTGGAATATAATTGAACAGAGTCATAATTTTTTAAATAAAAGTAGTTGGAAAGTATTCCAATAAATGATTCTATTTTCTCTCTATTATTTTTAAAATTTCTTTCAAGCTTCTTGTAATAGATCAATGAATTATTGTAATCTTGTTGTTTTAAATAAATATTTGCTACCCTATTCAACGATCTTGAAAAATATTTTGAGTTCATACTATCAAGTAGCTTTTTATAAATAATATTAGCCTTATTCATATTATTAGATTTATAATATGATTCAGCTAGGTAATAATCAATTTCATATCTATTGAAAACTTCTTCATTCATACTATCAACGGAAAGCATAAGATTTATGAATTCTTTGTATTGTTGATTAAAATATAAATTCCTTAAATTTTCATACTGTAATTTTTTGATATTATTATTTGGAAATTTTTTTCTAAAATTTGAAATAGATTCATTTAGTAGGGAATAATTTTTTGTAAATGAGACAACTTTTTGATAACCAAGTAATGCTTCATTTTGTATTTTTTCATCCATTATATTTTTAAGTATATATAAATAATCTGCTTCTGATTGATCATATGCTTTTAAATTAAAATA
>CEQX01014871.1_pt1 | contig 11652 bp, 9 predicted proteins | sample 356261 | NCBI WGS metagenome assembly CEQX01 (sample SAMEA2621076, study PRJEB7988) | marine metagenome | isolation source: saline water (ENVO:00002010), including | reverse complement strand
TGTAAGCACGAAGCTTCGGCGACGTGTTCAGTCCAGCAGCACTAATTATGACGCAACTACTTTTCGTGTATGCACCGCACTTAGCGAGTGCCCTTCATTCATAAGTTCATGCCAATTTGAGAAGCGATCCAAACGCTGGATCGCATCCATTTCCGATTCGAAAGAAGATGGGTGCACGGTCATAGCGATGGTGTTTACCCGGTCCCATCCCGAACCCGGAAGTCAAGCCCATCTGCGTCAGTTCTGGTACTGTGGTGCGAGAGCCCACGGGAACGTCTGTCACTGTGCCTCTCTTCTTTCCCTCGGAAAAATTCCCCGCAACCTTTACTCCTTTGGGAGTATAGAAACTTGGCCGCATTCCGCATTTGTGGAGTGCGGCCTTTTCCAATTTACAGAGCACCCTGGTTCCGAAGGAACCATCAACTAACATCACATAGGTACAGGTGAACAGACATGCCAATAGCAACTAGTGACATACTTGGTTCAGACCAAGTTGGAATCTATCTAGCTGTATGTGGTAACGTTGTTTTCCACCCCCATGAACTTAATCAAGAAGCGATTAATCGTATTGATGAATGTCTTGGTTTAGAAAGGCATCCTATGTCTATCGGAGGATCAACTCTGGTTGGTGCTTTGATTGCAGGTACGACAAAAGGTCTTGCAGTTGCTGATATTGCAACTGAATCCGATATTGATGCACTTACTGCTTTTGGCGATGTTGTCGTAATGGAAGGCGGTGTTAATACAGCAGGTAACCTCATTCTTTGCAATGAAAATGGTGCGATAGCATCACCTTCAATTCCTGAGGACGGAGTTGAGATAATTTCTCAAGTTCTTGGTGTCCCTGTTGCTGTTTCATCAATTGCAGGAGAAGATGTTGTAGGTTCACTCGGTGTTGCGAATGACCAGGGTGTTTTACTACATCCTGACGTTTACCCCGATGAAGTTAAGCTGATTGAAGAGATTCTTGGAGTTCCACCTATGGTTGGAACCGTTGCATTTGGTTCTCCTTATGTTGGTGCTGGTTTAGCTGCTTCAAACAATGGTGTAATCGCTGGACGAGAGACCACTGGACCTGAATTAAATCGTATTGAAGACGCCCTTGGTTTAATTTGAACTGCGTGCCAATGTTGAAAGGCGTCATGCGCAGGCGACTGTCCATGGGAGAATGTCTCTATTCCGGTAAAGTCAAAGAAGTCTGGTCAACTGATGACCCTGATATTCTTGAATTTCGATATACAAATCAAATTTCTGTGTTTGATCAAATCATACCTTCATTGATTCCTCGCAAAGGGGAATCTCTTAACAGAACAACTTGTCACTGGTTTGAGCTAGTTGAAAAAGAAGGAATCTGTAGAACACATATTGTTGAAAGAAATGCTACAGACCGCTGTCTCGTTCGTCGAGTTGACATTTTCCGTGAGCCAGGAGCAACACCTAGGGATGGAGAATGGGTATTCGTTCCTCTCGAAATCGTATGTCGCCATTATCTTGCAGGTTCTGGCTGGAGAAGGTACAAGCGTGGAGAACTGACTTCTGAGGAATTAGGTTTCCCAGCGGGAACCAATCTAGAGCAGGGGGCTAAACTTCCAGCACCTTATATCGAAGTGACAACAAAATTCGAAGCATATGACAGACTTATCGATCGCAAAGAGGCTTTAGAGATTGCAAACATCACTCCTGAGGAACTAGATTCTCTAATTGAAGTTGTAATCAAAGTAGATGCTCTTATTGAGAGAGAGGCACTAAAACGTGGATTAATCCATGTAGATGGCAAGAAGGAGTTTGCATTAGGCCCTGGTCGTGTACCGGTTCTAGTAGACTCCTTTGGAACTTTAGATGAAGACCGTTGGTGGGACTTTGAAGAATATGAGAATGGCAACATTGTTCAATTATCTAAGGAATTTGTTCGCCAACACTATGTTGGTAGTGGCCATCAAGAAAATCTACGAGTTGCTAGAGAGTCAGGAGACCAAGACCCTCCAATCCCCGCACTTCCAGATGAAGTAATCGAGCAGACTGCAGCACTTTACGCTTCAATGTATGAACGATTAACTGGAAACCAGTTCTGATATTAGTTGTGGATTCTCAATAAGACTCCACATCGTCTTTTCTCAGCAGCCCTCAGATGCGCTAAAATATGCTTTGCCGCATCATGGCAACCACCATCGAGTGGTTCTTCTGCAGATGGTATCCAGCATCGTGAGGTGATAGCTTTCCGAAGATTTGTGGTTTCCACATTTGTTAGCCAGCCCAGCATTTCCAAACGTCCAACTCCTTTCTCCATACTTGTCCCACTCATCCTCGAGTTTAGTTTTTCCAACAAATCAGCCATTTCTTCTAATAGTTCAGTATCTCTTCTTGAATCTCTAATCCAATCTCTAAGATATGAAATTGATGAGCCTTCACCATATGGGAATCGTCCAAATTTTTCTTTTGAAATTCCAGTCTCTAAAGGGTAAGGCCTGCCATCTCTAGTCAAATCTGTGCATGAAACAAAAAACAGATTTGCATCGTCCCAAGACATTGATGAACGGTTTTCAGGGTCAGCTATACCTTGAGAAACTAAACGAATTCGAAGTTCATCATGATTATTGATCATCTTTTTCCAATTACCACCGTCGAGTGCAGAGTAAACATCCTCCAAACGGTCTGAAACAACAGGGTCGATTGTCAAAAACGGGGTTGTCGTGTTCATCGCCTCTTCCATGTTTGAGCGGGAGTGTCACTCATGGATGAAGTCAACGGTCTTTTAGGAACGCATCAAGACGACTAGAAATATCATCTTCAGGCTCAGATACAGGGTCTAAATCAGTTTTAATTTCTCTGCGTAGCGCAGATAATCTTCCACTTGCACTAGAGTCATCAATGTCGATGACATCTTCCTCAGGTTCAATTTCAACCTCTTCCTCTTCCTCAGGAAGTTCTTCTTCAAACGGCTCTTCACCTAGACTCATATCATCAATTGGTATTTCCTCTTCGGGTGGGTTTTCTTCAACTATTTTCTCTCTGATAACAGGTTCTTCCTTCTTTACCACTTTAGGTTCAGGTTTCTTTAAGTTGAGCACTCCACCGAAATATGCTAGGATTACGAGAATTAATGCAATCCCTCCCGTCCAATAAAGGTCTGATGACTCATATGTTACTAGAGGTAAATTATCGGCATAGACTTTCATCGAGTTATCGGTCGAATCATCGTCGATATCCCATGGTGCTAAGCAGGAAATAGTTGCAGTAACCTCAGCGTCATCACCTATTTTGTCAGGTCTATCGATTTGGAAACTTGGTGCCCATTTACTTCCATAAATGTCGACAGCGATTGATTTTTGCCACTTGCCATCTGTTTTGGCAATGTCGACTTGGCAGATTGAACCTTCCATAATTTCGTATCCTTCACGATCTATTCCTACATTTATTGAATCTTTATCAATGTTAAAATTGGATATTTTCAGATTCCATCCTGATTGTCGAGCTATGTGTTCAGATGTTGACGAATATAGCGATAATCCATTTGAGTCAACAATCAATATCTCTACGCTCAGAAGTCCTGGTTCAGGGTCCCAAGATAATGCTGAGAGGTTTACTGTCATGTTGTCGCCGGGGCTTAGTCGTATAGTGCGGCTATCGAGCATTTCACCATCACTAGTCCTCAACCAAGCATTAGCGACCAATGGATGTTCAGAATTCGCACTTAACAAGCAAGATGTCCAAAGTGTGGATACATCTTCAATTCCTAGGTTTGATAATGTTCCAAATGCGTTATCACAATCAGCCTGATGAATAGGTGCAGGTATTCCTACCAAGTGCAATGTCATACCATTGTGTGTAGTATTGCTCCTGATTTCAGGAAGAGGCACTAATGATGTTTCTACTCCATCACTAGAAGAATCTGTAGTGATAGACACTTTCTCACCGGAACGCCCTGTATGAACTGGGCTGGATGTCAATACAGTGTCACTTTGTGTTACTGTGATTGCGTGAACCAATGTCCCTAGAGTGGGATGCTCTAGGTTTATGTCTAGTTGGAAATTATTTTCATTCCAATCACTTGCTGGTTGGAGTTGCAATGGCATTCCTTTAATTTCACCAGGTGCAACTACGACGACATCTTCGCTAACAAGTGTCCAACCAGATGGTAAATTGGGTACAGATAATTGCATTATTGCAACATCATTACCAGTATTTTCTATCCAAGATGTTGGCCAAGAAGAAACATCTTGTCGTACCATCCAAGCACCGCTGGAATCAAGTGTAATTCCAGGGGCAGTTCCTACTCTAACAGGGACCTCCTCTACAATTTGTCCAGCGCCATTTCCATTTGATATACGAATACTAATGATTCCAACTTCACCTGCAACAGCGTCTTCTGGCGGTGTTACATTTATTGTTATCATTCCAGTATCACCTGGATCTACCATTGGACCATTATTCGGTAGAGTAACATTCCATCCCTGTCCGGCTTTTGCGAAATAAGGCATAGCGGGTGAGTTTCCTTTTTGTTCGACTAGGATTTGTAGTTCGCCTCCCCCGGGGGCCACTTCCAGAGATGTGTCTGTCAAGTCTAATCGCCATCCTGCTACATTTTCAACTTCCAATTCAATACTGGTGTCATTACCGATATCAAAACCACTAGATGATGCAATGAGAGTTAGATTTGCAATTGTTCCTGCCCACGTGTTCTCCGGGATTGTCACATTGACATTAAGCGATTCAGTTTCCATAACTTGTAATCTAGATGAATTGATGGAAGCTGCTTGCCATGTAGAATTATCGTTTCCAGAATACGAAACTACAAATGATGGTGTTAATGTTAGTAAATCATCGGTATTTCCAATATTTGTAATATTGATTTTGAGGCTTAACACATCACCGGGTGCAACTTGTTCTAAACTACCCTGCTCGATTTCAATATCCCATCTGTGATCGGGTCTTGCTTCAATTGTTATGTTTGCCTGGTCACTAACAGATATATCTCCTGTGCTTGTCCAATCAAATACAATTTCAAATGTCTCTCTAGCAGGCACATCTTCTGGTAGAGTAACCCAGACCGGCACCATTGTAAGACCTCCCGCACCGATTGTACGAGTTGGATTTGATATCTCAAATACCACTTCAGGTGCCTGGGATAAATTGCCTGCATTGGTGCTTCCCACTAGAGTAAATGTGTCTTCTCCATTACCTGGGTTTTCCAATTTTAGAATGATTTTTGTACGTTCACTGACATTGAATACGGCTCCATCTGCTGGTGTCACAACTTCGGCCTCTGCCCTGTACACCTGTAGTACATGCAATGAAATTGATAAATCGGAATTTGCCACTATTGCTTCACTTTGATTGAAGTGATGACGCATTGGAGGCGCATCTAATGGCAGGTCAAGGTGCAGGTGGCCACTTTGGCCAGTCATTTCAAGCATAGTTCCATTGATTGCAAGGTCGCCACTTGCACTCCACAACCATCCCTCTTTCAGCATTCCACAACTAGACATATCCCATTGCATAGTTGTCCCCGCATAGTTTGAATCAATGTCCCATGATAGACCTGTAGTAGGCACAGTTCTGATGTGAGGTATATCAGTTGATACATTGCTAGCGAATACAGTTACCGTGAAATCTTCACAAATCTCCTCATCCCCAGAGCCTATGCAAAGAGTAAGTGTGGCAAATGCAGAATCGCCTAGACTCTTGGTGGATGGTACTTCAAATTCGATTAGATATTCTTCTTTGGCACTCGGGTCCAATTCAATACTCCATTGTGTATTACCCGAATAATCAATTATAGTTGTATCAGCACTCCAGGAGTTTGATGACCACTGCATTTCAGTAGTCTCTTGTGCATTACCTACATTCTCAACTAGTAACCATACATGAGCAACATCACCTGGTCTTCCATAACCAATGCCCATGGGTAAACCAGTATCGCCTTGTAATGACAAACCTCTCGTTCTCTCAACTTCGAGTGGCAGAGTCACCGTTGTGGAAATGTTTTGATTTTGGTCCAACACCAGAGTTAGTGGAACTTGTGCGTCATCAGAGCCCATCGCATTCTGTGGTACCGTGAATTCGAATTGAACAATCTGAGACACATCTCTTTCAAGATTCAACTCGAGGTCATCAGAATCTACTGGAGCGAAAGTCCAACCGTTTGGAAGTTGAGAATTATCATAGTCCAGACTCCATGCTGCACTTCTGCTACCTGTGCTAGTAATTGTGACATCAACGATTTGAGATGAACCCGGCAATGCTCTTGAAATTTCAGATGGAGTTTGAATCTGCGCCACATAGGGCTCTAAAACAACCAGTGTTGTACTGTAATTATCATTATCGTATCGAGATTGTGTAAGATTGTTATTGACATCTAATACCAATTCAACTGTATGAACACCCAAGGTTGCCTCCACATCAACGCTGAACGAAATTGGTCCACCTTCGCCAGAAGGAGCAACAGATTCTGCGACATTAACTCGATGTCTTTCAATTTCAAGCCCATTGAGAAGTAAAACCGCATCGACTGGTTCATCAGTATCTACGATTCCAATGTTCGAGTATTGACCTGAAATGGTTACCATTTCTCCAGGGTCTGGGTCGGTAGGAGTGAAGCCAATCCCTCTTCCATCAGCCAGAGGTGCTACATCGGAATTTGCTTCACTGATCAAAGCATCTCCGACGAGTATGTCCAAATATCCATCACCATCCATGTCAGCTATTGCAGGTGCAGCCCATGTCCTGTGTGGTAAATCGATTGGTGCAGCCCATCCGGTTCCAATATCGGCCGAAGTTCCCGTGTTTCCATCAAATGCAAACACTCTTCTGCCAAATGCTACTAACAATTCTGGCTCATCCTCTCCATCTAAATCGATAGAAATTGGCGGGGATACTGCGATTTCATCATTGTCTGTGCCACCTCCTCTTTGCAAAGTCCGAGACCACTCTCTGAATGGTGGGTCAATTGTAATGTCGTGGCACCCAGTAGAACCAGCTCTTTCAGTAAGGGATTCTGGGTACCAGGTAACCCAGCACACTCTGTCAGAAACACCGTTCTCTGTAGTATCAACTGCCAATGGTTCTGCATCTCCATAACCATTTTTAGATCTAAACCTCCATAGTTCACTGATACTAGTTAATTCCATTCCGACATACTGGGCGCCCATTCCTTCGTCACCTCCGTTACTATCTGCTGGTAATGTCAAAATCATCTCAGGTGCTGCATCAGAGTCCAACTGTGTAATGACTGGGCCAGGAAGCCTCAACCGAGGAGTGTCTTGGTCATAATCTGTACCTTGGATAGAGACTCCTTCCCAATCGAGCGAACCTGTGGCTCCGTCAATTCTCCATACCCACATGTTACCATTGCTTGAATCAACTGTGGTTAGGACTACAGCTCCGCTATTGTCGTCAAGCGCAGCGAATGACGGGTCTGAGGGGTGAGTTCCCCTGTCGAGAGAAACCTTCCAATCCGTTTCAGGAGTTTGAAGTCCTAACGGAAGAGCTAGAATCGTTGGATCATCTGTTGAGGTGTCGACTGCAGCAATAACCAATTCTGGGCTGCCATCCAGAGACAGGTCAGCAAGTAACGGTTGGGTGACTGAGAGGTGGTTAGATTGAGCAGTAATCCAGTGTGGACTTGTAATTCCAATTCGCAAATCACCGTCAGACCATGACCATAATCGTTCATTAGAATGGCCAGATGAAGCCCAGCCAGATTCATCACATGACATATCTGGGGACCATAAGTCGACTTTTAGGGCCGAATCTGTGTCGTATGCAATTGCAATTTCTGGCTTGCCGTCTGAATTAACATCAACAATAGTTGGAGTAGAACGAATATATTTTGCATCTCCAAGATTTACTTCCCATGCCACCTTCGCACTGTCTCCTTCGACAATTGCAAGGACTCTTTCAGAGCTTGAAGTATCGGTGTGGGTCATCACAGCAAATAAGTGATTTTCTCCACAACGCTCTTTCGCACCTTCGGGTGAGGTTATTGAACCTGAGAAGTTACCTATTGCAACTCCATATCCATCGGCTCCAAGTCCTGAATCAAAAGCGACCCAGTTTACTCCTGGTGTCTCAATTGTCTGTAATCCTGAGTCCCCATGCGCAGGTAAAATTCGAGAATGTCCAGGGTCTCTTCCGTATTGTGCCCATGGTTGTGTTAATGGGTTCCATGAACCATTACCTTCGTCCCCTTCAGCATGTGATGGAATTGGAACTATGATGGTAGATGCGAGCAGAACGAACAGCATCACAACGGCTCGGAACTGTCTGTTCATACTACTCACCTACAAATAGCGGTACCTGCGAGGTTGTTATGGCTTTGGGCCCTACGGGCCCATTAGAAAGCGATAATAAGACCCTTTATTTCTAGCCAAAAACAGGCTTGAGCGGCTTATTTGGCCACCAATTCCCGGCGTATCATTCAAATAGGGGTCGCTGGTGGCGTGAATGACTTCGGTCACACATCTCTCTCGAGGCACAAGCCGGTGAAGGACGGATGAGGCATTAAGACCTCAATCGTTCTCCTTGCAGTGACTCGAATAGATGGTAAACAAAGGTGAAAAAATGTACAAAGTTGTCACTAAAGAGGATACTATACGTATTCCTGCGGAATACATCCGTAAGGAAAAATCTCTGAATGAACATATTGATCGTTTGGCTGCTTCAGCTTTCGAAGGTCGGTTCGATGAAAATAATCGATTCGTTCTGGTAACATCAAATCACGAACCAATTGGCCGTGGAAGGATTATCCACGGTGACGGTGCAATTTACCAAGAAGTAAAGTTCGATGCAGTTTTGTTTTGTATTGAAGATTATGAAGTGGTTGAAGGTGCAGTTTCTGAAATCAATGATTTTGGTGCATTCGTTAGAATAGGGCCAATGGAAGCACTTCTTCACAAGTCACAAATTATGGAAGACCATGTTGACATCAACGCAGGAATGGGTGTTCTAGAAGGCCGTAAAGAAGGGCGCAAACTTGGTGTGGGAAGTTCTGTAAGAGCCCGCATAGTTTCACTATCCCCTGATACAAGCGATCCTCGTCGCTCTAAGATTGGTTTGACATGTAAGCAAACCGGATTAGGTAGCCACGAATGGATCTATGAGGACCAAAATTGAATAGGAGTGTAATATAATGGCTAAGAATCCCTTTGCATGTAGCGAATGTCACCTAATACTGGCAGATGGCATCGACCAATGTTCACGTTGCCCCTCAGCACCAGTTTCTTCTGACTGGACAGGATATGTTGTAGTAATGAACCCATCTCGTTCAGAAATTGCAAGACGCCTGACTATCGATGTTCCAGGTAATTACGCTCTCAAGGTGAATACTCGTTAAGGAGGAATTGAAATGGAAATAATTGACCGCAAAGAAAACCCACTACTCAACCGTGTTGAAATTGAATTCCGCTGGAATCATGAAGGTAAAGCAACACCATCTCGTGTTGACATGCTGAATGGAATTGCATCTATCGAGCCAGGTTCTAACCGCGACCTAATTGTAATCAAGGATGTTAATACTAGATTTGGCCAAAGTTCTACTACAGGGCTAGGAATTGTATATGCTGATGCTGAATCAATGAAAGTTGAGCCTGATTACATGCATGCAAGATTCTCAGGTATGCGCTCATCCAGCGCTGCTCCTGCAGAAGAAGCACCGGCTGCAGAAGAAGCAGCTGCTGAGGAGCCTGCAGAAGAAGCAACTGCTGAGGAGCCTGCAGAAGAAGCACCGGCTGCAGAAGAAGCAACTGCTGATGAAGACGGAGGTGAGGCTTGATGTCTGACGGTCCTAAAGCCGGAGCAAAGTGGTCCAAGTACGCAATTGAAGATGGTAAACTAGTTCGCAAGGCAGAGTTCTGTCCAGATCCTACATGTGGACCTGGAATATTCTTGGCTGTTCATAAAGACCGCAAATCCTGCGGTCGTTGTGGTTACACAGTAGCCATTGAGTGATAGTAATTTTAGCCCATGTGAGGGCTACGGTTACCTTGATTGTCGAGAACCATCCAGTTTTCACTTTCTTTTATGATTTGAACTCCTAATTCGGTACGTGTTTTCATCTCACCACGTAGCATCAAATCGTCTCTCCATGAAATTATTCTCCAATCGTCTTCATCAAAAACAGCATGTTGAATGGTACCACGTAATTTTCTAGCAACTGTAATCTCGTCATTCAACAATTCCCATGCCCAACCATCTTTGGATGTAATAAGGAATGAATCGTCGTGAGCAAACACATTTTCGATATCACATTCAACTCCTAATTCCTCGGTTTGTAGAACTTCACCACTTGCCAACGAAATTCTTTGGTAAGTTCCTCCTTTTGTCCAAGCAATGACTTCATCCTTGATAATTGAAACAGATGCTATTTCGTTTGACCTTGGTGGAGATTTACCTTTTGCCTCAATAAGTGGTAAACGCCAAATTTCGTTAGATGATGAGTCTATACAATACAAACCCCTTGACCAAAGAGCAAATACGATCATATCTTCTTTTGCAGCTAATGCAACTGGTTCTGCATCGATGATGTGACACCATTGGGAACCTTCAACCATGCTGGAATTTCTTTTCAGGCGCAATTGAGCCCTTGAAATACCTTTTTTTACAGGCTCATCGAGATTTAGTAAGGCCATTCTGGCTAATTGTAATTCATGGTCCACCCATGTAGCGACCAAGCCTTTGTCACACATTGATGCAAAGGTAATTTCGCATGGAAATGGGCTAATAGTTGCTCCATTAATCGAAATACCACCGTTCACATCAATGATGATTTCTTTCTCACCATGGCGAAAATGTCTCCATGGGGCTGTCTCCATGTAACTGGGAGAGGGGCTAGGCTTGTGAACCATTCCTTCAAGAGTCTCGAACTCTACGCCTCACCATGGTCAGCCTTATTCTGGTGTCCGGCGGAGATATCGCCTCGACAAATCAGGCTGATGAGTTACTAAAAATGGCGGATTGGACAGAAATGAGTCCAATCGAAGGCCTGCCTGCATATTCTTACAAGGATGCACGAATGTGGTGGATGAAAGACGGATGCTTGTGGGAAGATGATCTAGACAAACGATGGTTGCAAGCAACCGGAGAAAAACCTTCAGAAATCATATTTCCTTCTCGGCATTCTGCAGCAAGTGGTAATGCTTCTCTAACATTGCATCCTATCGGTACCATGCAAGTTCCTGAAGAGCAAGTACCAGATTATGGCGGAAAGGCCGGAGATTGCCCTCCTCCAAATCCACGTATTGCAGCATGGTGGAGGGAAATGAATAGGGTGGCCAGTGATTTATCAGAATTTGATTTATCCTTAGAAACCACTCATCACGGGCCTTGGATAGAAACTCCTTCACTATTCATTGAAATAGGTTCAACTGCCGAAACTTGGGGCCATGAAAATGCTGCTAAACTTCTTGCTGGAATAATTTATCGAGGTTTAGGATTAGACGGGAGTTCAGGACTTGGTAATTGGAATGGCGAAGGACGCGTAGTCGTCACATTAGGTGGTGGCCACTACGCACCAAGAGGTAATCTTCTGGCATCACATGACGGGATTTGGATTGGCCATATGTTAGCTACATATGCCCTTCCATTTACTAAAGATGAATCTGGAAATATCGGTGGAATGTGGGAAAATAGTATTCGTAAAGCAATTGCTGCAACTAA
>CEQX01045656.1_pt1 | contig 11665 bp, 8 predicted proteins | sample 356261 | NCBI WGS metagenome assembly CEQX01 (sample SAMEA2621076, study PRJEB7988) | marine metagenome | isolation source: saline water (ENVO:00002010), including | reverse complement strand
TGGCGAACACCACGGTAGCACTTCATGGTACGAAGACGGTTGATGTCATCTTCGAGAGTAAGCGTTACTTGTTGACCTGTAAGATGCAATTCGTCACCTGTTTCAAGGTCACGTTGACGGTTAAGCATCCAAAGTGGGACGGTTTCTGCATAACCTTCGATTGCTACACGAAGCGATTCCTGTTCATCAGCCGAGAGGTGTCCGGCGAGTGAAGCAGGGTCGAATCCTGTGTTTTTACAAATCTGAATGGCGGTTCGTGGACCGACGCCTCGTACGGCAGTCAATGCAGTAGCAAGCGTTTTCTGTCCATCCATGTCCGTATCAGCCATTCGCAAGATGTAAGAGAAATCTTCTCCTAAATCTTCTTCCTTTGGTCGTGCCATTGTGTTCACCTCTCCTTAACACGCAGTGTCAAGCAAGTTCCCGACCAACCTCCCCTATATCAAGACCGCGATGTATCTTCGCGGTACTGAGAAGCGAAAACCATTGATTTTACGGCCTTTTTCTCGACTGATTCAGCGTGCGAAAAGGATACTGTTATTCTGCAATACAAATCAACAACATTTCATCGCCGGGCTGTTGGACAAGAAAGGCCTCCCTCCTTCCATGCCTTCGAATGAGTTGCCGGTCGATTGCTCCTTGGATTTTTGGCTGTATTTCAGGAGCGAGAGGCACGCGAACCGTCAACTTTGAAATATCGTGCTCTAAGACTAATTCGACCAACTGATCAACGGTGTCTATGCCAAGTTGGAGTCTTGCCAAAGCAACAACTCGTCCTGTGGCTTGGACCAGCATACGGTCATTGTTTTGTTCAAGACGGAGTGGATGTTGGTGATGAATCTGTGGACGCCTTCCCTCGACAACACTCCAGTTGATGTGTTCGGATTTCGTTACCGTTTTGAGCCACGCCTCGGCCATTCCACTCTCAACGAGGGCTGCATCAAGAATACTGACTCTTTCCCCTCGACGCGGAGGCTGACGAACTGGCTTGGGCAGGCCATCCCCTTGTTGTAAATCAACGCCTCCCGAGACGACAAAGGCGTCTTCAGTTATCGAAGGAGGTATCCGTACAAAACGTCGTGCTACCCCCTCGGTTGCAGCGCTTCCAAGCCAGAGAGCAAGACGATCTACACGCCCACGCCCACGAGATGTCCACACCCATGTTCGATTTATTCCATTCCACACATCATCGACCAATGCTTCCACCTCAAGTCTTTGGTCATGCGTTAACCGAGGTGATAAGTCAAGCAGAAGTGCTGGACCGTTTTCCCCTTCGGCCAGATAAGGAGCCCATCCCTTGAACACTTCGTCCAATCTCGGAGCCATCTCTTCAAGTCCATGAGTCCGGCTGTTTCTCGGCCGGGCAGGGTCAAGGTGCAGGAGTGCAATACGCGGAAACTTCTCGAGTTTGAAATGGTCGGCAAGTGAAGCACAAATCGTCGCTCCATCTCTCCCGTCACCAGCGACAATGCGTGTTTTTTTCATGCGTTCTGAACCTTCTTCGTTTCGGTATTTGGCAATAGATTGGAGATTAACGGCGCTTGCCCGTGCACGCATCAAATCCAATTCGACACCGAATCCTGGTTTTTGCAAAAGCGCCATATGAGCGCCTAACTGAATACCGCTTCCGCATGCACAATCCAAAATATATCCGTCAGGGAGTTGAACTTCTGTTAAGAGTTTTGAACGGGCTAAAGCGACCTGCCAAGGTGTGGCGAGAGGTTTCCCTTCACTTGCATGGAAAAAAACCAGTTTTCCTGCGGCTGTTGGGTCTGGTGCGTATTCTGTCAATCCAACAGAATGAGCGTCAGTAGGATCGAAAATCTCAACCATACTACTGCCTCACAGGCCAGCCACATCACTTCGTGTCATGATGCTCTCAAAATGAATGCCAGCGTCAGCAAAAGCCTCTCGAGCTCCTTCTTCTCGGTCAACAATACTGATGACAGCGACGACTTTGCAAGAGGTCCCTTGGTGTATTCGTTCAACTGCCTTTATTGCAGAACCCCCCGTTGTTGTGACATCTTCTACGATGACAATGGAACCTCCTTTCTCGAGCGATGAGCCTTCAATGCCCGGTGGATTGTTTGTTTTTCGACCACCGCGTCCTTTTGCTTCTTTACGGACCATGAAACCGAGTCGCGATGTTGAAGCAGGGGACGTGGCGACAGCAATTGCAGTCAATGGCACAGCACCCAGTTCGAGGCCACCAACAAAATCAACACCCAAATCATCCATTCGCAAGTTGAAAAGAGTGCCGAGGTGATGTGTAGATTCAGGATGCATCATGACTGGCTTGGTATCGAAAAACCACCTTGAAGTGCGCCCACTTGCCAGTGTAAATGCATCATCACTGCCGCCATCGATGAACGCTAACTCGCGCACAAGCTCTACAATGCGAGGCCAACTTGGATGAGAGCGAACGCTCGGATGGACGGTCATTGAGGAGTGTTTATGCCTCGCATCAATGAACTTTACTTACCACCTCTGCGAATACCTGCCATAAGATTTGAACGCGGCACTCATAAACGGTCGCCCCTAAGAGGCAAGGGAATCACATGCCGCCATCGGATGTATCTGGCCGTAAACGGGGACATAATCCCTTACTTGGCCTTGACATTCCACGCCTCGAGGCGGAAATGAAATCGTACCACCAGTGGCTCGATGAACATGCAGACGAAGCATATATTGTGGCAGAGAAAGCTCGAAATCAGGGGTATGATTTGAAAGAATACGTAGAGATTCCAAGGGCCGCAGACCTTGCTGGAAGAACTGAGAAACTTCTCATCGAATATTTAGAAGGATACGAGGTCGCAGATGATATCCGTGCATTGCTTGCTGAGCATGACCGAGAGTCAACTTCCATTATGATGGCCCAAAGTGTAGCGCGTGGTTTTCGTGAGAAGGGTCATGACCTGATAACCGCAATCGATGTTGGGCTGAGAGTAGGATTAGCCATACTTACAGAGGCTGTACTTGTCGCACCACTTGAAGGCATCAGTGAAGTCCGTTTATTGAACAACGTTGATGGTTCTCAATTTGTTTCGGTTCACTTTGCCGGGCCAATTCGAGCAGCAGGAGGTACAGCACAGGCCCTTGCAGTTTTGATTGCTGATATGATTCGTAGAGAACTCAACATTGGCCACTACCAACCTACTGGCCCGGAAGTGGAACGCGTAAAGGAGGAGTTTGGATTGTATCGAGGCAATCTCCAATATCGTCCTTCTCCAGCAGAAATCGAAGAGATTGTCAGAGCATGCCCGATTATGATTAACGGTGAGTCGACAGAGAGAATAGAGTGTGCAGGTTATGGGCGTGTTCGCAATATCGATGAGGCGAGAATTCGCGGTGGTGTGCTGCTTGTAATCGGTGAAGGGATGTGTTTGAAGGCTCCAAAAATCCGCAAACATACCGAACGTCTTCAGGTTCCTGGGTGGGATTTCATTTCTCAATTTGCTTCAAAAGGAAAATCCGATGAGGATGATGCAGATGGTTCTCGCTTCAAATCTCGCAAAGTCCCTGTAATTTCTAAATTTATGAAAGATATCATTGCAGGACGCCCTGTTTTTGGAGCCCCCCTCCAACCCGGGGGTTTTCGCTTGCGCTATGGTCGAGCCCGTCCTTCAGGGCTTGCCGCAGCATCCACCAATACAGCATCGATGTTGGCTATGGACGATTTTATTACGATTGGAACTCAGATGAAGATTGAACGCCCGGGCAAAGCGTGTGCTATCACTCCATCCGATGATACTGACGGCCCATGGGTCGTTTTGAGGGATGGCCGTTTCATGCGTCTTGATGATGGCAAAAGTTACGCAGCAGTCAGTTCCAAAGTTGGCTCTGTGTGGGATAACGGCGAACTTGTTCTTGGTTATGGAGAATTTATGGAGAATAATAAGAAATTAGTCCCTGCAGGCTATTCAAACGACTGGTGGGCAAGCGATTTACTTGAGGAGTTACATTCTGAATCAACTGTATCTGATTTTGTGGAAATTATGGGGCAACAGCGTTCGATTTTCCCAGAAGGGATTCCCGGCATTCATCCAGAGGACGCTGAAGATGCGAATGCGCAGTTTCTTGTCCGTAGAAAATGGCATGCGTTCTTAGCGGGACTCACCGTTAACTGGAGTCAAAGTAAGGCAGTAGCACGTCGATTTAAGACCTCAATTCCTGCTCCGCACAACCCTTGGTTTCTTGATTTACCTATTGAATGGTTACCTCCTCTCCTCCCCCTTCTTGAGGCGTCAAAGATCGAACCATTTGGTACTTCGAATACACCTTTAGCCGAACCCGAGGAACACCTTCACGCCATGCCTCTGCCTGAAACACGGCAATTAAGAATACAAGGGGGTGTCAAGAATTGGTCTCCAAAAACGATGGATATTTTGCGCCCTGAAAGCATTGACGACTTGAGCAAATATTCTCCGCCTGGTCCAGAAGGGGCGCCAGTTGATGCAATTTTCACACAAGAAATCCCAGAGGCTTGGACATATGTTCAACACGGACTTGCGAAAGGTGCAGCGATGATTTTGGGCTTACGACATCATCACGATGGCGATGACTTGATCATAACCTCTGGCTGGCCAGCGATGTTGGAGGCTTTTGGATTCAGTTATGAAGATGAAAAACCCCTCCGTATTGCAGATGCGAAAACCCGTTTTGATGAGCGAATTGCGCAATTGCGTGAGTGCCAGATTACGTTAAGCGAAGAACGCGCACGTCTTGATGAACTTCGGCAGTCTCGTGCCACGGTACGAATTGCTGCAGAAACAGATGCAAGGCAGCGTGGACTCGGAATTACGGAAACCGATGATGTTGGAAAACAAGCCGCAGCACAAGTACTTGATCCGGGTCCAAACGATCCGGAAAAATATCTTGCAGCTCAAATTCATGAAGATGACCATCATGTTGACGGAATTTTGTTACAGGTTCGTAAAATTTCTGACTTGCGATGGGAGCATGCTGCCCCCGTTCGTATTGGTTGTAGAATGGGCCGTCCAGAAAAAGCAGCTCCACGCATTATGAACCCGATGACACATGCTCTTTTCCCAATTGACCTGAATGGAGGAAACCAGCGCTTGTTGGCGAATGCCGCAGAAAAGCAAAGCATACGTGTCCAAATGGGTAGGCGTACCTGCGTCAAATGCGCCAAGGAATCGCCATTCATTCTTTGCCACCACAGGAAGGTCGATGAAGACGGCTTTGAACGTGTTGGAGAGGCGTGCGGTGGGCGCACAAAAATGCGGGAATCCGACAACTCGAACAAAAGAAGGAGAGGAGAAATTCAGACGGTTCGGTTGGACACGATGATTGAGGATGCACGCATCCGGTTAGGCATCGATCGCATCCCTCGACAAGTCAAATGTATGAAACAAATTGCGAGTCGAGATCAAACACCCGAAGCAATAGAAAAGGGCTTACTTCGAGCAAAGTATGAACTCCCAGTTTTCCGTGATGGCACGGTGCGTTTTGACATGAGCGATGTTCCGATAACCCATTTCACACCGCGTGAAATAAGCGTGCCTTGGCAGACCTTGGAATCACTTGGTTATACGCATGACTGTGAGGGAAAACCACTCAAGGATGACGAGCAAATGCTTGAAATCTTTCCTCAAGATTTTATCGTTAGTAAGAATGCATGCGAATACTTTGTAAGAACAGCGAAATTCATTGACGAACTTTTGGTGCGATATTACGGCATGGAGCCCTATTACAATGTGAACACTCCCGATGATTTAGTTGGTCATTTGATTTGCGCTCTTGCCCCTCACACATCCGGCGGTGTACTTAGCCGCATTATTGGCTGGGCGGATTGTTCTGGAGGCTATGCTCACCCACTTTTCCACGCAGCAAAACGTCGCAACTGTGATGGAGATGAGGATGCAATTATGCTCCTCATGGACGGTTTACTCAATTTTAGCAGAGAAATTTTACCTGCAAATCGAGGTGGTTTGATGGACGCACCTCTTGTTTTGACCACACGACTCAATCCAACTGAGGTTGATAAAGAGGCACTGAATGTTGATTCAGGGTGGTTTTACACCCGTGATTTTTATGAAACCACTCTTTCTCAACCTCACCCGAAAGAATGCGCTGAGCGAATGGATTTCGTCGAACGACGACTCGGTTCAGTCGCTGCAGTACGTGGATATGGGTACACACATGATTGCCACGCTCTTGACCAGGGTCCTGCACTTTCGGCATACAAAACACTGGACACTATGATTGACAAGATGAATGGACAACTCGACCTCGGCCACCGATTACGAGGTGTAGACGTGCGAACCGTCGCATCAAGCGTAGTAAGGTCTCATTTTCTTCCAGATTTGCGAGGTAATCTCAACGCATTTGCTCGCCAAAAAGTCCGTTGCCTCAAATGTGCTCATTCCTATCGAAGAATGCCGGTCGCCGGTTCATGCATCCAGCCAAAGAAAGAATCGGGTCGCGGTCTCACAAGCGTAGGTGTGGCAAAATCAGAAGGGGGGCTTTGTGGTGGCAATCTCGCTCTAACTGTGTCGGAAGGTGCTGTACGTAAATACATCAAGGTGACAAAGCACGTTATGGAGAAATATGGTGTCGATCGGTACACGAAGCAAAACGTCGAATGGCTGTCGGATAGCGCAGACTCACTGTTTAACAACGACCGTGCGAAACAATTGTCGTTGTCAGACTTCCTCTAACACCTCTTGAAAATTTTATAATTTATCAAAAATGCCGGAATTGTCTTTTTATCCCATGAAGAGTAGTTAGTGCTCATTGGGGTAGCAGAATGGATGAAGCCACACTCGTTTTGTATGTGATTCTGTATATCCTATTGCCGCTTTGGGGTCTTGCAAGTATGCTTGATTGGTGGTGCCACAAGCAAACAAGTATTGAGTCGACATCAGGGCTTCGAGAAGCAAATATACACTGCCTAATGGGTGCTCAAATTGGCCTTCCATTGGTCCTGTCACTTGTTTTTGAAGTCAATGTTTTGATTCTTTTACTGTGTTTTCTCGCCCTTGTCGCTCATGAATTCATCGCTCACTATGATGTTCATTTTACCACCGGTAAAAGAGAGATCAGTATTTGGGAAGTACATGCCCACAACTATCTTGCAACCTTGCCTTTCTTCCTGTTCCTTCTCATCGTCGTTCGTAAGTGGGATGTCTTCCTCGACCTTATCTCCTTGAACTGGGCAGGCGGTTTTGCGCTGCAATTGCGGCAGGAACCGTTAGGCGTAACCGGGAACTATGCCGCCATTTACATCGGTTCTATGTCGTTTTTAGTTGTCGGCCCTTACCTGCAAGAATGGTGGCGATGTTGGTCCTATGAACGCGCTCTTGCTTTGGAGGAATCCTCATGACCGTCTACATCACAAGTACGGGTTCTTTCTTGCCAGGGCCGACTATTTCCGTCGACCAAGTTGAGAATATTTTAGGTGCAGTGAACGGAAAACCCTCTTCGCTTCGTGTCCAAATCCAAAAAGCGAATAAGATTCAAACACGTCATTATGCAATTGACGAACATCAGCAAACCACACACAGTAATACAGAAATGGCCACGAATGCTGCTGTGGAGTGCCTTGACAGAGCCTTCATTCCGCGCGAAAGAGTCGGTATGCTCGCTGTAGCATCGACGCAAGGAGACCTCCCTGCTCCAGGTATGGCAAGTATGGTTCAGGCTGAATTGGAATTACCTGAAATTGAAATATTAACAACGCATGGAATTTGTTCTTCCTCAATTATGGCCTTGAAAGCTGCATGGAACAGTCTTCGTCTTGAAGAACATGAGGCAGCCCTTGTGATCTCGAGTGAATTAGCAAGTCGACTCTTGAAGAAGCAACGATACGAGGCAGCAACCACTTCGACCTTTGCTGCGAAGCGAATTGACTTCAGCACCGAGTTTCTTCGATGGATGCTTTCAGACGGTGCTGGAGCATTGCTTTTGCAAAATAAACCAGCTCCGAAAGGACTGAGTTTACGAATTGATTGGATACGTGGTTTTTCCCATGCTCATGCGCTTCCAATCTGCATGAGTGTCGGCTCAGCAGGGCGTCCAGATGATACGCGGACTTGGCAGGATTACGATACCTATGCACAGGCAGAGCAAGACGGTGCACTTCTGTTACGTCAGGACGTACGCCTTCTTGACAATCTTATGCGTATGGGTGTTGATGGATATCTTCGTTTGGTTGATGAAGGCGTGAGTAACCCAAGTGAAGTCGACCATTTTTTGTGCCACTATTCCAGTCACCACTTCCGAAATAAGATACTTGAGATGCTTGATACTGCGGGTGTCGGAATTCCTGAAGAACGCTGGTGGACAAACCTTTACACCCGAGGAAATACGGGTTCAGCATCCCTTTTTATCATGTTAGATGAATTTTTACGCACCGATGAAGTATCGGTGAAAGTCGGTGACAAAGTACTCTGCTTTGTCCCAGAGAGCGGGCGTTTCAATACGACCTATCTCCAATTGACGGTGGTGAGTAAATGAAGAATGGCGAAATAAAAATAGAAGGCATAAAAGAAGAAACAACAGAAGAAAGCAACACAGATGGAATAGATATGAACCCCCATGCGCAAGTATGTTTACAGCATTTACTTCGTGTATGGCTCGGATTTGAACGGGACCTTTCCAAAGTCCCCCTCCTCCGACGTATAGATTTGGGAACATATACGGCCGAAGATCACCAAGTATTCTTGCGAAATCTTCGTCAACAGGTTATCGAAGGTTCACGTTGGATTACCCGCACTGCAAGCAGCTTTGACCGCAACCATGCTGAAATTCGTTCTACCGTAATTGGGCATGCTGTTGACGAACATCGAGACTATGAGATGCTCGAGAAAGACTACGTAGCGTCCGGCGGAAAACTCGAAGATATTCTCGACATGGAGAAAAACATAGGCTCCGAAGCACTCCATGGCTTCTTGATGTATCGCGCCTCTCGTTCGAATCCAATCGATCTCCTTGGCGCAATGTGGATTATTGAAGGGCTTGGAGAAAAGATGGCGAGTTCATGGGCAGAACGAATTCAAGAAATCACCGGCCTTACAGCAAATTCGACCCGTTTCATGACGTATCACGGCCACCATGATGGCGAACACATGCAGGAATTTTACAGAACATTGAACAGTGTGTGTATTGATGAACAGGCTTCAGCAAGTATTGTCAAAACAGCAAAGGTCGTTGCACGCCTCTACAGGCTGCAATTGGAGGAAGTGGAATATGACGTTCAGTGAACCTATGCTTTCTCGAAAAGAGCGGCGTGCGCAACGCCGTCTTGAGAAAGCACTTGCGAAGAATCACGGACGCATGCCCGCCTCCTTAAGCGACGCTCTTGGCGGGGATGACAGTCTACCATTGGATTCTGAAGCAAAGGAATACTGGCTAAAAGACCTACAGAATCCGTTACGAGTCATTGTTTTACCGACGCTCAAAGTCCTTCTCAGCATCACACTCCATATCACCTATTACCTCAAGCGCTTATCGCCTATTCAATGGAGAGCTCATCGGTTTCTCCAATGGCAAATTTGTGTTTTCATGAAATATTTCGTTCGGCCTGAAGCCAACATCTTAATCCTTCGACATTTCCAAACCGAAAGTAATTTGCTTAATTTCGTCATTGATAACTCTGGTAAAGATGGTGTTGAACCGGTCCTCATCTATCCCAAAGTCATTCAAGACTTAATGGTCCAAACATTCGTTCATCACGACCAAGGCGTCCTCATGACCATGCGTGATTTGGGTGAAATGAAGGGCGAAAATTGGCCTATAGCGAAAGAGGACTTGAAATGGACCAACTGGACACCCATCGATATCGAATATTCCGCGATGAAGAAGAAGTGGACGCAATTTCTTGATTTTGAAACAGCTCATGAATTGTTCAAAACCACGTTTTGTTTTTGGTTGACTGCAAGAGAATACGAAGCCGCAATTAACTCCTTTCAGTTCGACCACTCCGTCGGCTTGCGCATTGACGAAATTGTTGGGGCTGCACACTTTGCCGATCTTGCTCACAACCGCTTTCCGATGATTTTAGTAGGTCCAACCGGCCTTTCTTACCGCTTCCTTATGCATGGTTTTTTTGTTGAACATGTCCATGCACACTTGGAGCGGATGCGAGACAAATTAGGGCTGGAGAATTGATACTGGTACGTTTTTATTCACCTGATATGTCTTGAACGGAGTCGGTTTTTTTTCAAACCGCTCTAAGCAACGTCAACCAATCCCGTCCAAAGTTTAGGGAGCCCTAACATACTTTTATAAGGGGTTTTTAGGGCCACCTAAACTGAGGACATTATAATGAACTACACAAAACTGAAAGGATTACTACTGATTGCACTGATGGCAGTTTCTGGATTGGCAGGCTGTTTGGCATCAGAAGAAGAAGACGAAACAACCGACGCAACAGATGCGGCCGATGCAATGGATGCAGAAGATGGTGGCTACACCTATGCATCAAATGTTGACAATCACCGCTCTCTCATGAAGGACCTTTGCGACATGAAGACCGCAGCCAGCTCTGATGGTGGCTACGACTTCGCAACTGCAAAGGACATCTACATGAACGGCAAGAATGCACAAAAGAGCGATGACTCTTACCGCACTCTCGCTGGCTTTGCATCTGCTGATGGCAAGAACCACGGCTACGATGCATACTACAACGCATCTGGATCAGTCGATGACCACATCATGGCTGCAATGGATGGCACAGGCGACTTCGCTGGTGTTTCTGACACCGTTCGATACCAAGGTATCGCTAAGTTGACTGTTAACATGGGAATGGTTGCTTACACTATTCACGAGTTGAACTCCGCAATTGCAAAGGCAGATGCTGGAAACGTCGACAACGACTCCGGCGCTCCACACAACTGGGACGAAGGATGGGCATTCTTCCACGGACCAGATGAAGACTATGGCTGCTCTCCTGCAAAGGTCATGGAAAAGCGCGCAGCTGACTTTGGAACACAAACCAACGGTGTCTCAAACGCTTTCACTGCTTCACAAAACGCAATGATTGACGGACTTGCAGCACTGCAAGCTGAAGACTCCACTGCATACAATGCAGCTGCAGAAACTGTCGTCAAGAACTTGGTTATCACTTACTCCCAAGCAGTACTCAAGTACACATCAAAGATGGACAGCAACGACTCAGCAGCTAAGTATCAAGCAGAAGGATACGCATTCTGGAAGGCAATCGAAGCATACTCGGCTGCTTACACCAATGCTTGCATTGACGCTAATGGAAATGTAACTTATGTTGGAGATTCTAACGCAACTGCTTGCAATGCTGGCGAAACCTTTGACGGCCACTACGGTGCTGACAAGATTAACGAGATCTTGAACCTTCAAGACGCTACCAAACTTGGAGTATCCTACGACGTTACTGCTCACCTCGAGCACGTCTGGGCTCACTATGGCATCACTTCCGGTGACATTGGTTCCTACAGTTGAAACAGGTAAACGATACCTGAATTGAAGCATTGACAGATTTGTCACTGAATGGCCCCCCTTTCGGGGGGGCCTCTTCAGGACGTGACTTCTGTTAATATCAGCCTTTAATTCGCTTTGAGGCCAATATATGGAAACGACGCACATCGCTGGAAATTTCAGTTCACCACCAACGCGGTGGCTGTATTTTCTTCTGGCTTTGATGCTCATTCCAGCCTTGGTAACAGCC
>CEQX01121040.1_pt1 | contig 11678 bp, 8 predicted proteins | sample 356261 | NCBI WGS metagenome assembly CEQX01 (sample SAMEA2621076, study PRJEB7988) | marine metagenome | isolation source: saline water (ENVO:00002010), including | reverse complement strand
TGGTTGATGAAGTAGTCCTTTTTGGATTTATAAGAATTAAAATCTTCAGTTTACATAATTTTTATGTTCAAGCTGTTTATAATAATAATGACGAAAGTTTGTTAGAGATAAAAGCCTTGATTTCTCAAGATGATTGGCAACCTTATATGGAGACTCTTGATTTGAAAGATTTTTTCAATGTTTAAAATCTTAATGAATTCTCAAATGTTAACAGTCAAGTGTCTTTCATTTTCAGGGTGTTTAAAATCTCATTATATTTTTCATTTTCTAAAAAAAGTTATTTGAAATGTGCTTTATTAAATTGATAGAAAAGCGGACAAACAAATACCTTTTTTTAGAGCTGTTCTAGCTTTATGGAGTTAATTACTTCTTTTGGAGTGTTGTCTTTCAGACTATATATGACAGCAATAACTCCTAAGTTTGATAAATTTTCACCACTAGCATCTAAGGTGAATATAGCTCTAAATTCCTGTCCAGATGTATTAGCACTTAAGTGTCTACCTGTTGTTGGAGTCAAAGAAGAAATTATTTTGTTTTTTGAAGTGAAAACTTCAATCCCTGAATTGGTTTCCTGATTAGCTAATTCAGATTTTCTGTAAACATATAATGCTATACTGTGTTCTGAAACAGAGGCAGTATAATTACCTTTTACATATATTTTGACTTCTTGATTGTTGGAAATTGCTTTGATACCTAATTTTATAGAAGGATTTTTACTTTGAGAATTTTTTATGGATGTGTGCCATAAATTTGAGTCAATATTAAAACAAGTTAAGTCATTGACATATGCAGGCCATGTAGTAAGTGTATTGTTTCCGTTTTGGTCAAAAAGAAACTTTAGTTCTTCTGCAATATTAGAATACTGTGGGTCAAGAATAGAGGGATACATCATAAAACCATTTATGTTTTTAGAAATTATACCATCTATTTCTCCATTTAAAACTTTCTCAAGTTGAGGTTGCCCGTATTCTGCACAAATAGGTATTTGAGTATCGCTGAAAACAAAAACAAATGGTTGATACTCATTTTTTGTGCTGATTTCGCTCCAAAAAGTATCCTTCTCTTCCTCAGGAGCACAACCTAAAAAAAGAAAAATAACAGTTATGAATCCTAAAACTTTTTTTGACATAGTGAATTAAAGATATAATATTGTTATTATAATAGGTATATAAACTCCAAATTAATGTTTTAAATGCTTGTTCGTTGTATTTTAGGTGTTTTTTTATTCCTTTCATTTATAGTGAACGGTCAGTTTTATAATCTGGGTCAAAACCCCTCCAGTACTAAATGGAGCCAAATCAAAACAGATGATTTTCAATTAATATTTCCAAATGATTTTGAAGATAAAGCCCAATATTTGGCAAATATACTCACTTATGCTAATGAAAAGGCTAGGCTAAGCCTGACTACCAAGCCAAAAAAAATATCTATTATTCTTCAAAATAACACAACTGTAGATAATGGTTTTGTCACTTTGGCACCAAAAAGATCAGAGTTTTACGCTACACCTTCTCAAGAGAATGAAGGAGTAGATTGGTTAAAAAAATTGGCTGTGCATGAATATCGTCACGTTATTCAGTTTGAGAAATATAATCAAGGTGTAGGTAAGGTTTTAAAATTAATTTTTGGTGAGCAAGGAATGGGCGCTTTGATTTTATTAACAACACCCCTATGGATGATTGAAGGAGATGCTGTTTCTGTCGAAACGAAGCATACAGAGAGAGGACGAGGAGATTATGGACCTTTTTTAAGAGAGTTTAAAGCTCAAATTATGGAATTGGATTCGCTTAGTTACGAAAAAGCATCATTTGGCTCTTTCAAGCATTTAATAACCAATTATTATAAGTTAGGTTACTTCTTGTGCGAATTTGTTAAAAATGAATATGGGTCTCAAGTTTGGGATAGTTTAATGCATCGTGTTGTAAGAAATCCATTCCCACCCTATCCTTTTAGTTATCATTTAAAGAAGATAACAGGGAAATCTACTAGTCAATTATATGGAGATTTAATAGCTGCAACTAGGAAAAAACTAGAAAATAAAAGAGGGTTTTATGACACTTCCTCCAAGGAACTTTTAAGCCCAAAACATCATGATTATTTAAGTTTTGAAAATCCAATTTACATAAATGATTCTTTCTTGATTGCTAGTAAAAGATCATTTAATCATCCCTTGAAATTTATAGCAATAGTTAATGGGAAAGAACAAATAATTCATGTGCCAGGTAATTATGACCGAAATTCGTTGAATTTTAACGGTTCAACATTAATTTGGGCCGAGAAAAGAAGACATCCCCGCTGGGATTATTTAGATTATTCAGAAATAATCTTATTCGATATTAATAAAAAGAAACGGAAAAGATTGAAACAAAAAACTCGTTGGTTTGCTCCGACATTTAGCCCAAAAGGTGATAAAATAGCTGCTGTAGAATATGCTAAAAATAATTCGCCATCTATTGTTATTTTAAGTTTAAATGGTAATGTGATTAAACGAATTAATTTTGATAATGGGCAGGTTTTTCATCCGAAATGGTTTTCTGAGGATAGTATAGTAGTTAGTAGGTTAAATGGATCAGATAATTTTTTAGAGGTTCTAACATTAAGTGATGAGGTGTCAATTAAGTCAAAAAGTTTTTCGGTTCCTCTAAGTTATCCAACAAAATATAAGAATGGATATTTAGTTCAAACATTAAACGGAGATAAGGATTGTATCGCTTTTTTAGAATTAAAAAAAGGGACCAATTTAAAAGAAGTAATAAACCCTGAATTTGGATTAAAGTATATTTCTGTAAATATACCTGAAGACAATGTGATATATTGTGATTATCACAATAATGGCTTTCAAGTGGTCAGTTCTGAAATAGAAATTGGACCAATTATACAATCTAATTGGTCTAATGATCTAGATGATTTAACTGTTCCGAAAAAAACATTTTTGGTTCAAAAATATCGTCCATTTTTTAATTTATTTAATTTCCATAGTTGGGCTCCTTTATCGATCAAACCTAATGACTCAAAAGCCAATTTAGGGGCGTCTGCTTTTTCGCAAAATCTCCTAGGTTCTTCCGTGTTTAGTCTTAATTACGATTACTCTATTTATACTAAGGCGAGTAAATTAGAGGCAAATTATGTTTTTGAACATTTTTACCCTGAGTTTTTTGCAAAAACCTATCAGATAATTGAACCTAATACTGTTATTCAAAATGTGGTAGTAAATATTGAGAATTTTGGATATCAATTCGGAGGTTTATTAAATACTTTGTTTAATGGATCAAAATATTCGAAATCTGCTTTTTTAAGAGGAGCATATGTATATGACCAGATATTATATGATGTTAAAAATGAAAATATTTCGGATACTTTACTAATTCTGCAAAACACCCAATGGGTTGCCTCCTTTGGAATTGCCCATAAGTCTGGTTTAAGAGATATTTATTCTCCTTGGAGTTTTAATGTTTTTTCGGGATTCTATTTTAACATAAATGAATACCAAAATGCTCAGGTTGTAAAATCTTCAACAACTATACCTGGGATACTAAAAAATGATGGGTTTATATTTATACTAGGAAAACAGTGGGGTACTGACGTTTGGGTTCCCAACTACTTAAATGAGCCAAGGGGATACATAAGCCAAAGTTTTAAAAGAGGAGAACAATTTACAGTTCAGTATGCGCTACCTCTATTTTACCCTGATTTGAAAATAAGCAGGCTGGCTTATATTCAAAGAGTTAGAGCTGATTTTTTCTTTGATTATTTACAAGTTAATGATGATATTCAAAATAGATATTTAAGTTCTCAGGGAGGAACAATTCATTTTGATCTTAACCCATTGAGGTATTCCTACTTAACTACTTTTAGTATTCAAATTGGAACAGATCGAAATGGTAATTTGTTTTTTGCTCCAGGTATTAATATCGGTTACTAAAGTAGGTAAACTAACTCTTTATCTTCATTCATTTCAACATGGATATGGTCTTGAAGGGTTGTTGATACGGTTATACCAACAAAGGATGGTTTAATTGGATAAACACTATGGTTCCTGTCTACTAAAACTAGTGGTCTTATAGCTTTAATGGGAGATTCTAAAAAATATTTGGCAGCATACATTAAAGTTTTTCCGCTATTACTAACATCATCAACTATAATGATTGTTTTGTTTGCATATTCTTCAGATCTAAGTGTACATTTTATTTTCTCAGATAATGGACTTTCTTTGTTGATTTTAATTTCTGTTCTATTAATTCGAATTGAAGAAATAGATTCAAGTTGGTTTGCAACTCTATTAGCTAAAGTTGAACCATTTCCCGGAGTGACCCCACAAATAATCACCTCTTTTTCTGTAAAGCATAATTCATGGATTTGATGAACAATTCTATTTATTTTTGCTTGGATTTGATCTTTATTAAGTAGGATAGTTTTATCACTCATACATACTAAATTATTGTTTATTTACAACAAAACAAACCAACACTTGATTAATAGTATTTATTAAACAAAAAAAATGTTTTTTAAGCTTAAAGGATTCTGTTTTAAGAATTGATTTTCACTTTATGTTCTTAAATAAGAATTCCTTTTTTTTTGTTTTTAAGGGAGACTAGCTAATTATATAAATCCATATAAAATCTGTTCATAAAATTATTTTCAAAAGCTTTCACAATCCTCATTTTTTATTTCAAACTTCTTATTTTTGACAAAAAAGAAAAATGAGTACTCTTACAGAAGCAAATTTCAAGTTTACAAATCAAACATCTTATTACAAAGGAAAAGTAAGAGAGGTTTATGGGATTAATGATGATTTGTTGGTAATGATTGCTTCTGACAGAATTTCTGCTTTTGATGTCGTATTACCCAAGGGTATTCCTTTCAAAGGACAGGTTTTAAATCAAATTGCTCAAAATTTTTTGAAAGCAACTGAGGATATTGTCCCTAATTGGTTAATAAATTCTCCAGATCCTGTTGTTTCAATTGGAAAGAGAGCAGAGCCCTTCAAGGTCGAAATGGTTATTAGAGGATATTTAACGGGACATGCTGCAAGAGTGTATGATTCAGGTTCAAGAACTTTATGTGGAGTAACATTACCTGAAGGTTTAAAAAGTAATCAAAAGTTTCCCAATCCAATAATTACCCCTACTACCAAGGCTGACAAGGGGCATGATGAGGATATTTCAAGAGAGGATATTATAAATAATAAAATTGTCTCCGAAGAAGATTATATCAAATTAGAAAAGTACACTCGAGAACTTTTTCAGCGAGGTACCGATTTAGCTGCTCAAAAAGGACTGATTTTAGTGGACACAAAATATGAGTTTGGAAAGGATAAAGAAGGGAATATCATTTTGATTGATGAAATTCATACTCCTGATTCCTCTCGTTATTTTTATGCCGATGGTTATAGTGAGCGATTAGTTAAAGGAGAAGAACAGAAGCAATTGTCAAAAGAATTTGTCCGTCAGTGGTTAATTGAAAATGGATTTCAAGGAAAAGAAGGGCAAGCTATTCCAGAAATGACATCTGAGTATGTTGAATCTGTTAGCCAAAGATACATTGAGTTGTATGATAAAATTATTGGAGAGTCCTTTAAAAAAGGGGATGTGTCTAATATTTCTGAAAGAGTAAAAAATAATGTTGAAAGTTTTTTGAGCAAATATTTAAATGATATTTAACTGATTTTTTCAGCGCAGTTTTTTATTATTTATTTACTAATCAAATTAATTATGATTTATATCTAAATTTAGTCTCTTAAATTTAGATTTATCCAAAAAAACAAGTTTCTTTGTCCGTAAGTTTTAAATAAAAAAGTACAAATGAAAAAACTACAATTAGCTTTTTTTTTAGTTACTATAATGACATCATGTATAAAAGATGACTATAGTTTAGAGGCTTCAAAAATAAAATACTCTCCTGAAGTTGCCGCTCCATTATTAAGTTCATCTATTGAGGTAAGGCAAATATTATCAGAACTGGATGATCAGTTGGATACAAATGAAAATAAACTCTTGGAGTTTAGATTTTCAAATGAAATCTACTCCCTTGCGCTTTCGGAATTTATTAGTATTCCGAATGATACTATCGATTTTGAATTTCAATTGGAGCCGCTAAGCCTTGAAGATATTCCAACTTTTCAAAAGGATATCACACTAGAATCTGTTATAGATGACGATGTCGCTTTAAAAAACACGATTGATAACTATAAATTAATTGACTCATGTGATGCTCAGTTTCCTCATCTTCCCAGTATAGATATCGACCCCGTGAATTTCCCAATTAATGACGCTACTTTTGAAAATGCTCAATTTTCAGAGGGTAAATTATTGGTTGAAATAAGAAACGGATGGCTAACTCCTCTGAATGATGTCGTATTAAGTCTAAAAAATGCGTCTAATGATTCTCTTATTGGTTTGTTAAATTATGGTGATATTCAGCCGGGAGACTCTTCAACTAAAGAAATTGATTTAGCAGGTAAAACTGTCGAGTCAAATATTGTAGGTGAATTTTTGTCAATAGGAATAGGTCCTACTACTTCAAAAACAGAATGTGCCAGTTATTCAGATGCAATTACTGTAACTGTAAATAGTTCTGATTTAGAAATTGTTTCAGGCTCTGCAGTTTTTCCAAATAGGGAGGTGATTAATGAAACTGTTGTCTCTTCTCTTGGATTAACTTCAGGAGAGGAATTAAACAATATAGAGCTAAAATCAGCTGATTTGATAGTGCAGGTTGATTATGGAATAGAGGAGGCTGCTAAGTTATATATTGAGTTGCCTTATGCTAAAATTGGAGGTAATTCATTTATAGATTCTATCCCAATAGGTCCTGGTCCTACCTCTGTTAATAGAACACTTGACTTATCAGGTTATACTTTAGACTTAACAAGAGGGGGTATGGATAAAAATACTATTGAAGCTAGTATTAGAGGTAAGATTGTAAGTTCTGGTTCTTTTGTTGATTTTGACACTTCAAATTCTGTTACTGCTCAGATTATAATGAGTAAAGTTGAACCTTTATACATTGAGGGTTATTTTGGTAATCAACCTTTAGATATAGCATCAGAAACGTTCGATTTCGATTTAGGCGAAGCTGAAATTTTCGAGAAAATAAATTTTGCCAATCCCACTATTACTTTAGGATTTCATAACACATTTGGTTTACCTATAGAGATTTCTGATTTAGGTTTAACTATGAAAAGAGATAATGATTCATCCTCACTAAGTACAAGTGGTGTTTTTCCTTTTGAAATATCAGGTTCTGAAATAAGAGGTGAATCCAAGACAAGTGAACTTATATTAGGTAGTTCAACCAATATATCGGAGTTAATTAATTTGTGGCCCAACGAAGTAACTACTGATTTTAGTGGAGGCCTAAATCCTGATGGATGGACTGATAAGAACTTTGCCTTGGATACAAGTAAAGTGGATATTACATTAGATTTAACAATTCCTATTTATGGAACAGTTACTGATTTTAATATTACAGATACGATTAAAATAGATTCCTCCTTGTCTCAGATTTTTGAATTTGTTAAACGAGCATCTTTAAGAACTAATGTTAACAATGGCCTTCCATTAGAGGGTATAGTTAAATTTTATATTACTGATGAAAATTATGTTGTTTTAGATTCCCTTGAATGTTCTGATGGCAATAATGTGTTAATTGAAGCTGCAGAAGTAGATCCAGGAACAGGTGATGTAATAAATAATGGATTTAGGCAGGCAGATTTAGTCGCAGATGAAGATGACGTTAATTTTCTTAAAACAGCAGGTAATAATCTAATCATATCAGCAACTTTAAGTACCGCTAATTCTGGGAACAATGTTAAAATTTATACTGATTACAGTATTGAAATAAAAATGGGGATTTTAGCGAAGGTTTTATATGAAAGCGCTGAAATAGAATCATCAAATTCAGGTAATAATTAATAGTGACAAAATGAAAAAGATACATATATTACTGGCGATTATTTTATTTTCTTTTTGTTTTGCTGAAGCTCAATACGCCTATCAGCAAACATTATATAATAATGTCCCGCAGGCAAAGTATACTAATACTGGAATTATGCCTGAATATAAAGGTTATTTTTCTATACCTCTATTATCTGGGTATGGTTTAACAGCTTCTAACAGTGGCTTTTCCTTTAATGATTTATTTGAAGATGGGAATATTAGTGCAGAAAGTTTCTTAAATGCCATTAAGGAGAAAAACCTTTTTAAAATTGGAAATTCCTTAGATGTTATTGCATTTGGATTTAAAGTGGGTAAAAACTTTATTTCGTTTAATGTCTCTCCAAAGACTGATTTTAACTTAGGATATAATAAGAGTGTTTTTGATTTTATTCTTAATGGTAATGCTTCTTATATCGGTAAATCAATTTCACTTGATGGATTTTCTTTGGATGCTTCAGCTTATATTGAAACAGGATTAGGTTATACAAGAGAAATTAATGATAAACTAAGTGTTGGAGGTAGATTAAAATTACTTTCCGGATTGGGGAATGTAAAGACGGATTTTAGTGATGTAAGTTTGTTTACTGATTCGAACGATTATTCATTAACCGCCACTTCAAATTTTTCAATTAATGCATATGGAACCTTTTTTGCAGACAATGAAATAGCCGAGTCTATGGGTAATCCTAGTTATTTCAATTCAAAAAACCTTGGTGTGGGAATTGATCTCGGTGCTAGTTATCAATTTTCCGAAAAATTAAATTTTTTCGGAAACATAGTTGATTTAGGCTATTTAAAATGGTCTGAATATGGTGAGACTTTATACAATGATGGCGCTCCCTTTAAATTTGAGGGTCTTCCTGTGGACGAATTAATAGGTTCAGATAATAATTCTGACCTTGTGGGTGATTTAATGGATACTTTGAATTCAACATTTAATTTAAAACGCTCTCAATTGAGTTATAGAACGGCCTTAAAAACAAAACTGTATGCAGGTGCTTCCTACAATCTGACTGACTTCATAACCTTTCAAGGTATGTTGCATGGGAGAATTTACAATAAAAGGTTATATCCTATGTATATGTTTTCGGGTGGTGTTAATTTAAAAAAATGGTTAACTGCTAAATTAACTTATAGTGGAACGAATAAAACATATGACAATGTTGGTGCTGGTTTGGTTTTAAATGCAGGAGCATTTCAGCTTTACGCCATGCTTGACAATATATATGGACTCACTCAAATTGATTATACTCGTAATTTAGCAGGGAGTTTTGGTTTTAATATTGTGTTCCATGAAAAAGAGGATAAAAAATTAAATAGAGAAAAAAGTAAGAAGTCTAATTCCGAAAATAAAAAGGAAAAGGCTGAAAAAAATAAAGAAAAAGTCGAGACTAAGAAAAAGAAGGTAGAGCAGAGAAAAGAAAAAGCAGAAGATTCCAAAGAAAAGGCAGAGAAGAAGAAAGAAAAAGCAGAGAAGAAGAAAGAAAAAGCTGAAAAAAATATAGAAAAAGACACTGAAAATAATACAGCCGTAAACAAAAAGGAAACAGCTGATCAAGTAAAAGCAAGACAAAAGAGTTTAAATGCTGCAGCAAGGAAAATTGAAAAAGAGGAGAAAGAGTTAAAGAAAGAAATAAAATCAGAAAAAGATAAAGAGAAAGAGTTGAGATCTGAAGCTAAAGAAATTAAAGATGAGGTTAAAGAGCTAAAGAAAGAGACTAAAGAAATTAAAGCAAAAGCAAAGGAATTAAAATCTGCATCAAAAGATAGTGATGCAGATGCTAAAGAAGTCAAAAAAGAAATTAAAGCTGTTAAAGATCAAGAAAAGGAATTAAAGTCATCTATTAAGGATGAAAAAGCTGATGCTAAGGAAGTTAAAAAAGAAATTAAAGCTATTAAGGTCCAAGAAAAAGAATTAAAATCAGCCGTTAAGGAGGAAAAACATGAGGCAAAACAAATAAAAAATGAAATCAAGGAATTGGAGCTAAAGCATGACAATTTAAAGTCAGAAGCCAATTATGCTAATGAAAATTCTAAAGTTTTAGATAATAAAAAAGAGGTTATTAACGAATCTACATCAGAAATCCCATATTCTGAAATTATAAAAAAAGATAGTGTTGTAAAGATGGAGTCTAATGAGATTAAACTTTTTAAAGACTCTGTCCCTGCTATGGTTTTGGATAGTATAGGTGTTGCTGATTCTTTAAAGCTTCAGCTAAAAGATGGAGGTCTTTAAAAGCATACAGAGTAAAAATTGATGTTTATTAAAATGGACTTTTACTTCTCTAACTAACTGGCTACTTTCTCTTTTGAATTTCATAAATATGCGAAATAGTGAATATTTGAATCTATTTTATGTCGATGCAAAAAAAAATATAATTGAGCTTAAAAAACTTTTAGAACTCTTAGAAAAAGGAAAGTTTAATAAAAATTTGCTTTACAATTTATTCATAAACTTAAATTATTTAAAGGGCCATTCTAAAGGTATGGGACTTAGGGCTATTCAATCAATGACTGAAGTATTGTGTGAACTTTTAACCGAAGTTATACAGGGTAGACTATCGTTTTCTGTAAAAGTAATTTATAAAGAATTAAATAGTGGTATTTGTACACTTGAAAAATTAATCGAAGCACTAAAAACAGGAGAAAAAATAAAGTATTTAGTAAACAAAGCTCACCTAGGTTCAATTTTAACAAAAGAAAAAGCGTTATAACTAAAAGGACGGTCTTACTGTTTATTGAAAGTAGTAAACTTAATTTCTTTGTTTAGTGCTTTTCTAAGAAAAAACTGGATGCCTCCATTTACAATAAGCACCTCAATATTTGTTCCTTCACATATTTCAAGAGCCTGAATTTTAGATTGCATTCCTCCAGTTCCCAATCCATTATCAATATCCTGAATAAAAGGTTTTATTTCATTAATAGTTTTTACTTCTTCAATTAGTTTTGCATTAGAGTTTAAGTTTGGATTTCTATTAAATATACCATCTATGTCAGATGCAATAACCAGTTTGCTAGCGCCTACAAGTTCAGCAACCATTGCTGAAAGTTTATCATTATCTCCTAAAATAATTTCCTCAACTGCTACTGTGTCATTTTCATTAATTATAGGAATATAATCGTGTTTTAAAAGATCAATTATTGTGTTTTTTGTATTTAACCTAGAATCATTTCCCTTTAGATCATAATGAGTTAGAAGACATTGTGCTGCATTTAAACCAAAGTCATTAAAAACTTCAATATATATCTGCATCAATTTAGGTTGGCCAATAGCCGAAAGAGCAGATTTATTTTTGATTAATATTGATTTATTGTTCAGTTTGATAAACTGCCTGGCGGTTGCTATTGCTCCAGAAGAAACCAAGATAACATTATATTCTTTTTTTAATTCAAGAATCTGTCTTGAAATATCCTCTATTTTACCGCGAGAAATATTATCAGTTCCAGCAGTCAAAGTAGAAGTTCCTATTTTTAAGACTATGATTGGTTTCATTATCCTCTTATTTGACCGTTTCCTTTAATAAACCATTTATTGGTAACTAATTGTCCAGTGGCAACAGGCCCTCTAAAATGAAGTTTTTGAGTAGATATTGCAATCTCAGCTCCAAAACCTAATTGTCCACCATCAGTGAATCTTGATGATGCATTTTGGTATACGGCAGCGCAATCAACTCGGTTTTGAAAATCTTCTGCTGTTGCATCATTTGAGGCTACAATTACAGCGGAATGACCTCCAGAATG
>CEQX01005904.1_pt1 | contig 11690 bp, 9 predicted proteins | sample 356261 | NCBI WGS metagenome assembly CEQX01 (sample SAMEA2621076, study PRJEB7988) | marine metagenome | isolation source: saline water (ENVO:00002010), including | reverse complement strand
CGGTAACCACCACCACTGCGACCACCACCGCCACGGTAACCTCCGCCGCCGCCGTTGCGAGAACCATAGTGACCTCCTCGGCCTCTAGAATCTCCACGGTTTGAGCGTTGTCGACGGTCTGCAGCAATGTATTCGACTTCAAATTCAGGTAAATTGGTAAATTCAGGCGGTTCAAAATCCACACGGATTCCAACATCTCGTTGAATTCGTCCGTATTGCTTCTTTTGCGGTTTCTGTACCAGTGAAATCACAATCCCAGTGCTTCCTCCACGAGCAGTTCGCCCACTGCGATGCTTGTATGCTTTACCGTTTTCAGGAGGGTCGTAGTGAATGACGCAGTTCACACCCTCAACATCGATGCCTCGAGCAGCTACATCTGTTGCAATTAATGCCATACATTCCCCATGTTGGAAGCGCTTCATTGCACTATCTCGTTGTCTTTGAGAAAGCCCACCGTGTAGGGTTTCGATTGCCATACCATCATACTGCATCTCATCACCAACACGATCGACACCGTTTCGAGTACGACAAAAAATGATTGTTCTGCCACATTTCCGGATAATTTCAGATGATATTGCTGATTTCTTCGAATTTGGCATCAGCCAAAAGTAGTGAGTCATGCTCTCCATCGAGACTTCTTTAGGCCCTACTTCAATGGTCACTGGGTTGGTTTGATAATCGCGAACAAGGTCTGCAACTTCATCATCAAGGGTGGCACTGAACAGAATTGTTTGTCGGTCCTTCTTGCATTGGTCTAAAATCTTGCACACCGGTTCCATGAACCCCATGTCTGCCATTCTATCTGCTTCATCTAAGACCACGATAGCGACATCTTCCAGAGAAACTGCTCCCCGGTCCATCATATCGATTAAACGCCCAGGGCATGCGACCAAAACGTCGATTCCTCGTTCAAGTGCACGGAATTGTTTGTTGTAAGAACTTCCACCATACATGGCTTGTACATACAATTGCAATTCATACGCAAGTGGGTCTAAAACATTGAATATTTGTTCAGCTAATTCACGGGTAGGAGTGAGAATAAGAGACGTCGGACGACGAGGTTCTGCTTCCTCTGTTCTTGCAAGTAAAGGCAAGCCAAAAGCAAGTGTTTTTCCTGAGCCGGTCGGAGCTCTACAACATATGTCACGTCCAAGCATTGCGTCCGGAATTGATTCTCTCTGAACTTCAAAAGGTTCCACGATACCCTGTTGCTTGAGGGTATCCACCAAAAGTGGTTCAATGCCGAGATCTGAGAACGATACCATAGGCTACCCCGTTGAAGGCCGTCATCCAGCCCTATTTGATACCCACAGTCGGAAAAAGAAAAGATGAGATGACTCAAGAGGTGCTGGAAGTACGCCGAAGAAGCATGGCTACAGCATTACCGCCACCCAAACACAGGGTAACAATTCCAGAGCGAGCATCAGTACGTCGCATGACTCCCAGCATGGTCATCAAACACCGAGTTCCGCTGGAACCAAGTGGATGACCAAGGCTTACTGCACCTCCATGGAGATTGAATCTCTCTTCAGGAATTCCTAATTCTTGGGCAACAGCACATGAGGCAGATGCAAAGGCTTCGTTATGTTCGTAAATATCTACATCGAGAACGTCCAAATTATTCCTCTTCAGGAGCATTTGGACCGCAGGAATTGGAGCACTCATAACTCTCTCAGGTTCAACACCACTGGTACAGTAATCTTCGATGTATGCGTATATATTCCATCCTCGTTGTTCGGCAAATTCTGCGTTTGCAATCAAAACTGCACTCGCTCCATCATTGAGCGTACTGGCGTTACCTGCAGTTACCTGCCCGTCTTTTTGGAACACTGGGCGCAAATTGGATAGCGAAGAGACATCGGTTTCAGGACGCACACCCTCGTCTTGGGAAAACATAATCGATGGCCCACGTCGTTGCGGGACTTCAACAGAAAACATTTCCCAGTCAAACCATCCGTTGGATTGGGCCTCGGAAGCTAGACGGTGACTCCGTGCAGCAAATGTGTCCGATTTTTCACGGGAAATTGAACACTCATTGGCTATCGTCTCGCCAGTGTTGCCCATGTGAACATCGTTGTAACCGTCCCACAAACCGTCATGAATCATAGAATCTACTAAGGTAGAGTTGCCCATTTTCGAACCTTTTCTATGATTCATGAGGAGGTGAGGCGCATTGGACATACTTTCCATGCCTCCTGCAATAATCGCATTGTACTCACCAGCTCGAATACTGTTCGCAGCAAGCATAGCAGCCTTGAGTGAACTCCCACACACCTTGTTTATTGTTACACAAGGAGTTGTAACTGGCAAACCAGCTCCGATCGCAACCTGACGAGCAGGATTTTGGCCGATTCCTGCCTGCAAGACTTGCCCGAATATGACTTCATCAACAATTCCATCATTCGGATCAAATCCCACTCTTCGACAAAGTTCCTGTACAGTGAGCACACCAAGTTGAACTGCTGACAGAGAAGACAAGGTGCCCATGAATTTCCCAATTGGAGTACGTGCAACACCACAAATTGCGATTTTTGGTGGGCTCATAGCCATCCCAATACCCTTGTATTCTTCAATGTGTGCGCCTTAAAACTTGGTTGAAACAAGAGAAGCCTTGATGATGAGAAGGTTGTGGGAGTCTCATGGCGAAATTCAAGACAGAGTTTAGTACCGACCGAAAAGCAAACGAAATGAGGCATGTTGAAGTTGAAATTGACTTTACCCCAAATGCCCTTGCATCAATACTTTATCGACAAGGCGATACCGTTGTTTTGGCTTGTTGTACCAAAGAAGCAAGGCTTCCAGGATGGTTCCCCCGTGATTCAACGAAAGGATGGGTGCACGCTGAATACTCCCTTCTACCCGGTTCAACAGATTCACGATTTCGAAGAGAAAGGAGAGGTGCAAAAGGTCGAACTCAAGAAATTGAGAGATTAATCGCTCGTTCACTTCGCGCAGCTGTCGATTTGGAGGCTTTAGGCCCTGTGGCACTGAATGTTGATTGCGATGTATTGAATGCTGATGGAGGCACTCGATGTGCCTCGATTACGGCAGCGAACATCGCACTCCGATTGGCTGTTCGAAGATTGATTGCACAAGGAAAATGCCTACCACTCGATCTTCGACCGACAGAAGACCAACGAAAATCAGGCTGGACTCCACCAACTCTTTCTGAAACCGAACGAAGAAATCATGAAGATGCAGTTCTCCCAAATGACCTTGCTGCTATTTCAGTTGGATTAATCGATGGCGAGGTCTATCTTGATCTCGATTACATCCTCGACTCAAATGCAGATGTCGATATGAATGTGGTTAAAACTGCAGACGGTAAATACGTCGAAGTGCAGGGAACTGGAGAGGAATCAACCTTCTCAGGTGAAGAACTCGTTGCCTTACTCGCACGGGCAGACGGCGGCTTGGAAGCCTTGTTTGAAGCACAAAAAGCAATCCTCGATGGTATTGAATAAAGACGCTTCTTCAACTCAACCTAATTTGGCAAAAGCCTTGATATGGCAGGGGTTATGCGAAGGTTGCACGGGTCAGTAGCTTAGTTGGGAGAGCGCGGCACTGAAGATGCCGAGGTCGCTGGTTCAAGTCCGGCCTGACCCACCTCAACGACATCCAGCGAGAGCGACATTCGAGTCTACAAAACGCTCAAGTCGCGGATTTTCAGCATTTTTCATCGTTGGGTTCATGTGCTATGTCTTCATCCTCTCGCCATGGGCGAAGCACATGACGATTCTCATGAGGAATTAGAACATGCCGACCCTGAGGCAAAAAACCGCAATAAACTTGCGAAAGAACTCCTTGAAATTCGCAATCGGAGAAGTGGAAATGTCAAAGGGAGTTTCCTCACAAAGAAGGAAAACTTTGTCTTAGCAGCGGGGGTATTGTACACGATTTTTTATGTCCTACTGCTCGTTGGTATGACCTCTGGAACATTCGGTAATTCAACAGCTATCGATCATTCTGCATCCAAAACATTCCTCGACATCGGAGGGGAATGCGAAGAGATTACCGATGAACCATGGATACTAATTTTCCCAAATGAAGATAATCGTAAATTTTCCTTGTATGGATACAACCTACCTACAGGATACGGTCTCGGAACTTTCACCATCAATGAGATTCATGAAGGAAGCCAAGGAGTGAATTCTTGGACGAACTCGACCATCAAATTCATTCCTCCATCAGGAGAAACCGATGCTGGCAAGATGTACTTCTCTGCATCCTTTGACGATTTGGAAGAAGGGCATTACGAATTGAATTACTCAATAACCGTATACAATGAAACCGATATCGCAAATGCCAGTGTTGTCGAAGGAGGAGATGAGATTTACAAACAGGTGGAATTTGAACTTGATATTTCCAAACAAACCTTTGCTTTCCTGCCCTTTGTCGATTCAGAGCAAAAACATCAAGTTCGGCTTACTGAAACCGGTGCCCGTTCATGTTGGGGTATCCAAGATTTAGGCAATTGGGGATATGTCCTAATTGGTGCTGAATTGGGCGGTGGAAGAGAAACGGCCATGCTTGCTGGCGGAGCTGCTGGAATTCCTGCATGGTGGATGGCCTTCTCGTCGCTATCACTTTCAGTAATCACCTTACTCATCATCTATCCATTGATGTACAAGGTATATCACCAAGACAGCGACGATATACTTTCGAGAAATCACATTTCTCATCTTGTTGAAGATTCAATCATCAAGACGGCGAATCGGCTCAATATCGAGATTGACTGGGAATTGTACAAAATTGAACCTCGAGATTTGTCCATTGATATTATGATGCCTTACAAGAATACAGAATCAACCCTTTCGGACAGCAAAGATGTTCGAGCTGAAGTACTGCGAGAAGTCCTCGAGGAATTCGCCATTTTCCGCGTCTTTAAACCCGTTCAACTCACCGTTCGTACGATAGGAGCGAATCAAGCCATTGACTTTGAATCCGGTGTCGGCGTTGGTACATCCGCTGAAATTGAGGAAGATGGTGAACAGAATTATACCGACTTCTTTTCCGAACTGCACACGCTCTCAAGGGTTGAAGATGAAGTTCGTGAGAGTTTAGAGTTGTTTTTCGCTCGACGCCCAGAACTGAATATGGAGGCTGCGGTCGTTACCAGCGATGACCGAGTTATCTTCGTATCCGTAATCTACAGGCCAACTCAACGGTTTGCTTTCTTTAGATTCAAGAAAACTCGTGATGAGGTTCAAACGGAATTGCACCGATTCATTGCGGACAGAAACGCTGACCTACTGGGTTCCCAAGAACTCATTGTCAAAGGCCGCAACCAAGTTTCGACCCTTTCCGAACGTGCCGGTGCAGGCCGTGTTGAACGTGATGTTAAAAACGATGAGAGGATTGTTGCTGTAGCAAAACAAGACGGTTTTGGTGGCAAAATGCTGCAAACCAAACTTCTCGGAGATACGCTGTCAACGGTTGAGTACATGGCCAATGAAAAACGAGAAATGATCAACAAATGGGGCTTTTGGGGCCTTATCGTGTTCGTTTGGATTCCGTTTATGGCGTCCGGAGTATTGGTTGGAGCAATGCTTGGATTGCTATCTCGAATGAACTTCACGCGTGTGCTCTCTGCTACGTTTATCGGGGGCTCTATCGCTTCTGTGACATGGGCATATACCGCCGAAGGAATTGTTAAGTTCATGCACCAATACAAACTGGAAGCTGTTATTCCGTTGATTATTATCGTCTTTGTTGGTGCTGCATTCCTACACATACGTTCCACAAAAATGCGACGTCAAACCGAATTGTTTGAAGATACTTTGCTGGACAACTTCCACGCGAACATTCAGGCAAAATACGGTGAATAGAACGAGGTGAGGTTTTGGAAGCTATCCACAACCTTGCCGGACATGGGAGCAAGGTTGGCGAGTTAGCAGTTCTTGGAATAGTAACTGTTAGTGACCGTGCAAGTTCAGGAGAGTACAAAGATGAAGGAGGACCGGCATTGTTGTCTTTCTTTGAGGAATGCTTAGCGAGCCCTTCGACGGTTCATTACAGATGCATTCAAGATGATAAAACAACGATCGAAGCAACCCTAACCGAATTGGCTGATGAAATCGGTTGTCATGTCGTTGTTACGACTGGAGGCACTGGTCCAGCATCTCGTGATGTCACTCCCGAAGCTACACTGAATGTTTGCGATAAAATACTCCCAGGATTCGGTGAACAAATGAGGTCAATTTCACTCCAATACGTACCAACTGCGATTTTATCCCGCCAACTTGGAGGAACTCGTGGGAAGTGCCTAATATTCAACCTCCCAGGTCGGCCGAAATCTATTCGAGAAACGATTGACGAAATATGGAAGGCTGTACCGTACTGTGTCGATTTGCTTGAAGGCCCGTATATCGACACCGTGAATGAAATCTGTCACGCTTTCCGCCCGAAATCTGCTCAGAGAGTTTGATACGCTCGCTACAAAGAGTTAATTGAGTGAATTCTCTTGTGAGATTCATGCTGGATACATCTCGACACGGCAACATGCTCATCCTAGGCGCTACTGCTGTTCTACCGGACGGTACGCGATTTGCCGATGTTCGAGTGAGAAACGGCCTTATTCATGAAATTTCAGAACCCAATCAACTTCAGCATGATGACGATGAACTACTCATTGACGGCTCTGGACTGCATCTTCTACCAGGTGTAATTGATCCGCAGGTTCATTTTCGTGACCCGGGACAACCTGAGAAAGAAGATTTAGGCAGTGGCTCTGCTGCTGCTGTGAGTGGAGGTGTCACTTCGTTCCTTGATATGCCAAACAACAAGCCATCCATTGTTGACCTACCTGGTATGCAATCAAAACTTGATACTGCTGCAGCCAAATGTGTCAACAACTATGGTTTTTTTATCGGCGCAACCCCAAACAATGTTGAACGCCTCAAAGAAGCAGTGGGAACACCTGATGCTCCTATTGCCATTCCCGGAATTTGCGGAATCAAGATTTTCATGGGTTCTTCAACTGGAACTCTTTTGGTCAATGAAAGAAAAGCTCTCGAGGTCATTTTCTCACAGACTGCGGGACTTATTGCTGTACATGCAGAAGATGAGAAGAGATTGGATGAACGGTATCCTGATTTTGAAAATCGAACCGATATTGCTGCTCACGCTGAATGGAGAGACGATGTCACCGCACTTCTAGCGACGCAACTGGCAGTTGAATTGGCACAGACACACAACCATCGATTGCATGTACTCCATCTTACCTCAGGCATTGAAGGCGATTGGCTCAATGGCATTACATCTCTTCCCTCAGAAAAAAGCGAAGGCGCTATCATCACAACAGAAACCCTGCCTCAGCACCTGACCTTTACCGATGTTGATGTTGCACAACACGGGACTCGTCTGCAAATGAACCCACCAATTCGCTATGAAAACGACAAAGAAATTCTTTGGAATCGTCTTCTGGATGGAACAATTCAATGCATAGCAACTGACCACGCACCACATACTTTGGAAGCGAAACAACTTGGTTTCCCACAAGCCCCAAGCGGAATGCCGGGTGTAGAAACATCTCTTGCAGTCATGCTTACCCATGCCAAAGAAGGAAGGTGCACTGTTGAGCAGGTTGTCCAATGGATGTGCAAGAACGTTGCTGACTGTTACAACATGATTGGAAAAGGCGAGATTGTAGTAGGAGGCGACGCCGATCTTATTTTGGTCGATATGGAAAATCAACAGGAAGTCAAAGATGAGAATTCTTGGTCGCGTGTAGGATGGAATCCATTCAATGGAAAATCACTTACTGGTTGGACAAAAATGACAATTGTTGCTGGAATACCGGTCTTTGAGCGTACCAAAGAAACCGGTCCAAAGGGACAACTTCTCGTTGAACCTGGAAGCGTTGGTTCTCCAATCCTTATGGGCCCGTGGAAATAAGTTGGCTTTTTTGCCCTTTTTGGCCATATTTTCGGATATACTTATACGGTAAACCTTGAATTACAGTTTAGGGATAACATATGAGTTGGCTCGAAGAAAATATTGGAGAAGGATATCAGCAGGTAGTAATTGGATTTTGTGTGTTCATTATTGGTGCATTGCTGGGTTGGATGGAAGCTGCTGATAATGTGATGTCTGCGTCAGACGTTTACATGCCGGCAGTAATCATGCTATCTGGTGCGATGGTAACGATGCTCGGTCTTTCGTTTGGAACAGAAAATGAAGAAGACCGTACAGACGACCTAATGAACGCTATCAATGAACTCACTGCACGCATGAATGCGATGCTGGGTTCTGAAGATGAGTGATTCACAAACCGTACAGCATTCCGTATTTGCCCTCCACATATCTAAGGAAGGGTTCAGGAGATGGAGGAGAACCTGTTGCTGACTCAATGAGTTCAGCTGGTGTCATTTTGCTCCCTTGTTCGTGAATTCGTGGACGTAACCATTGCAACAAACTGGACCAGTCTCCCTCGGAGACGATTGCGTCAATATCTCCAATTTCATTCTCCATAGCTTCGAGCAACTGCGCTGCATACAGATTTCCTAGAGTATATGTTGGGAAATAACCAAACGCACCCATTGACCAGTGTATGTCTTGAAGACAACCAACGGCATCGTTTGGCACCTCGACATCAAACCATTCTGCGAACATCGAATTCCAAACCTCTGGCAACTCTGATACAGGTAAATTCTCGTTGAAAATTTTCTTCTCGATTTCGTATCGCAGCATCACGTGTAAATTGTATGTAACCTCATCTGCTTCAACTCGAATGAAACCCTTCGATACAGTATTCGCAATACGGTTTAACTCTTCAGGAGTCCAATCCGGTGATTCTGGAAATTGTTCTTTAAACCAAGGAAGGGCGACATTCCAAAACGCAGTTGTTCTACCGATTTGATTCTCCCAAAATCGACTTTGTGATTCATGAACACCCAAAGAGACTGCATCGCCACGGGGCGTGAGAGTGTGTTCTTTGGAAAGTCCTTGCTCATACAGTGCATGACCGGTTTCGTGCATGACTGCATAAAGGCATGAAAAAGGATCAGTTTCATCAAAACGTGTTGTAAAGCGAGTATCTCCTGGCCACAATCCTGCAGAGAATGGATGGGTTGAGGCATCCATTCTACCTGCCTCAAAGTCAAATCCCATTGCCTGAGAAACTTTGGTACAGAATTCAGTTTGACCCTCGATGGAAAATCGTAAATCTGCAGGAAGTGATGGCTCCTTGCGAATTTCTTGGGCAGCAGTAATCTTCTGTAAAAGTGGCACGAGCCTTGAACGTAAACCCGAAAATAACGGATCATAATCCGAGACCTTCATACCCACTTCATACTCATCGAGGAGGACATCATATGGGTTTTCATCGCCACCAAAATAGGCAATCTTTCTTTTTGTCATGTCTACGAGATGCTGGAGTTGAGGTTGAAACGCGACAAAGTCTGAATCTGCCCGAGCTTTTTGCCATGACAACAGGGCTTCAGACCTTGCTTTAGCGAATTCTGCAACAAAATCGGAAGGAAGAAGAACTGACTTGTCGTAAGTTCTGCGCATTTCTCGAACATTTGCAGATTGGTCGTCATCAAGGGAATTATCGTCTTCGAGTTCAGAAAGAAGTCGTCCCATTTCAGGATCGATGATTCGATTATGCCGCTCAGCTGCGAGCCAAGAGAGTATATCGGAGCGTGAGTCTGAACCTTTCTTTGGCATTATTGTTTCTTGATCCCAGCCAAGATGCCCCTGAAGAGCACCGAGTCGATGTATATCTTTGACACGATTGAGGAATATAGAGTAATTCTCCATGTCGCTTCCAGATGCCACTCTGTCATGAACGCTTGTATCGTTTGCAATGGAGTTTTCACAACTATTGAAACAAAAAAACTGCCACACATTGAAATCGTGTAGCCATCTAGCACTTGTATGGTGCGGCCTTTTTCACGTAAGGCAAAAAAAGACGTGCCGCACCAGATCGACGATGAAATACTAGAGGAAGTCATTGATGGCGTTGAAAATACTGTGGAGGAACCTGTAGATTTGATGGGCCAACCCAGTGAGAATGTACAGAAGAAGGATGTCCCTTTTGATGAACTTTCAGTTGAAGAAGTTGCAGAAAATCTTCGAAACAGTGCACAGACTGTAATCAAGACCTGTATGGACTTGAGAAGAGGTGAAAATGTCTTGATTGTATGTGACCCTACAACCGGTGAGATCGGTCAAGCATTGCACGAGGCTGCAAACGAACGCTCGGACCGTGTTCTTCTCATTGTCATGCCAAAAGCAAGACATCATGGAGAAGAACCTCCAGCGCCTGTGGCGAATCTCATGAGACAACAACAGGTTGTAATTGCTCCTACTCGATACTCGCTCACTCATACTCGAGCGATACGACAAGCATTGCGAGACGGTGCACGAGTAGCAACTATGCCGGGGATGACCAACGAGATGTTTAGTCGAGGAGGAATGTCGGCTGATTTTTCTGAAATTAAACAGAAAATAAGTGACTTAGCACCCTACTTTCGAAGACGTAGAATTATTAGAGTTAAATCTGAACTTGGAACAGATGTTTCGTTTGAGGCAAATTGGAGAGAGTGGAAACTTGATGACAACGGAATTTGTAATCGACCAAAAATGCTTACCAATCTTCCTGCCGGTAAGGCATTTATTATGCCCCGTGAAAAGACGATGAACGGAACAGTTGTTATCGACGGTTCATGGGATGCTAACCTCGTTGATGAGCCAATCACCTTGGAAATCGAAGAAGGGATGGTTATGGATGTCAAAGGTGGAACTATAGCTGCCACAATTCGACAAGAATTTGGTGAAGCCGCAAAACGACTCCGCTCGAAAGATCGTGAAAATGTTTGGACTGTCGCTGAGTTTGGTTTTGGAATGAATCCACAGGCTCGACTTTCTGGAAATGTTCTCGAAGATGAGAAACGACTCGGTACATGCTATTTTTCCGTGGGCGATAACACTGCACTCGGAGGTACTTCTGCAGTAGGTATTCATATTCCAGGAGTACTCAAAAACGCAGATGTTTGGCTCGACGATACCCAAATCATTGCCAATGGCAAGTTCATCTTGTGGGATAATTAACGTGCGGTGTTCGCAGAACCACATATCGGGCAGTATCTCCAGTATGGGTCCAATCCAATCCCACAACCCCTACACAATACGCCAGATCGAATCGTTGGTTGAACGGTTTGCGAAGGTTGATTCCAGCCCTGCTGTTGAGGTTGTTGTTGATTCCAGCCCTGCTGTTGAGGTTGTTGTTGGTTCCAGCCCTGCTGTTGAGGTTGTTGTTGGTTCCAGCCCTGTTGCTGAGGTTGTTGCTGTTGATTCCAGCCCTGCTGTTGAGGGTTTTCTTCGGCTTTTGGTTGGTTCTGCTGAGCGAGTGGTTTTCGGATTGGGGCGACTGGACGGGGGAGAGATTGGGTTTTTTCAGCAGCAGGGGAAGAAATAAATTCAGCCAAAGAAACTGTACCGTCTCCATCCGTATCTGCTTGCTCATGTAATTGCTTAGCCTCATCGAGCGAAGTCCCGGTAGCAACAGCCAATTCTTCAACCGACAGTTGTTTACTTCCGTCGGTGTCAGCGGCTAGGAAATGTTCTGCTGCGCTAACAAATTCTGGCTCTGGCTCTAGTTCGGATTTAGGTTCTGGAACAGGCTCGGGTTCCGGTTCTGGCTCAGGTTCTGGTTCCGGTTCTGGCTCGGGCTCGGGCTCGGGCTC
>CEQX01119751.1_pt1 | contig 11734 bp, 11 predicted proteins | sample 356261 | NCBI WGS metagenome assembly CEQX01 (sample SAMEA2621076, study PRJEB7988) | marine metagenome | isolation source: saline water (ENVO:00002010), including | reverse complement strand
GGCGGAAACTCTAAAATTTATCCTATCAAATCTGATCAAGATATTGTTTCAAGACCTTTATTTTCGGGTCTAAGTAGTGCAAAAATTATTAATAAATTTAATATAGAAATAAGAAAATGGGAAGTTGCTTTGAAAGAATATATTCTACAACAAAATATTAAATTAGATGAAATTTAGAAGTAAAAATTTACTGATTACTGGTGGTGCTGGTTTTATAGGATCCAATTTTATCAAATATTTATTTGAAAAATATCCATCGGTAAATATTTATAATCTTGATAAGTTAACATACGCAGCAGACTTAAATAATACTAATTCATTTAAAAATTATAATCAATATAAATTTATTAAGGGTAATATATGTGATAAAACCCTATTGAATAAAATATTTAAAAATTACAACATTGATGGTGTAATTAATTTTGCTGCTGAATCACATGTAGATAATTCAATAAACAATCCTGGACTATTTTTCGAGACTAATATAAATGGTGTTTATTGTCTTCTTCAAACAGCTTATAGATTTTGGATGAAATCTCCACATGAGATAAAAAAAGAATATGTGAATGCTAGATTTCATCAGATTTCAACAGATGAAGTTTATGGAAGTATTGTAAAAGGAAGTACTGATGAAAATTCAAAATATTTTCCAAATTCGCCTTATTCAGCAAGTAAAGCTAGTGCTGACATGCTGGTAAGAAGCTTTCACAAAACCTATGGCTTAAATACAACAATTTCAATATCATCAAATAACTTTGGCGAGAATCAACATAAAGAAAAGTTTATTCCAAAAATTATAAATTGTATAAAAAATTATAAAGAGATTCCGGTTTATGGAAGCGGTAAAAATATTAGAAATTGGATATATGTCTTGGATAATTGTAAAGCCATACTAAAAATATTCAATGAGGCTAATTCAAATGAAATTTTTAATGTTGGAAGTAATAAAGAATTATCAAATTTAGATTTAATTAAAACAATTTTTGATATAATAAATATTAATTCTGATTTTGAAAAAAAAATTAAATTTATTGATGATAGACATGGTCATGATTTTAGATACAGCTTAAATTCTAATAAGTTGATTAACGAATTGAATTTTTCATATGATTACGATTTCATTAATTCATTAAAAAATTACATAAATAAATAATATATGTTGAATAATAAAGTAGTACTAATTACGGGTGGCACAGGTTCACTAGGTAAAGCATTAACAAAGAGAATTTTAAAGGATTATCCAAAAATTAAAAAATTAGTTATTTACTCTAGGGATGAGCAAAAGCAATTTCAAATGGCAAACGAATTTTCAAGTCAAAAATTCCCTCAATTACGTTTTCTAATAGGGGATGTTAGAGACAGGGAAAGGTTAACGAGGGCGTTTAAAGATGTAGATTATGTAATTCATGCCGCAGCAATGAAACATGTTCATTTAGCCGAGTATAATCCAAGTGAGTGTGTAAAAACAAATGTTGGAGGAGCTGAAAATGTAATTCATGCTTCATTAAATACTGATGTAAAAAAAGTGGTAGCCTTAAGTACCGATAAAGCATGTGCTCCTATAAATCTTTATGGGGCTACAAAATTAACATCTGATAAACTTTTTGTTGCTGCAAACAATATAAAAGGGAACAATCAAATTACATTTTCGGTTGTAAGATACGGCAATGTAATGGGTTCAAATGGTTCAGTTATCCCTTTTTTTATCGAGAAATCCAAATCGGGCAAACTACCTATTACTGATAAAAATATGACAAGATTTAATATTCCACTCAGCGGAGGAGTTGAAATGGTTATGTTCGCTCTCAAAAATGCATGGGGCGGAGAAATATTTGTCCCAAAGATTCCGTCCTATAAAATACTTGATGTTGCAAAGGCAATTTGTACAGATTGCGAATTAGATTTTGTGGGTATAAGACCTGGTGAAAAAATACATGAGGAAATGATTACCGCAAGTGATTCGTTTTTCACATATGACTTAGGAAAATATTATACTATATTGCCAAATAAAACTGCTTGGAATTTAACTGATTTTGTAAATAAATTTAAAGCAACTAAAGTTGAAGAGGGATTTTCATACAGTTCTGGCAAAAATACTGAATGGGAAACTCCAGAAAGTTTAAGGCAACTGATTAAAGAGCACGTAACCCCAAATTTTTAAAAAATGAAACCAATTCCATACGGTAGACAAGATATTGATAAAAAAGATATTGAAGCTGTAGTCGAAGTTTTAAAATCTGATTTTTTAACACAAGGGCCAAAAGTTTTTGAGTTTGAAAAAAAATTTGCTGAATATATTGGAGTAAATTATGCAGTTTCTGTTTCTAATGCTACAGCTGGATTACATTTGGCAGTTATGTCTCTGGATTTAAAAAAAGGGGATAGAGTTATTACAACTCCAATTTCTTTTGCTGCAACCTCAAATTGTGTAAGATATTGTGGTGGCGAAGTATGGTTTGCTGATATTAATCTTGACAACTATTGTCTTTGTGAAAAAAGTGTTGAAGAATTAATTAACAGTAAGCCAAAGGGATTTTTTAAAGGCATTATCCCTGTTGACTTTGCAGGTTTTCCGGTAAATATGGAAAATTTTAAAAAAATAGCTGATAAGCATGATTTGTGGTTAATTGAAGATGCTGCACATGCCCCAGGTGCTTATTTTATTGATTCAGGACAGAATAAGCAAAATTCAGGCAATTGTAGTTTTTCTGATCTTGCTGTATTTTCATTTCACCCAGTAAAACATATTGCGTGTGGTGAGGGAGGGATGATAACTACCAATTCAAAAAATTTATATGAAAAATTGAAAATGCTTAGAACTCATGGGATAATAAAAAATGATTCAGCAATTAAAAATGGCGGATGGTACTATGAGATGCAAGCCCTTGGTTATAATTACAGATTAACTGATATACAGAGTGCACTTGGGATAACACAATTAGCAAAAAATAGTATTGGGGTTCAGAAAAGAAATCTTATTGCAAAAAAATATATTAATTCTTTTATCAGCAAAATTAAGTTTCAGCTTTGTTCAGATACTCATTATAATGCTTATCACTTATTTGTTATAGAAGTAGATGATAGAAAAGAGATGTATGATTATTTACGAAAACATGGAATATATGCACAGATACATTATATTCCAATCCATACTTTTCCTTATTATAAAAAAATTGGATACTTGGACGCAGATTTATCCAATTCCGAAAATTTTTACAAAAGGTGCATTAGTTTACCTATGTATCCATCACTAAAATCAATTGAACAAGAATTCATAATTAAAAAAATTAATGAAAAAATATAAGAATATTATTTTATTAGGACATGGTTATGCTGTAAAAGTTGTAATTGAAACTATTAATTTACACTTTAAAAATTATAAGGTTCCTTTAATTGTTACACATCCAAAGCAAGATCATTTTCATGATCAAAATCTTGTAAAAAAAAGAAAAGCTATTTACGGTAAATATTCATTCAATGTTTTTAATGCAAAAAAAAAATACGGAATTGAGGTGATGGAATGTGAAGATGTTAATATGCCAGAATGTATAAGTAAAATATCAAATCATGACCCTGAGATAATTATAAGCATAGGCTGCAGGAATATTATTAAAAAAAATTTTTTAAAAAAATTTAAAAATAGCGTTATCAATATTCATACTACTCCTTTGCCAAAATATAGGGGTGCAGCGAGTGATTCATGGATGATATTAAATAATGAAAATGATAAAAAATTATTTGGATGTATTCATTTTATTGATATTGGAATTGATACTGGTGATATAATAGCTAAGGAGGCTTATTCTTTTCCTAGATTTAGTTACCCTATTGATGTCTATAAAAAAAGAATGGACACAGTTCAAAAATTGTTGTTAAAAGCATTGCCAAATTTGACAAATAAAAGCAGAAAATGGGAAGTTCAAGAAGTAGAATCAGCTACTTCATTTCCAAGACTTTCCACCCCAAATGACGGAAAAATTGATTTTATTAAATTTTCCGGTATAGAAATAGAAAGATTTATTTATGCTTTTGGTTATCCTTTTGAAGGTGCTCATTGCTTTATTGACAATAAGAAAATTAATATTCTAGATTCTGAATTTTTTGAAGATATTGAATTTCATAGTTTTTCACACGGTTTAATTTTTGGTAAAAACGGGCTGTTTCAATATAAGGTTAGTGTGCGAGGTGGATATTTGCTAATTAAAAAAATTGAAGTTGATGGAGTTTTAGTAGACAATAATAAAGTATTGAGAATAGGGAAATTTCTAAAATAAAATGAGTTCAAAAATCATACTAGGTACTGTACAATTTGGTTTAAATTATGGAATAAATAACAATGCGGGTATCCCAGGTTATAAAGAAATATCATCAATATTAAGATATGCTCAATCAAATAACATTTCATATTTAGATACAGCCGCTAGTTATGGCAATTCCGAAAAAGTTATAGGGAAATATCATAAGGAATCTGAGACTAAATTTAAAATTAATACTAAGTTTCCAAATGGCATAATAAATGATTTCGAATCACAAATAAGAAACTCCGTTGATAGATTAAACGTCGATAAGATAAATATATTTTTTTTTCACTCGCTCAAAGATTTTATAATTAATAAGCCTAAAATTACTAGATATTTAGATGAAAATAAATATTGTTTATTTAGTAAGCTCGGAGTTTCTGTTTATACAAATGAAGAATTAGTTGAGGTGCTTAGACATGAAATAATTGACGTTGTCCAAGTATCATTTAATATTTTTGATAATGAATCAAAAAAGGGAGACATATTAAGCAAATTAAAAAAAGCAGGTAAAGAAATACATGCAAGATCATGCTTTTTACAAGGTCTATTTTTTATGAATCCAAACAAGTTTAGCTATCCTCTTAATGAACTTAGTTTAGATGTTTTTAGAGTCAAAGAGATTGCGTTAAAAAATAATTTTCACATAGGTTCATTATGTATGTCATACGTTTTAAAAAAAAAATATATAGATAATTTGATTGTAGGTGTAGATTCTCTAGATCAATTAAGACAGAATATTAGCTGGTCAAAATCCTCAATCTCCAACGAGTTTGAAAATTTAATTGATGATATAAATATCAATAAACCTCAACTTTTAAATCCTTCAAATTGGTAAATAATAAAAAAATTACGATTATAACTCAGGCAAGGCTTGGAAGTAGTAGGTTTCCTAATAAAATATTAAAGCTAGTTAATAAAAAGACTTTAATTGAGCATCACATCGATAATTTACGAAAGATAAAAAACATTGACAATATTATAGTAGCAACAACCAAAGAAAAAAATATTGATAAACTAATAAATATCTTAAAGAAAAAAGAAATAAATTATTTTCAAGGATCTCAGGATAATGTTCTTGAAAGATTTTATTATAGTCTTAATACAGTTACAACAGATTATGTTGTCCGTGTTACCTCTGATTGCCCTTTGATAGATTATCGCTTAGCTGAAAAAATAATCGAACACACTGTTAAAAATAATTTAGATTATTGTTCAAATATTCTTGTAGAAAACTATCCTGATGGTCAAGACATTGAAGTATTTAGTTTTGCTTCTCTAAAATTATGTTTTGAAAATGCAATCAATAAAATTGATTTGGAGCACGTAACTACATATATTAGGAGAAATTCTACATTTAATGGAGGTAATATTTTCAAATCTGATAATTTTCCTTGTTTAGGAAATTTTAATGAAATAAGAATGACTGTTGATGAGCCTGTAGACTTAGAGGCAATTAAAATACTCATAATTGAGGTTGGAGAATACAAGCCTTGGTATGATTATGCAAATTATATTATTGAGAATAAGAAAAAATTTAAAAATCAAAATATTATTAGAAACGAAGGATTTTTAAAGTCATTAAAAAAATAAAAATGATGAAAACAGGACAAAAATTATATAAAAAAGCAAAAAATTTAATTCCAGGAGGAACTATGTTACTCTCAAAAAGACCAGAGATGTTTCTTCCTGAGAATTGGCCATCATATTTCAAAAAATCAAAAGGTTGTGAAGTATGGGATTTAGACGGGAATAAATTTATTGACATGTCAATTATGGGAATAGGTACAAATACGCTTGGATATGGTCACCCAGATGTTGATAATGCTGTTAAAAATGTAGTCTACAATGGCAATATGAGTACTTTTAATTGTCCCGAGGAGGTTGAATTAGCAGAAAAGTTAATTGAGATGAATCCTTGGGCAGGTATGGTTAGGTTTGCTAGAACTGGTGGTGAGGCTAATTCTATTGCAATTAGAATTGCTAGGGCAGCATCTGGAAAAGATAATGTAGCAATTTGTGGATACCATGGATGGCATGATTGGTATTTATCTGCAAACCATAACAAAAGTGACGAGCTAGGTGGACACCTAATCGGAGGTTTAGAGCCTACTGGAGTCCCAAGTGCTCTTAAAAATACTGTTTTTCCGTTTAACTATAATGATTTTGATGAATTGCTCCGAATCGTTGAATTAAATAATATAGGGGTTATAAAAATGGAAGTAGTAAGAAACTATGGGCCTAATGATAATTTTTTACAAAAGATTAGGCGTCTTGCAACAAAAAGAAATATTGTTTTAGTCTTTGATGAATGTACTTCAGGATTCAGGGAAACATATGGTGGTATATATAAAAAATATAATATTGAACCAGATATGATAATGTATGGTAAGACAATGGGTAATGGCTATGCTATAACTGCAGTTGTAGGAAAAAAAGATGTAATGGAATCAGCTCAAAAAACCTTTATAAGTAGTACTTTTTGGACAGAAAGAATTGGACCAGCTGCAGCTTTAAAATCACTTGAGGTTATGAATAAAATTAAATCATGGGAATTAATTACTGAAATCGGAAGAAAAGTATCTCAAGGATGGATTAAATTGTCAGAGGAAAATGGAATAAAAATTAAGGTTTCAGGGTTACCAGCAATTAGTACATATGTTTTCGATTCAGCTAATCACCTAAAATACAAAACATTGGTAACTCAAGAAATGCTAAAAAGAGGTTTTCTAGCAAGCACCCATTTTTATGCATGTATTAATCATGACAATGAAAAAATAGATGCTTATTTGAATGAACTAAATTCGATTTACAAGTTAATATCAGAATGTGAAAATGGTTTGATAAATATTGACGATCTTTTAGATGGACCTGTTTGCCACAGTGGCTTCGAAAGACTTAATTAAATGAAATTTCCTTTAAAATATAGATGTTTAGAACTATCAGAACTAAAAAATGGTGATTATAAATTAATTCCTATAAGATTCAGTCATAGGAAATTAATAATGAAATGGAGAAATGAGCAAATTTATCATTTAAGGCAAAGTAAAGTTTTGACTCCAGACATGCAAAATGAATATTTTAAAAATGATGTAAAATCATTTTTTTTTAAAGATAAACCAAAAAACATATTATTTTCATTTTTATTAAACGAAAGACTTATTGGATACGGAGGTTTAGTTCATATTAATTGGGTAAAAAAAAATGCTGAAATTTCATTTATAATGAATACAAAATTGGAAAAAGACAATTTTAAAATTTTATGGTTTCAGTTTTTAAATTTGCTCAGAGATGTTTCATTTAATTATTTAAATCTAGAAAAAATTTATACATATGCTTACGATTTAAGACCCAATGTAATTGGTGTTTTTAATGATTATGGAATGACTTTAGAAAAAATTTTGAAAAATCATAAGCTAAAGGATTGTTCTACTACTAATGTTTATATACATAGCATAAATAATAATGTAAGTTTCAGAAAAATTAATAAAAGTGATAAAAGGATTCTTTTTAACTGGTTCAATGATGAACAAACAAGAAAAAATTCATTTGTTAATAAAAGAGTTTCATATCAAGAACATTCAAAATGGTTTAATAATAATATCACAAATAAATTTTTTTTGGGATATATGTTTTATTTCAAAAATGTGAAAGCTGGCTTTGTTCGTTTTACTATATATAATGATGATGCTACAATAGGAATAAATTTAAACCCAAAATTTAGAGGGAAAAAATTGTCAAAAATTTTTTTAGTTCAATCTACTAATGACTTGTTTAAAAGATCTAGTATCAATAATATAATTGCTCATATCAAGTCTGATAATATCCCTTCAATAAAATCTTTTGAAGGAGCCGGATTTATTAAATTAATTTCCAGCTCATCAAAAACAAATGATTCAAGAAAATTTATTTTAAGAAAAAATTATGCAAAAAAATAATGTATTTATAATAGCAGAGCTATCCGCAAATCATGGTGGAAATATTGAAATCGCTAAAAAGACTATAGAAGCCGCAAAAAGAGCAGGAGCTGATGCAATTAAGTTACAAACTTATACTGCTGATACTCTTACTCTAAATTGTTTGAAAGATGATTTCATTATTAGTGGCGGTACTATTTGGGATGGTAAAAATTTACATGAATTATATAAGGAAGCACATTTACCATGGGAATGGCATAAGGAATTATTTGAATACTCAGAAAAAATTGGATTGATATGTTTTTCTTCTCCATTTGACAGGAGTGCTATAGATTTCCTAGAAGAGCTAAATAATCCAATTTATAAAATTGCTTCGTTTGAAATTACGGACATTGATTTAATAGAATACGCTGCTTCAAAAGGAAAACCAATGATAATTTCAACTGGAATTGCAGATTATAATGATATTAAATTAGCTGTTGATACTTGCAGAAATGCAGGAAATAATGATATTACATTATTAAAATGCACATCCTCATACCCAGCACCTGTTAATGAAGCAAACCTAATTATGATGAATAAGTTTGCAAAAGACTTTAATGTTACGATTGGACTCTCAGATCACACTCTTGGAATAGAAATTCCAATTGTTGCTACATCACTTGGTGCCAAGGTTATAGAAAAACATTTTATACTTGATAATTCAATTGGGGGACCAGATGCTTCTTTTTCCTTAGATGAGAAAGACTTTGCTCAAATGGTAAAATCAATTAGAATAGCGGAATTAGCTGTTGGTAATGAATCCTATGATCTTACCGAAAAGCAAATAAAAGGAAAACAATTTGCAAGGAGTCTTTATATATCAAATAATGTAAAAGCTGGAGATGTAGTAAGTTCTAAAAATGTTAGATCTGTTCGTCCAGGTTATGGACTTCATCCAAAATATTTAAAAGAGATTTTAGGAAAGAGATTTAAATCAAATATGGATTTAGGTAGTAAATTTAGTTTAGATGATATCGAATAGAAAAAAAATTATTTTTGTAGAAAATAGATATCGAACTGACTTATGGTATGTGATTGCTGAATATTATCAAAAACTAGGTCACGAAGTTCATATAATTTTTCAAAACCTTGCGTTTGATAAAAAAAATAGCTCTTTTAATAATCATGTTATTAAATATCCTTCACCTTCAGCAGAAGACCTAAACACAGAGGAAAAAAAATATTATGAAAAAATAATTATTGCTCACAGAGGTATTAATTATTTTGGAATAAATAACTATTCATTTATTAAGTATTATGATAAAAAAATTAGAAAAATAATTGATAAAATTCAACCTGATTTTGTTTTTGGAGAATCTACTCTTTTTCATGAACTTTTAATTATAAAATATTGTAAGTACAAGAAGATTTTATATCTCCACCCATCATCTTCCAGATATCCGAGAAATAGATTCTCTTTCTACAAGTATGATTCTTTAATTCCTTACAAAGGATCAGGTGATAAACTGGATAAAAAAAATGCTTTAAGGCTAGTTGAAAAAATTTCAAAACGTGAAGTTTTACCGGATTACATGAACATTAATATTAAAAAACCTAAAATTTATGATAAAATTTATGATAAGATTCTTCTTATAAAAGAATATTATAAAGGGGAGAAATTTAATACACCTTCTCCGTTTAGGAAGTTATATTTAGACTTTAAATTTAAGTTTGCTATAGTTGTCTTTAATTTTTTTGCTAAAAAATTTACACAGAATACTAAAGGCTTAAATATTCTTTATCCAATGCAAATGCAACCAGAGGCAAATATTGATGTATGGGGATATCCGAATAATGATCAATTTAAAATAATTAAGGACATTATTAATAATATTTCTGAAAAAGATAAATTATATATTAAACCTAACCCGAAAAGTAAATACGAAATTGATTTTAGAATTATCAAATTGATAAAAAAATATCCTAATAAAGTAATCGCATTAAAAAGTAGTGTGGCTATGAATGACATAATAGATTATATTGATTTAGTTATTACTGTTACAGGGACAATTTCAATTGAGTGTATATTCATTAATAAGCCGGTATTAATGTTAGGACAAGGAATTCAATCATTTCAAAAAAATTGTATTAGGATTAATAAAATTTCCGAAATTAGAAAATATTTAAAAATGATAAATAATAATATTTTTCCCAAAATTTCGAATCATGAAAAAATAACTTTTATTAATGAATTATTATCATCCAGTTACCAAGGGATTAACGGAGATGGATTACATAATAGGTCATATTTAAATGAAGAGGAAAATTTAAACAAGCTTAAGACAGCTTATCTAAATATTATCCAAAATTAATAATTGAGCATATTGATTAAATATATTAGAATTTTTATTGCATCTTTTTTTTCATTATTTCTTTTTGGTGAAGCTTATTTTAACTCTGTTCTTTCACTAGATATTCTAAATTATATAATTTTATTATTCTTATTGTTTTCTGTTGTTTTCTTTTTAAAAGAAAATAATTATGCTTGTAAATCTAACATTCAAATAACCACTGTTGCCTTATTCCTTTTAATTATTTCATCTTTATTTTGGAGCTCGTTTTATAATGTAAGCTCATATATATCAGTTATAATCGCATACTTTGCGCATACTTTATATAGAGAACAATTTAGAAAAATTTTTATCTTCCTTTTGTTGTTTAATTTCGTTTTATCTTTTTATGAATATTTTATTGGGAAATATTTTTTTGACTCTTATTTAATAAACGAATTAACGGGTGAGTCTTTAGTTTTAGATGAGATATTTTCCGGAGGTTTATCAAGTGTATTTAGGTCTAAAGGAATGTTTTACGGGCCTCTAAGTCTTGGTTCATTTGCTATTGCGATATGCATGCTCTTTCCAAAAAATATCTATTTAATTTCGACTGCCTTCGCAATTTCATTTTTTGCAAACCATCGTCTGGCTCTGATTGTTACTTTAATATTTTTAATATTTTTATTTTTCAAAAGGGGAAGAATAAGGAATGTATTTCCTGCTATATTAATATTTATTTCTTTTATAATTATTTTAAATTTCCTCAGTACTGATCTTATGGTTATTTCGTTCTCAAGAATCTTAAATGTATTTGATTTAAGTTCAAATGAAAATATTGCAAGAATTATGTTTTGGAATAATGCAATTGATGTTTTGAATAGCTATGATATAAACTCAATAATATTTGGTGATAATGGCAGGTATAAATTTATTTTTGGAAATAATCCAGAAAGTGGATGGCTAAGTATAATATTGGATAATGGCTTAATAGGATTGATATTCTACTCTTTAATTTTATTTAATATTTTAATTAAATCCTTCAACCAAAGACAAATTCATTTTGTTCTAAATTCTATTTTAATAATATCAATCATGGCTGTTTTTACATTTCATCTAAGTGGAGTTGGAAGTTTTATGTTCTGGTTTATAGTCTTAGAAATGAATAGTAAAATAAATCCAAATAAGTTAAAGACTTTATAATGAA
>CEQX01155422.1_pt1 | contig 11776 bp, 9 predicted proteins | sample 356261 | NCBI WGS metagenome assembly CEQX01 (sample SAMEA2621076, study PRJEB7988) | marine metagenome | isolation source: saline water (ENVO:00002010), including | reverse complement strand
GGTGTAAATATGTTACATTTATTCAAATTAATTAGTTCAGTAGATAATGATGATACATTAACTATTTTTATTGAAAAAAACGACTATGATGATGGTGTTATAACAGAATTAGGTTTGAGATTTGAAAATGGAGATATAAAACAGTGTAAGACACAAAAATTGAGATTAATAGAACCTGAAAACGAAGAACACGATATACCAAATGTAAATTATTCATCTATAATCAATATGCCTGCTGTTGATTTTCAAAAGATAATTAGAGATATGGCAAATATATCAGAAAAATTGGAGATAAAATCAGTATGTGATGAACTTATATTTATATGTCGTGGACAATTTGCTAATGCAGAAATTAGAAGGACAGAGATGTCGGGTTCTATGCAATTTATTCAAAAGCAAGAATTAACAAAAATTATACAAGGTGAATTTTCATTAAAAAATTTAATTTATTTTATAAAATGTACAAATTTATGTAGTCAAATAGAAATTTATTTGGAAAATAATATGCCATTGATTGTTAAATATAATGTTGCTAGTTTAGGAGAAATAAAATTATGTCTTGCTCCTTTACCCTCTACATAAAAATATATAAAATAATTGTAAATATTTATATATAATAGTACATATATATAAATATTTATATTATATGAATTATGATAAACAAATTATATTAATAAACAAAAATATTTCAAAAAATAAAGATAAAATTATTAATTTTTATAAAAATTCTTATAGATGCGCAATTTGTTGTGAATTAGATTTAATATCTAATGCATCTAAATATAAATGTATTAACAATCATTTAATACATGACAATTGTTTGTACAATTGGTTGATAAAATCAGATACTTGTCCTATATGTAGAGTAGATATGAATTATAAATTAAATTTATTAAATAATATTTCTCAATATAAAATAGAAGAATTAGATAAAACTTTGAAAATAAAAATTAACAACTTGAATTATAATAATAATTTAATCAATGATTTTAAAAAAGCTATATATTATTGTAATATTATAAAATTAGGATATGAAGATATTGAAAATAATAATAAAAATAATCATATTAAACCATACGATATTTTGATTAGTTACAATTATTTATTTATATATTTTCCTAATATATTGAATCGAATAATTTAATATAATAATTTATGTTGTTTGAATATACATAATTGCTTGTCTATATTACATAATTCATGTATTTTAAAAGGATCATATAAATTATTATCATCTTCTTCATTTAATAAATTTGAAAATGTTTTATTATTTTTCATATGTATTACATCATTTAACCATAATTTGATAATACAGAAATTTTTTTTTGGACTTATTGAAATACCATTTATATTATATAATATTTCAGTATCATCTATTAATGTATTACCAATTAATAAATAACATAATTTTTTCCATACACAATGAACTATATCATTCGATATTTTATAAGAAAAACATCCACCTTGAGAATTATTAGGATCTTCCCATATTGGTTTTACATCATTTTTCATAATAAATAACATACATTTTGTTACTAATTCATTATTCATATATTCTAATAATGCTATTGAATCCTCTAATTTATTAAATGTTGTTATTTTCTTGTAACTATTCAAAGCCCAATTTATATCTGTTGGTAGATGTATATATAATGTCCAATTATCTTTTAATAAATTCATTATATATTATATTTTATTAATATTATGTTTATATATCTTTGTATTATTATTAATTTAATTTAATTTATTTTTGTTTCATAATATGGTTCTGGACCACAATATTCACTCCGTCTTGTAGGATTATCATAGCAACTATAACTTATATCATTTGGTATATTTTGATTTGAATAAAATGAATCTCTATTTATTTTCAATTGATTATTTTCAAATATTAATTTATCATGTTTATCATCAAAAAATCTTTTATTTATATTTTTTTCATAAAAATTATTTATTGCGTTCAAATATGTATTTATTACATTCACTGATACTTTATTATTATCATCTATATTATTATATAAATTATTATTTAATGAATCCATATAAATATTTTCCATTTCTCTATCAATTACAGGAGTGTCTTGTGTATTTTTGTAAGCTTTCCAGGTAGTATCATCATAATTATCTGTTTTACCAATTCGTGTAAAAAAATAATTACTATTATCTATTATATTTAAATCATATGGATTATCTGGTTTTGTTAAATCATCAAAATACATATTTTCATTATATAAATTTTGTGTTTCATGAATTCTACCACTACAATCCATATATTCATCTGCCATTAATATTCTATTTCTATCATATATACTAGGAACATAACTACTATCTTTTTTATAATTTTTTATATAATCACTTACTTGAGTTTTTGTAAATGGTACATATTTTATAGTATAATATGAAACATCACTTACACTTATCATATTTAATAAATCATACTTTATATTATAATAATAATCATCATATAAGGGATCATTATCATCTAAATTTTTCAAATAATTTTTTATTATATTTATACTGAGATCTGTTGTTTTCTTAAAATTGCTTATATTTTCATAATTATTATCATAATCATTCACTTTTTTAAGATCATTTTTATATTCTTTTTCTGTATTATAATATTCTTTATTTTTCTCATAACCATTACTATTAAATCCATCTGGTATACCTTTAAGTGTTAGGTAAGTTTTTCTATATTTTATTTCATATACATTCAAATAATCTAATAATTCTCTTTTAGTTAATGATTCATCTAAAAATATTAAACTTAAATCTATACTATATTTATAAAAAACTGCACCACTTATATCATTTTTTACTTGTAAAATAGTATCATCATGTATATTTTTATTGTGTATTATAGTTTGGTCTTTACACATTTTATTTGCCGTGTTTTTATCTAAAAATGAAGTTAAATCAAGTTGATAACGATTTAAGTTAGCACAATTACTTTCTAATCCTAACTCTTTATTTATTGTTTTTAAATTATTAGTATATATACTTTCATTACAACATAGATAATCTTTATAATTTTTCACAAAATTATTACTTTCGTCTAACATACAGCTATTTCCTATAGATTCCCATTCACAAAATACTAAACTTATATCTATTAAACTTATATCATATATATTTCTATTATATTCTTTTGATTTTGATGTATTTATATTGATACTTATATCATATATTGGTTTGCAATTACCAGAATATGGTTTAGCACTACATGAATTGCAATTATCTAAAATATTTTCATAAAATTCTTTTAATGATTTGTTATTATTCAATTTATAAATACAAAAAAACATAAATACTAAAAATATAGTTATTAAAAATAATATTTTATTAGTATATTTTAAATTTTTTAAAATATTTTTCATATTCATATATATATATATTTATATATATATATGTAAATTATTAATTATTAATTATTAATTGTTAATTATTAATTATCAATTATCAATTATTAGTTTTGTTTTTTTAATCTGCAATGAAAGAATATAAAATTTATAATTATATAAAAACAAATAACACCACATGCAATCTTCAAGTTTCTAACGTTATCTGGTATCTTATCACCAGATACACTATAATATAATATACAACTAACCCCTATTGCAAAAAATATTGAAAAAATAAAAATATAAATTCTAAAATAAAAGAACACCTCGTTGTATGCATTCTTGGCATTTGTTAAAGCATTCCCAATCTTTTCATATTCAAATACACTCCATATTGCTGGCTTAAGTAACTTGTGAATTATATCTGCTGTTTTTTTTCTTTTTAATTCGAACGCCTTCTTTATTTTCCACTCTCTATCTGTTCTAGGATTTTTAAAATTAACATCATCTGTTTTCACTACATCGTTATCGAGACCAATCTGTTGAGCTTTTTTCATTTCAGAATGAGACTCTTTCATTGCAGAGTACAAAGAGCCACCCGCGTAAGGACCATTAGGATTATTAGTATCATGATTGGGAGCGACGCGGTCCGATGCGCCGCCGCTAGTGGGTTCAAATATAATCTTGTTAATTCTTGGCATATTATTTATTTTATATATTTTAATATAAGTTAATATAAAATTAATATAATTTAACAAATAATACTTTTATTAATTTTATTAATTTTATTATATTAATTTTATATATTTTAATATAAGTTAATATAAAATTAATATAATTTAATAAATAATACTTTTATTTATTTTATTTATTTTATTTATTTTATTAAACTGTCATTATATTGATTGTTTACTAATATAAATTTTCCATTTTTATACAAATTATTTAAATCGGATGAATTGGTATATGTACATGTGCTTCTTAACCCCCCTAAATAATCGTTTAATGTATTAATTAATTTGCCTTTGTACTTTATTTTTAAATATCTACCTTCCGATGATCTATAATTTAATGTATTGTTAGTATCATAATGATTTTTTATTGCATATTCTGAACTCATACCATAAAAAATTTTATATTTTTCATTATTTATTTCTAATATATCTCCTGGATTTTCATCATGACCAGCAAAACCACCACCTATCATTACAAAATCTGCACCAGCAACAAAAGCTTTTGCTACATCACCTGGACATGTTATCCCCCCATCGCTTAAAATATAAAATTTTTTATTATTTTCCGAATACTTTTTAGCATATTCTGAACATTCTAATATACATGATAATTGAGGCATGCCAATACCAGTTTTTATTCTTGTTGTACATGCTGCACCTGAACCTATACCTATTTTTATAATATCAATACCTATATCTATTAAATTTTTAACACCATCAATAGTACATACATTTCCAGCACAAATAATTTTATTAGAATATTTTATTCTTATTTTTTTACAAAAATCATAGAAATTATTTATATAACCATTAGCAATATCTATACATATATATTTACAATTAAAATTATCCAATATTTCTACTAAATTATTATAATCATTATCAGATATACCTGTCGAAATCATAAATAATTCTGGATTTAAATCTATATCAAAATTTTTTTTGAAATTTAAATAATCATTTAATTTATAAAATTTATTAAATACAGTAATCATATTATGTTTGTATAGAACATTATATACATCAAATGTTCCAGTTGTAGTCATATTAGAAGCCATTATAGGTATACCATTATAAGTTTGACTATTGTTAAAATTTTTTGTTATATTTAAATTTACTAAATTTCTAGAATTAATACTAGATTTACAAGGTAAAATTAATACATCTTTGAAATCATAATATTTATCATTATTATAAAATTTACTATTATCCATAATATTAAAATAAAAAAATTAATATTTAAATTATTTTATATGTTTTTATTCAATATCAAAAAATATATTATTATATTATTTTAATAAACTATATATATGTCAGGTGATAGTGATTCTGCTATTGATTTAAATGAAATTAATAAACCAATCTATATAGATGATATTCACGATTATAATGATAAATCAGGTCAAGAACCAGATTCTAATATTAATAATTGTATATCAAGTGATCCAGATATGTGGGTAAACTCAAACAAAAAAGAGATAGATTACAAAAAATATTTTTTGATAAGATCAAATCGTAAGCCAAATGATGATGGTAAATTAGATTTAAATAATCAAATATCGTTAAATGAGGCATATTTTAGATCATATAATGTTACAAAACAATCTGGTGATGTGGGTGATTTTGTAGAAAAATGGACTGAGCTAAAAAATAAAGAAACCAAACTTTTTATAGATAGTATAATAGCATCTATAATATTAACACATAAATATAAATACAAAAAAAACCACAGCATAATAGCATGTAATGAAATATTAAATGAAATTAATGGATGTTATTGCATTTTCCCGTTTATTGTAATTGATGAAACATCAAATGATAGTTATACAGAAACTAAATATAATATATTATTACCAGATAGGTTAAAATTACTAAATATTGATATAGAAAGTGAAGATGAGTTTTTAACTTATATGTTTAAAACTTATACTAGTACTGATTCTGATCTTAATTATATAGATACAGATAATTTTATAGATGTAAATAGCTCTATTGCTATTAATGATGAAATAACTTATACTAGTATAAAGAGTAAAATTATGGGTATGAAATTATTTAAAAATATAACAGATACTACACAACCTCGAGGAATTAATTTTATAGATGGAATAAATAATATTATAGATTATGAAATCTATAAAAAATTTATAGATATCTTACATCACCATACTGATAATATATTTTTTAAATATATATATTATAATTCTAATAAACATGATAATGTTGTATGTGAAGTTCAATATCCCGAATCTAATGATTTAAATAATACTTTAAATCGGTTGAATCCGCTACATATTATTCCAGATGAAAATAAAATAAGTGAATTACATAGAGAAATAAAAACCTTTATACAAGACAAAATTAATAACTTATATAATTATGTCCCAAAAATTAACGATACTATGACAAAATTTGTTTATAAAAAAATGATTATCAATTCTATATATTTTACCGTAGATACATATAGAAATGAGGAAGGTACTATTAATAGCGCCGTTAATACTGGAGCTAATAACAAGTATTATGATGTATTTATAAAAAAAAAAAATCCTACTACTATATATAATAATATAAATGGTACATTTATTGATAATGAAAAATTAGTATTAATACAGCATTATGATGAAGATAAAGATAAACTATATTATCATTTTACAATAGATGTAGCAATACCTATATGTAATACAGGTCCAATTAGAAGAAATGTAACAGATGTTCTTTTAAGTAATAATCTTATTGTTATTATACTATCATATTTAATAACTATTTTAATACATTCTTTAATATCATGTTGTTTAGAATTTTGGTTAAAATATGGAGTAGGAAATGATTGTATTTGGATAACAGATACATGTAAAAACATAGGAAACAATTTAAACTATAACAAAAATGACCCTGATAAATATAGTTATGAAGAGGAAATATCATTAATAGATTGGTTTTTTAGATATAGATTGTATAATTTCCCATATCAACCTTGTGCTAGAGAAAATAGTAGAGTTTTAACAGGAGGAGGCATATCAAAGAGGTATTTTGGATGGAATGATACCAATACCACTGGTTGTATATCTGAAGATACTAAAAACCAATATCCAGATGGGCGCCCTTTTCCATATAATTTAATTGATTATGGTGAAAATAATTTTAATAGTGAAAGTATAAAATATTTATTCAGGATAATTGTTATATTTATATTGTGTTTATTATTACCTTTAAGATTTATATTTAATAAGTGTTTTGGTAATTTATCTAGTATTTATATTAATTATATTAGTAAAAATAAGTTAATATCATCTATAATATTTGTATTATTACCAATATTAATCCCATTAATAGCATTATTGATATTAGTTAGTTTAGCATTTTCTATGATTTTATTTTTAATATATATTGTTATAGCTTTTATACATAATTTTTTAGCTTTAATTGTACCACCTATAAGATATGCAAAAGAAATTCCCAACAAATTTTTTTCTTTATTGGGAATAATATGTTCATTGACAACATTTATTTTAATCGCAGTATCTATATTACGACCAACACATGCAGATGGTCGCGTTATTTTTGAAGGTTTTCACAAATTGCCTACATTGGCAAAATTTTTTATATTATTTGGCTTAATAATAGTAGGTTTTATGATTTATGGATTTAAAAGTATAAGTTATCCTAATAGCGGAATAACAAACGATATAGAATATAATAAAAGTATGGATTGGTTATATAATATATTATTATCTCCATTTGATTATAAAAAATTGAACGAGAAACAAAAAAATGAATTTAAAAATTATAGAATTAATCATAGTGTATTTAGAGATTCTAAAAATGTTATTCCATTAGGAAATTTTTTAAAAACAGAAAATTTTAAAGTTTCTATATTAAAATTATTATTAGTATTAACTGTATTAGCTGTAGTTTTTTATATGGTAGAAAAGAAAGGTGATAATGATAAAGCTTTTATATGGATATTAGGATTTTTAATGTTTTTTTCCATACGCGCATTGTTAACACATGGCTTAAATAAATATATTACTGAATATATGAAGCAGACGAAATCGCCGCGTAAATATGCTTATATTAATACCATTAATATGTGGTGGGCGAACCGCCCGTGGATGCACTGGCCACTGGTGATTTTAGCTACTATTGCGTTTGGTATATTTGGTGGTATGTCAATGCCTACTCTTAATGGTGATACCCTCTCTGTGCCCCCCATAGTAGGTTCAGTAAATTCGTTAATAAATAATCAAGAACTTTTATTAAATAATAGTGATACGGAAAAAGTTAATAATTTTAATATTTTATCGAAGGATATTCTTGATTTATCAGAATTCTTAATGTTATTTAAAAAGACAATATATTTAATATGTGTATGTGTTATTTTATTTTTTACAACTTTAACGTTACCTTTTGTATTGATAATAACTTTATTGTACATAATTTTACGCTTATTATATATATTTATAAGTATTCCTTTCATAAAAGGCGGAAATTATTTTTTTAAAATAATGAAAGATAGATACAAAATATTAGCATATATGTTATGCATTGCTGTAATTTTGAATATTCATGACAGAGATATTTTTAGCCATAATACTAAAACAGTAGTATTAACTATGTCTGGAATTTTAGGATTGATAATAATTTATAATTTTGTTAATGAATAATTTAAAACAATAATTTTATAAATATTTTTTATAATAATATTCCTTTGTTTGCTCCTATATGTAGTATACATTATAAATAATATATTTATAATGTATACTATAAGTATTAAATTATTAAATATAGATTATAAACAATAACTTAATAAATATAAAAGATTTAAAAGTAATAATTTATAATTTGTATTATGACAAAAAATCAAAAATCAAAGAAAAATTTGCCTTTAGTAAGTATATGTACTCCAACATTTAATAGAAGACCTTTTTTTGAATATACAATAAAATGTTTTAATCATCAGGATTATCCAAAAAATAAGTTAGAGTGGATTATTATTGATGACGGTAGTGATCCAATAGAGGATTTAGTCAAAACTATTGAACAAGTCAAATATTTTAAATATGATGAAAAAATGCCTCTTGGTAAAAAAAGAAATATAATGCATGAGAAATCAACAGGAGATATAATTGTTTATATGGATGATGATGATTATTATCCCCCAGAAAGAGTATCACATGCAGTTAATATGTTGTTAAGTCATCCATCAGCTTTATGTGCTGGTGCAAGTGAAATATATATATGGTTCAAACATATACAAAAAATGTATCAATTTGGTCCATATGGACCTCAACATGCTACAGCAGGAACATTTGCATTTAAAAAAGAATTATTAAAAGACCATAGTTATAATAATAATGCTTCATTAGCAGAAGAAAAAGAATTTTTAAAAAATTATACAGTTCCATTTGTTCAATTAGAACCAAAAAAAACAATATTAGTATTTTCTCATATACATAATACATTTGATAAAAAAAAATTATTAGAAAATGGAGAAAATAAATATCAAAAAGTATCTGATAAAACAGTTGAAGAATTTGTAAAAGATGATGAAATAAGAGATTTTTATATGAATAAAATAGAAGGATTATTAGAAAATTATGAACCTGGTGATCCAAGTAATAAACCAGATGTTTTAAAACAAATAAAAGAAATAGAAGAAGAACGCAAAAAAATGATGGAAAATAATAATGGAGGTAAAATTGTTTTAAATCAAGATGGTCAACATATAGAATTAAATAATGAACAAATTGTTGAAATACTAAAAAAACAACAAGACCATATTAAAGAATTAATAGCTGCACATAAAGAAAAAGACAAATATATTGAAATATTACAAAATAAAATATCTAGTGAATCATCAGATAACAATAATAACAATAATAATAACAATAATAACAATAATAATATAATAGAAAAAATTAATCAATTAGAAAATGTATTAAATGAAATAAAAATATTATGTTTGTAATTTATATATATGAATAAATTTTGTATAAATATAATTATAATAAATATAATTTTTGTTACAATATATTTATTGTATGATATATTTTCTAATGTTGAAAATACATTTGATAAAAGAAATTATAAATATTTACAGGTTGTTAATAATACAAATAAAAGTAAATCATATAATATATTAATTAAGATAACATTATTAATTATATATTCTTTGATAACATTAGTATTTTGTAATCTTGGTTTACAGATATTAAGTTGGATTCCTACAATATTATTATTTTTAACATTTTTCATGTTATTTAATTTTCCATTATATATATATATAACTAATTCTGAACTAGATGAAAATATAGAAGAAGCAGAAGAACCTGAAGAAGAGGACAATGATGAATGTTTAAATGAAGATTATTTATTAGAAAAAAATAGAATAGATAGAGATTATGTAAGAAATCAATTATATAATTTAGTAATTAATCATTATGATAATGATGAACAGAATTTTGAAATAAATGAAATAAAATTATATAATGATGACATATCATGTAATGATGATTCGTCTTATAATGATATTTCTTTCAATGATTTATATGATGATGAAAAATTATTTGTAAAAGAATATGTTAATAATATACCATTTGTTAATAAATTTGAAATGAATTTAAATCATTTAATTGATACATTTTATGAATGTTGTTTATAAAATATTGATATTGATTATTTGTTGCAAAATATTTTACATATACTTTGTATATATTAAATATTTTGTATATATATAATGAGTTCTGAACAGTTATTAATGGTTAATCCTCATTATGATATGAGTGCTAGTTTTACAGATGCTAGTACAAATATAGATTATCAGGCAAATGCATCTAGAAATTTTATAAATTTAATAGGTGACATATCAAATATAGATGTAAGTAATACATTATATGAGGGTAAAACGTATGATCCATCATTAAGTTTACTACAATTTATTAAAAAAACAAAAAGAAACTTTTTAGATTCAAGTGTAAATACAATGTTAGACAATTTATTGTATTGGGCTCGTAATACAAGCGGACCAAATAAATTTCCAATATTTGAAATTCCAATATCAGAACCCGAACCCGAGCCCGAACCCGAACCCGAACCCGAGCCCGAGCCCGAACCCGAACCAGAATCATCGGCGGAAGTTTATAATCATGAATACATTGGTTTAGTTGGAACGGAGAGGCGATCGTCACCTGGATCTTGGATTGCATATTCATTTAGGGTAATGCAGAACGGTGTCGATATCATACATAACTCCCCAACTATTAAAACCAGTGGAGATGGAGGCTCGCTTGTTACGACGTCACCATCTCAAGCAAATAACACTTGGATTGGTTTTATAATTTACCAAAGAGATACCAAAAATAGTCAGGGCATTGGTTACTGTGATAGTTGGAGTGTAAATCAAAAACCTAATTTTTATTGTAAAACAATCCAACCAGTTACAGGAGACCAATTAACAGTCCAAATATCTTCCCACAGCAGTCATATACCATTGAGAGGAAATGTTGTATCTTCTGCTAGTACAAATGGTCCATGGACAGTTAGGGGTAAGTGGTATATCCCAAATTGGAGACCCAGTAGCTTTTATTATGATATAAATTTGACACAAGATACAGAATCAGTTCTCGTAGAAGCTTCTTATACATAAATCTAAAATTTATTAACTATTAATACTTTTCAAATATTGATTATTAAATTTAA
>CEQX01003913.1_pt1 | contig 11805 bp, 19 predicted proteins | sample 356261 | NCBI WGS metagenome assembly CEQX01 (sample SAMEA2621076, study PRJEB7988) | marine metagenome | isolation source: saline water (ENVO:00002010), including | reverse complement strand
AAAGACATAAAGACTCCATCAACACAAGCCGCTATAGATTCAGGTATAAAAGATGAGGGTAATGATGAATTTCCACACGGACAAGCATAACAAATAATAAATAATAACTTTTTAAAATAAATTAATATGGCACCAGAAGCAAACGCGTTTCAAGCGGGTTACTCCAACCCAACAGCAAAATACGGAGAAAGAACTTACGTAACAGTTCAAGGATTAAACATAGTTAGAAAAGCAAAAGAAGGACCTATCGGAACTGCACAAGTAGGTAGTTTTTGGAGCTTCGGAAACTTAACAGAAATCAACTTACCATTACCAGGTTCAGCTGATGGAGATGCTATGAGCGAACAAGAAGCAATGATGGAAGGAGCAGCATAATAACTATTAAATAATAATATAATGAAAGAAAGAAGATTTAACGAAGATGGCTCTTTACAGATTACCAGTAAACGTGGTTTTCCAGCAGGTAAAGAATATTTATCATCAGTATTAAAATATACAACTTTAGGAGCTCCTATGGGAGTAGGTGGTAGAAATTTGGTTTTTGTAAAAGATGAAATTTTCCAAGGTCAAGGGGTTTCACAACCTGTGTTAGACGCGCAAAACATTGCAAGTGGTGAGTTAACACTTACTTGGGATAACTTAGATTCTTATTTACCTTTATTTAGTATTTACAATCTGGGATTTTCGTTTGGTAGTATGAATTATGGTACTCCATTTACTTTCCATTTTTTAAATTCGGCTCTTTACGCTGGCTCATCTGCTAAAAGAACAGATGGACAATTTTCACCTTGGTATTTTTATCAATCTTCAGTTAGTGGAGGAGATGGACTACCAGGACAAGGTGGAGGAGAAATAGCAATGGATGGACCTCCAGGTTCAGGTGGTACACAACCTATAACTGGTCAATGGATTTTTGCAATGACAGGAGCTCAAGATACTACTATGGATTTTCCAGGTATTGGTAACAATTCTGAAATTGAGATTAGAATGCATATAGATAGAGCTGAACAAATAGCTAAAAATTATTACGATGCACAATTAGAGGCTTTAAATCCACAACCAGGCGGAGGTATAATAGATCCAGGAGGACCAGGTGATTTTGAAGAGTTAGGCTAATAAATAATTATATGAATATAATAGAACTAGTAATAAATGATGATGAAGAATTAGCAGGAGTAGATGCTATTTCAGTGGTTGAAGAACCAGCTATTGAATTAGATTTCGTGGCACTCAAAAATCAAGAATTTAAGTTAGCAGAAGTATCTTCTGAGAAAAGAATATTGATGGGTGCCGCTCTAGTTCCTGACAAACCAATTTATAGATCTAACGGTGAGGATGAATTTTATATTTATTTTTCTAAAAAAACAGTAGTTAAAGCTAGTGAAATGTTTCTTAGAAAAGGTAATCAAAATAAAGCAACATTGGAACATGCTGAAGCAATAGGAGGCATGACTGTTGTTGAATCTTGGTTAGTAGAAGATGATGTACATGATAAGTCTAGAAAATACGGTATGAATGTACCGATAGGAACTTGGATGGTATCAATGAAAGTTTATAACGATGAGGTTTGGAACGAATATGTTAAAACAGGTAGAGTTAAGGGCTTCTCAATTGAAGGTTACTTTGCGGATAAATTAGAAAGACCGCAGGATAAACAGAAGGATTCTTTATCGGAAGACGAAAAAATAATTAAACAATTAATAGATGCCTTGGAACAAAGCTGAAGCAACACCTAGTAAATCATCACCAGTAGGTGGTAATAGAGGTTGTTTGTGTAAAGATGGAACATATAATTCTAAATGCTGTGACGGAACATTACAAGCACAAGGAATAGGTCCGACAACAGGACAAAACGCATGAATTTATAACAATGAACAATTTAGATTGTTTTTAAAAAAATAATACCTAATTAATATATTAAAATGGACGCAAATGTAACTTTAAATAAAGTAAGAACTATCCTAGGTTTAGAAGTAATCTTAGAAGAAAAATTACTTGAAAACGGAACTAAGTTTGTCGCTGAAAAATTTGAAGGCGGTAATGAGGTTTTCATCCAAGCAGAGGATGATCAAAAAATTCCTGTACCAGCAGGTGAGTATGAAATGGAAGACGGTCAAACTCTAGTAGTAAAAGAAGACGGCTTAATTGACGAAATTAGAGACGCTGAAGAAACCGAAGAAGAAGATGAAGAAATGGGATATGATGATAAAGAAGAAATGAGAGATGACGGTGAAGAGGCTGCTGTAGATGATTGGGAAGGTATGGAAAAGAGAATCAAAAATTTAGAAGATGCAATTGCTGATCTAAAAGAAAAAGTCGGCGGTGAGCAAAAAGAAATAGAAGAAGATTTATCTGCAGATGTAAAAGAAGAAGTAGAATTATCTGCTGAACCTAAAGAGATAAAACATAATCCTGAAGCTAAAAACCAAGTTGAATTAACTAAAATAGGTAAAGTTTCAAATTTAAGACAAAGAGTATTTAACAAAATTTTTGATCAATAATAATCAAAAATAATTTTAACTAATAATTAATATAAACAATGGCAACAACAGTAAACATTACAACTACTTACGCAGGAGAGTTTTCTCAGAAATATATCTCTGCAGCGTTATTATCATCGTCTACAATTGCAGATGGTGGAGTTGAGGTTATGCCTAACGTGAAGTATAGAGAAGTAATCCAGAGAGTTGAAACTGGTTCTCTGATTGCTGACGGTAGCTGTGACTTCGATGCTAGTTCATCAGTTACTTTAACAGAAGTTTCTCTTGAACCAGAAGAATTTCAAGTAAACTTACAACTATGTAAGAAAGATTTTATTAACACATGGGATGCGATTCAGATGGGATATTCTGCATTTGATCAACTTCCTACTTCATTCGCTGATTATTTAATCGCTCACGTAGCGGCTAAAGTAGCAGCTCAAAATGAAACTAACATCTGGCAAGGTGTAACAGGTAACGCTGGTGAATATGACGGATTTGAAACATTAGCGGCAGCTCCTGGTTCTAACGTGATCACGGTAGCAGGTGCAGGTGGTTTAACCTCAGCTAATATCTTAGCAGAAATGCAAAAGGTAGTAGATGCTATCCCTAACACTTTATACGGTAAAGAAGAATTGAAATTATACATTTCTCCTAAAGCAGCTAAATTATATGTCCAAGTTCTTGGAGGTTTTGTAGCAACAATTGGAGCAAATGGTGTAGATAATAAAGGGACAACTTGGTACAACAATGGTTCTTTATCTTACAATGGAGTTCCAATTTTCGTAGCAAGAGGATTATCTGCAGACACAATGTTCGCAGCTGAATCTACTAACCTTTTCTTTGGAACTGGTTTAATGAATGATTGGAATGTCGTAAAGACAATTGACATGGCTGACATTGATGGCTCACAAAACGTTAGAGTAGTAATGAGATTTACTGCTGGATTAGCGATTGGGATTCCTCAAGATGTTGTGTATTATAACTAATAATTAACCTTATATAGGGGAGGTTTCGACCTCCTCCATATACTAATACCTTTAAAAAATGGCATGTGATATAAACTTAGGAAGATTAGAACCTTGTAAGGATTCCGTCGGTGGATTGAGAGCAATCTATTTTATAAACTACACAAGTGGTTTATTAGATTCTGCTACTTTTGATGCTGATGAAATCATAGATGGTTTTGCATCTCCTTTAACATTATATAAATATGATTTAAAAGGTGCTAACTCATTTGATGAAACTAATGAGAATTCTAGAGATAATGGGACATCTTTCTTTACTCAAACAGGTACTATTGTACTTAAAAAGCAAGATCCTGTAACTAGAAAGCAAATGAAACTTTTATCTTGGGGTCGTCCACAGATAGTAGTTGAATTTTACAATTATGGGCCTAACAACGAAACTAGATATGTTTTGGCAGGTATCGAAAATGGCTGCGAAGTTGCCCCTAGCACCGCTAGTGGAGCTGCAATGGGTGATTTAAATGGATATAATATAACATTTACAGGAACTGAAAAAGCACCAGCTAACTTCATTGATCCTTCTATTATTGATGATACGACAAACACAGTTGTAGTAACTGGAACATAATCCTTAAAATTTCATATTTTAAATAGCCTCTATCTTTATAGGGGCTTTTTTTTAACGATAAACTTAAATTGTTGTTTTATAAAAAAGATATAATGATAGTTTTAACAACATCCGCAGGTCAAACTTTAAAATTTATACCACGAGATTACCCAAATGAAGTAGTTTTAGAATTCACTGATGAAGATACAAATACGACTAACATTTATTCTTTATTAACAACCAGGGATAGATATTATTTAGAAGTATTAATGTTATTTAGTCCTGTTTTAAAAGAAGGTACATTTTATAATTTAAAAGTTACAGGTGTTGGAAAAGGAAATGTGATTTACAGGGATAGAATATTTTGCACTGATCAAACGCCTCCTTCTAGTTATACAATTAACAAAGGTGAATATGTAGAACATGCAACCACAAACGAATACATTGTATTATGACAAATGACTTATTTATAACTAATTTAGCAGCTTATACCGCTCCTAAAGTAGTAGAAATTAAAGGTAAAGATTGGATTTATTACGGAGATGATAATAACTACTTCAACTACCTTATTGATCTATATTTAAACTCAACTACTAACCACTCGATAATTAACGGGATTTCAAATCAAGTTTACGGTAGAGGAATAGCGGCTTTAGACGCTGATAGAAAACCTGAGCAATATGCTCAAATGATGATTATTTTTGACAAAGATTGTCTTAGAAAATATATTAAAGATTTTAAGATTTTCGGAATGGCTGCTTTACAAATTCTTTATAAAGATGGTAAAATAGTTAAAGCTAAACATTTTCCAATGGAAACATTAAGAGCTGAAAAATGTAATGAAGAAGGTGATATAGAAGCTTGGTATTACTCAAATGATTGGGAAGAAGTTAAAACAAGGAGATTAGAACCTACAAGAATACCAGCGTTTGGTTATGGTGGAAAAAATCAAAATGAAATGTTTGTGTTAGCACCTTATGTACCTGGACACTATTACTATTCTCCTTGTGATTACACAGGTGGATTACCTTACGCAAAATTAGAAGACGAGATTGGCGATTATTTGATTAATGATACAATAAATAATTTTTCAGGAACTAAAGTAGTTAACTTTAACAACGGAGTCCCTACACCAGAAAAAATGCAACAAATAAAGTCTGATGTAATGCAGAAGCTCACAGGCGCTCGTGGTGAGAAGGTAATTGTTGCTTTCAATAATAACAGTGAATCTAAGACAACAGTTGATGATATACCGCTTAACGATGCTCCAGCGCATTACCAGTATTTAAGCGAAGAGTGTTTTAGAAAACTTATTGTCGCACATAGAGTAACTTCTCCAATGTTATTAGGGATTAGAGAAGGAAATAATGGTCTAGGTAATAACGCTGATGAGATTGAAACCGCAACACTTTTAATGGATAATATTGTGATCAAGACTTACCAAGATCAAATTATAGATTCAATGAATACTCTTCTAGCGGTAAACGAAATTGCATTAGATCTTTATTTTAAAACGTTAAAACCATTAGCTTTTAATGATATTGATCAATTAGAAGGAGTAGATGAAGAAGTAGCCGAAGAAGAAACAGGAGTTGAAATGAGTAAAGTACCTCATTTAGATGATGAATTAGGTAAGCAAATATTAGCTAATTTACAAGGTGAAGAAATGAGTGATGAATGGGTTGTAACAGATGTTAGAGAAGTTGACGATGAAAATTCAAAACATGATGAATGGGTAGCTGCTTCTATAATAGACAAACCAGAGACTACATTAGATAAAGTAAAAAAAGTTTTATTTAATAATCCAAGTCCAATTGCTTACAGTGAAAACAAATGGTCTGTTTTAGATTCAGATAACTACAAAATACGTTATGTTTATTTCCAGAAATCTAAAGCAAAATCTATTCAAAAAGATAAAGAAGGTAAAAGAAAAGACACTTACAAAACTAGACCATTTTGTGAAAACATGATGAGTTTAGCAAAGCAGGGTGTCGTGTACAGAATTGAAGATATTGACGAAGCTAGTGAGAAAGGTATCAATGGAGGTTTTGCGCCTGAAGGTGAAGACACCTATGATTTATTTAAGTATAAAGGCGGTTGTTATTGCAGACATGCCTGGAAAGAAGTTTTATATAGAAGAAAAAAAGGCGCTTCAGTTTCGCCTGATCTTAAAAATTATAGAAGAACTGGTTCTATTCCAAAACAATACCAAAGAAACCCTTGGGGAAGTAAAGATGCTAAGCAAGCCACGTTTAATCTACCAAATCACGGATCACTAAAATACACATACTAATGGCAACAGCACTATTTATAACAACTCAAGACATAAAGCGATACTCTGTTCTATCCGGGAATGTAGATCCCGATAAATTTATTTACATGGTTGAAATCGCTATGGACACGCAAATACAAAATTATACAGGAACTGTTTTATATGAAAAAATCCAAGATCTAATTATTTCAGGGGATATAAATTTACCTGCAAATGATAAATATAAAACACTTTTAGAAACATATTTAAAACCAATGACTATATATTGGTCTTTAACTACTTACATGCCTTTTGCCGCTTATACTATAGCCAACGGAGGAGTGTATAAACATACTGCTGAATCAGCCGTGACAGTAGAAAAAAATGAAGTAGATTATTTACAAGAAAAATATAGAGACATTGCGCAGTTTTACACTAATAATTTTATAGACTTTATGTGTTACAATCAAAGTACATATCCTGAATATAATCAAAACAAGGAGGATGACTTTTACCCTGACACTACGTCTGATTTTGGAGGTTGGGTTTTATGAGTTATAAGATAAAAGAAAAAAATATCGTTCGGTTAGAGCAGTTTTTAAAAAGAAAAATTAATGGATTGGTATACAACAACGACAGAAAAGATAGAAATAATTTACAAAAAAAATAAATAATGTTTTCATGATTTCACCAAGTTTAGCATGGGTAGTAGGAGCATTTAAAAGTCAAAGAGCTTTTAAACAAGTACCTTCTTACCCTCAAAATTTAGGAGCTCCACAAATACAAAGGTCAGATGGAAGTTATAGATTAAACCCTGATGGGCTTATTGAAGAAATTGGCAACAATATACCTAGACAAGATTGGGATGTAAATAAAGGTAAAATAAGTGACTACCCTTGTATATCAATAAGACAACAACAAGATAATTGGATTAAATACACTCAGGAATTCAACAATGGTTTATGGCAAAAAAACGGTGGTTTTGTTAGCACTGATAGAGTTACTGGTCCTGATGGTTTACAATCAGCTGAAAGATTCCAAGCATCTGGAGTTATACCTGGTTTAAAATATATGCATCAAAATTTAGATGTAAAGGTTAATGAATCTAAAGTATATTTTTCAGTGTGGGTTAGAGATGGTGGAGGTGAAGGTGGGAATCCTGGAACTGGTTATTTTACACTATCTATTTATGATAATAATAATTCAGTTGATTATTGTTACGCAACATTTGATATTATTAATGGATTAGTTGTTGATAGTGGTGGAACAGGTTACGCACCTACAAACACAACAATAAAAGAATACCCTGACAAATGGTTTAGAGTAGGATTTATGTGTGCTGTGGGTTCAGGTTCTAGTGGGGCTTTTCAAATGAGATTATACGCTGCTGTAAATAGTCCTGAAACAGGTAATTTTCCAAATTATTTAGAGCCAGGTGCTGCTGTAAATCAACAAATTCAATTTTGGGGTGCTAATGCTACTAAAACAGCGTACCCTTTACCTTATATTTTTGCAATGGGAAGTTTTGAAAAGTCAGAGGAAGATAATTTTTTCTGTTCAGGTTTAACTGATCAGATTAATTCACCAGAGGGTCTTTGGTTTATACATGTAAAAATGGCTACTTCACAAAATTATTTATCAAATTCATCAGCTGTTATTTCCTTAAATGATGGTGGAACAAGTGATGGGATAAACTTTAATTTTAAAAAGAGCAACCCTAATTTTTCAATGAATATTAATGTTGGTAGTAGTTCTGAATCCTTTTATCAAGGTAATTTAGATTTTGATCATGAAATAAAATTAGCTGTATATTATAAAACAGACTATGTAGAATTATTTTATAATGGAAATTCAATTTATATAGATAATACTTTTAGAACATTTGACACTAGAGTTCTACAAAAAATCGTTAATAACAACGGAGGTGGATTTAACAAGTTCGAGGAAGGTGATATTTACCAATACAGATTTTACGATGTTAGAACTTTAACAAGCTCACAAATTAAACAATTACAAACACAATTAACTCAATAATATGCCTTTACCAACACCTAAACAAGGAGAAAAACAAACTGATTTTATGGCTAGATGCGTAAATTCAGCAGTTATAAAAAAAGAATTTAAAAATAAACAACAACAAATAGCTGTATGCTATAAACAATATAATAAATAAAAATGTCAGAGATAAATCCAGAAAGTAAGTTTAGCTTATCGTTAAAAGAAGTAGTGGGAGCAGTTGTAGGATTATCGAGTTTGTTTGGTATTTACTTCACCTTACAAGCAGCAGTTAAAACTAACACTGACAATATAGACTCTTTAAAAAACAACAATGTAAATCCAGTCGAGTTTAAATACAAAGACGAATTGGTTAGGTCGACAATAAAAAGAGTAGAAGAAAAAACAGACGTTCTCAGCGAAGACGTTAATGAGGTCAAAGAACAATTAAACAAGATTGATCAAAGATTATATGAACTAAGTAAAAATAAATGAAATGGGTTGTAACGGTAATTGTCCTTTTTGTAACGGTTGCGATTAATTCGCAAAACAAAGACGGAATAAGTGTAATACAGTACACTGCTTCTTTTGCGGAGCAGGTTGATCTTAAAATTTTTAATGATCACAATGTGCAAACTTTTTTTATCTCTAAGTCAAAAGATATTTTTGACAAAGAGGATATTAAATATTTGCCTACTATAATTTTATATAGTGACGGAGAGGAAATAATAAAAATTGAAAGCGGAATAAGTTTAAAACTACCTGACGATTGGAGAAAGCAATTAAACGAACATATAGACTTTTTGTTGGAGCAACGCTTCTAACTAGTATATGCTTTTCTCAAATACAAAAGGATAAGGTTTACCACTTTGGGGCTGGTGTAATATCAGAAGAAATAGGATCACGATTTGACATTAAAATACCTGTAGCAAGTTCTTTTGTTATAGGCTTTGGCAAAGAAGTGTACGACTATATAGATTACGGCAGGTTTGACACTAAAGACTTAGCAGCTACAGTTTTAGGTGGAGTTGCTTATACTATAACAATAAAACTAGTAAATAAAGATAAAAATGAAAAAATTAATAAGCGTGTTATTCGCTCTTATCGTAAGCATAAGCGCAAGCAGTCAAGAAAAAAAAGAAAGTAAATTTAAAAAGCTGTTTAAATATTCTACTTTCTACGCGGCATTTTCTGAAACAAATTCAATTCAGGGTGATCAAACATTTGCTGTAACACAGTGGAATGAATTATTAGAAACCACTGTAAAAAATCCTGCCGATTTTAAATGGAGTGTTGGTTGGAGAAAACTAGCTAACTTCCAATATGAAGATCGTAACAAGTTTTACGATGGAAATGAAAATAATGTAGGAACTAGATCTAATATAGGTAATACAACTGGATTAGAATATCTAGTAGAGTTTTCTAAAGGTAGACAACAAGGTAATGAGTTTGAAAATAAAGAAGCTTTTGTCAGATATTTAGGTAAATGGTGGTTAGTAAAAGGGGAGTATCAATTAAATGAGTTAATAGATCTAGATTATACATCTGCTGAAGCAAGATTGAGATTACCTATAGGAAAAAAATTAAGTATATCTGCAGGTGCAATATATAGAAAAGCTCAAAAGGCATACGGGCATAATCCAATACAGTTATATTTAGAAGATAATCCATGGTGGGTTTTAGCTTATGATTTTGCAAACCACACTGATCAGGTTTATGAGATGATAAATCCTGTGACAAGCGAAAGTATGGGTTACGATTATTTATGGTATAATCAAGCTGGAAATCTAATTGCAGCAAGTGATGCGGACTATAGAAACGGGGTATTTCAGAATGTGGTAAATAGATATAACGAAACTAAATTAGCTGAAATAGATCCTCATGAATATGGTAGCCTTATTGCAGGTGTGGATTTTTATCATTACAGACGTAACTTTTGGCTACATGCCTACGGAAATGTTTTACCTAAACATAAATTAATTAGTGGTGATCAAAGATATTGGTATGGTAATAAAAACGGTGATGATTGGATTGATTATAGCGTAGGAGCTATTGTTGGTTTAAAACTTGGAAAATTTGGTATTTTCACAGAGTTTGCTCAACAAAGATATTGGGACAGAAATTTAAGAGAAATTAAAGTTGGATTAAATTATAAATTATGACAAAAAATTTTAGCAAACAAGAGTTTGATTCCAAGTGTGGTGCAGAGATGCCAGACGAGGTTTATCACAATATAGTAAAGGTAGCAAATCAATTACAGTATTTAAGAGAATATTTAGGTAAACCAATAAAAATAAATAGTGGTTATAGAAGTCCTGAGCATAATGCTAAAATAGGTGGTGTAAAAGGATCGCAACATACTTTAGGTAAAGCAGCTGATATAGTTGTAAAAGGAATAAAACCAGAATTTATTTATCATTATATTGATGACGCTATAAGCAATGGTGACATGTTGCAAGGCGGTCTAGGTTTATATGAAACATTTGTTCATTACGATATAAGAGGAACTAAAGCAAGATGGAATGGATAATAAAAAAAAATTTAAAGACACTAAGGTTGGCCAATTCTTACTTGGCAAATCTGGTATTGTAGACAAAATTGGAGACGTATTACCTAATCAAGGCGTTTTAGGACTCGTTAAGGGACTTATTTCTAAAGATGATAGTTTACCACCAGAAGATAAAGAAACTGCCTTAAAACTAATTGAAATTGACTCTGCGGAACTGAAAGAGGTTTCTAAAAGGTGGGAGTCTGATATGAAGTCAGATTCTTGGTTGTCTAAAAACACAAGGCCAATGAGTTTAATATTTTTAACTTTATCAATGGTTTTGTTAATTATTTTAGATAGTTTTGAATGGGGGTTTAATGTTTCGGAAGGCTGGGTTAATCTCTTGCAAACATTATTAGTTACCGTTTACGTAGCTTATTTTGGATCACGCGGAGCTGAAAAATTTAAAAAAATATCAAATGGCTAGAAAAGCTAATGTTTCAGTTTATAGAAAACCTAAAAAGAAAAGCCATCCTCATAATAAAAATCAATCTAGATTAAAAAGTTCAAAAGGTTACAAGAAGTCCTACAGAGGACAGGGAAGATAAATATAGAATTATTTATATATATATTAATGTTATTTTTAATAAATATATTTATATATCTTATATATATATTAACGGGCACGTGATAATTTATTAATAAATGTCTATAAGTTTTTTAATGTAAGATTTAAATTTTTTATAATTTTAGTGGATAAACATGAGAAAAATTAGCCGGAAGTCTTTGATCAAAAAATTAGACACAATTTTTAGTCAATACATAAGGTTAAGAAACTCAAAAAGAGGAATAGCTAAATGCGTTACTTGTGGAAAAGAAGATAATTATAAAAAGCTGCAAGCAGGCCATTTCATAAGTAGAAAAAATTATGCTACTCGCTGGGATCCTGACAATGTGCAAGTGCAGTGCGTGGCTTGCAATGTCTACAAATACGGAGAACAATATAAGTTTGGTAT
>CEQX01065141.1_pt1 | contig 11832 bp, 4 predicted proteins | sample 356261 | NCBI WGS metagenome assembly CEQX01 (sample SAMEA2621076, study PRJEB7988) | marine metagenome | isolation source: saline water (ENVO:00002010), including | reverse complement strand
GGTTCCGGTTCTGGTTCTGGTTCTGGTTCTGGTTCTGGTTCGGGTTCCGGTTCCGGCTCTGGTTCCGGCTCTGGTTCTGGTTCCGGCTCTGGTTCCGGCTCCGGAGTTGGAATCGGTTCTTCTTTTCCAAGCCCGATATCAAATGCACCTGAAAAAGCATCTTCTTCTGCCCTTGCGACTGATTTCTCGTTTGTTGTATCAAGAACTGGCTCTGCGACTGGCTTTTGAGAAATAACCGGTAATTCTACCGATGGTAGAGAAGGTACGACTTTGGGAAGGTCAGGAAGAGGAAGATTTTCGCTTTTTTCAGCAGTTGGTAACGGAACTGCTCCGGTTTTAATTTTTGGAGAAGGTGAAGGAGTAGGCGATGGTGGAAGAGTTACTGTTTGTGCCTCACCGCTCGCTAACGAGGGGATAGGCATGGCATGTCCAGCGACATCCAGGGCCGCATCTAATTCATCCACAACAGAGAGAAGTGTGGCTTTATTTGCTTCTGGATTTGAAAGCAATCCCAGAATTGCATTATGATATCGGGAGACTTCTCCCTGGGAACCAGTAGACGAGGCGATTGCAAGGAGTTTCAAAATGCGCATTGGGTCAGCAAGAGTCGCTAATTTTTCTTGCTCTCCTTGCGGTATTGAAGGGGCGTTGCCAAGAACTTCTCCTGATGAATCCGGCAAGCCAAGATAATGAGAGAGCGGATCGGGCAAACTCATAATTCCTAAATGCCCGGCAACCAGGTAGTAAATCTCGCCACCTTCGCATTGAATACGTTCACTCGCTGCTTCAAAATCAAAATCACCAGGAAGCAAGACGATATCCGAGAGAATTGAAAAAAACTTCTCCATAGCTAAAGAGGGTTCCATGGCTAACAATGTGTGAACCATATCTGAAGATTGAATGACGCCAAAATAGGCCGCAGCATCATCAACTTCGATACCATCAGGCATGGATGCTCCTTCAAGTTCTTTTTCGGCCATAGTTTCTCCCCCCTTTTAGATGTCCAATTGAATCCCGTTATTGAGTATGATGTAACTAATCGCTCCGTACTATCTAACGCATTGTTTGTCTAACGGCTCCGACCCATATTGAATATAGCACGAGATTGCGGCGCAGTCCATCCTGTTTCTTGCAACTGCATCATAATAGAACGCTCATCATCTCCATCGTCGAGGGAACTTCGAACCCAATCTGCAGCTGATTCGCGGTCTTCTATCTGCCAATCTTCAAAGATTGATAAATCGATATTTAGCGTCGCTTTTCGAACCTTTGCTGTTCCATCGTCTTCCTCTTTCGATGGTTGATCAAAAGCGAATGAAGGTCTTGTAGATGCACGTTTTGATGGAGATTCCTTACTGCGAGGTGGTTTCGTTCGCGCCGGTGAGGAACTTGGCCCTCGCCCTTGTGGTCCTTTCGGAGCACCTCGAGAAGGACCAGGTCTGCCCTTCGGACCACTTGTAGGTCCTCTGGATGGTGGAGATGCTTGCGCACTGCTACTGCTTCTAAATGGAAGAGGTTCATCTTCATCATCATCCCAATCTTCATCTTCATCATCGTCATCATAATCAAAATCATCGTTTTGTCGTCGTATCAAAATGACTGCAATCGCAAGGAAAACGATAATTCCTGCAATCACTGAAATCACAATTGTCGAGGTCCCCAATCCGGAAGATGCTCCGTCATCGGAATTTGAATTTCTTAGTGGGCAGCCGTCAGCATAACCATCTTCTCCTTTTGGTTCACTCGGGCACTGGTCGAGATTATCCATCACTCCGTCATCATCTGAATCCAGTTGGGAAAGAATACAACCATTTTCATCAACTTGAGATGCCAAACTTGGTGGTGTATCCAAACACAAGTCTGGAGATGTTCCGTTTGGATTGTCTCCAAAACCATCGTAGTCATCATCAAACCATTGCGTTGCATCACCTGCAAGATATGGAGGCTCTGTAAAATCAGCATATCCGTCACCATCATCCAAACATCCGAGGATATTCTCGAGAGAAGATGTTCCAAATTCGTTCGGACAGAAATCAAAGAATGTTCCGTTTGAATTGTCACCATAGCCATCTCCATCTCGGTCAAACCACTGTGAACTGTTCGTAGGGAAGGCATCACCGGATTGGTTTTCACGCAAACCACTGGTCTGATTGAGCGTGTAGGTGTATTCACCTGAATATCCGTCTCCATCAAAATCTTGTTCAAAGGCAGAATCATCAGTGCAGCCGTTGACCAGAACAGGATAACCCTGAGGGGTATCGGGGCAAACATCCACGTCATCTTTTACACCATCACCATCAGTATCGCGCTGTGATTCTGAACAGCCATTCTCATCGACTTCGTTTCGCTGGTCATAAAGTGTGTCAGGGCAAAGGTCTGAAGGACCGCTCACTCCATCAAAATCATCATCGGTGAGAAGTTGTTCATCACTGCACCCACTTGCATCAACAACAACTCCCATCGGAGTTTGTGGACAAAGGTCGAGGTCATTGTAAACCAAATCGCTGTCATCATCAAGTTGGTTGTCAGCACAACCAAATTGGTTTACCGATAAACCCGCATCAGTGTTGGGACACGTATCTTCGGCATTTGATACAAAATCTCCATCATCGTCTGAATCGTCAATAAATCGGCAACCAATTCCAGTACCACCTTCGGTAGGGCTAGTTCCTTCGAGAACACCTGCAACGGTTGGACATTCATCGGCTTGATATCCCGCTGGGTTATCACCAAATCCATCTTCATCGAAATCGAGCCATTGAGTTGCTTCGAGTGGGAATGCGTCTTCAGAGTTCATCCATCCATCGCCGTCTGTGTCGGGACATCCTGGATAAGGATTGGTCGAATTGCCAAATACACCTGGGCAAGCATCAAGAATCAAACCATCGCCATCGTTACTTGTGATGTTATCTGAAAGATTGTAATACTGCGTCCATCGGTCAGGATATCCATCTGAATCGTTATCTTCAGCAGCAGCAATATTGTCAGGATAACTATCGGGATTGGTCGCACCTTGTGAACTGTTATCGCCATACCCGTCGCCATCTGAATCAGCCCACTGTGTACTATCAAACGGCCAAGCATCGGCTCCGTCTTCAATCGTCCATGGAATCCCTGCATAATTTCCAGGGTCGGAAGAACCATCTAAATCTGAATCAAGACAACCGTTACGGTCTCGCCAAGAAGCACCCCAATCAAACTTACAATTATCACCTTGAACCAGATCTGAAGAATTATCACCCCAACCATCGCCATCTTGATCTTTGTATTGCGATGGATTGAACGGGAACAAGTCACCATCCGGCTGAGTTGAATCGTATTCAGTGATACAGCAATCTCGACCAGAATTATCCCCGTATCCATCGCCGTCACTGTCTAAGGCGAGTTTCCAGTTAAAGATGAAAACATCACCGTCAAGGTAATTGAATTTGTTATTTGACCAGCCGTCCTGGTCGTAGTCATCGCATCCCTTACGGTCAATCCAAGACTCTCCAGGGTCGTCATTACAAGCATCATCAATATCCGCATATCCATCGTTATCATAATCAAGACATCCGTATGTGTAGTATGACGAATTTGCATTGGTCGTCTCACAAGCGTCGTACAAAGGCCCTAAGGCATTATCTCCATAGCCGTCACCATCGCTGTCAGCCCACTGATTTCCAAGCAGAGGCAAATCGTCTACAAGATCGAAAACAAGGTCTCTATCTGCATCAGGATACAATCGCAACACTTCGACGTCCCAAAGAACGCTGTCCTGTATAGCGAGATGGAGCGTTTCGTTTGAGTCTGTGTAAAGACCAACTGAGCCAGTAGCCGTAACATCTCCAAATGAAAGAGTGCTCCAGAAATACTCAGGAGAACTTTGAGTTGGGGAACTTGTGAGCGTATTGAGACTGTTCCAAGTTAGAAGGTTGTTTGTGCCAACACTGGTCATCAAGATGTATGTTCCGTCTTCAGAAGAAAGGTCCCATGCACCATCAATGGTCGAAGCAGGTTGAGTTCCAAACGAATGCCAATCAAGCGAACTGTTACGAACATAAAGCACATCGCTGGTCGAATCAGCTCGAACAGCCATGGCAGGATGAGAACCACCGGTAAGATCGAGATTGAAGGTATTGATTCCACCGTTTGGTTGGGTGAGAGTGGTCGCATTCCACACAGAGTTCTCAGCCCAAGTAGATTGGTTGAGTTGGCGTTCATAGAGATTCAATACACCGGTTGATGTCAGCGTTGCAAGCAAAATAGTATCATCATCCGTCATAGCGATTTTAATGCTTGAAGAAAGGTCAGTAAGGCCAGTAACCGTACTTGATTCCACACTGGTACCATCGTATATCCAAACGCTGAGGTTATGATTTGTGCCGTCATCTGAAATCAGGGCCGTAATAATTTCACCACTCGGAAGAAGCATTGCTGGGAAATCACTGGAAACTACTTCTCCTTGAGAACCAATCATTGAAGCAGTCCAACTGCCATCATAATGCGAAACTATCAGTTGATTATCGGTTGAGTCACGGTAGAGAATATGTGTGTCATCGCTTTGGTCGGTTAGAACAACCAGCGGGTCTGCAAGATCAAGATTCGTAGCGACTTGAGAGGTGGACCAGCCTGAATCGTCTTCTATGGAGGCAAATATTTGGTAGCCACCAACTGCAGAGGTGGCGTGAGCAAGGTGCTGATGACCATCGGAATCAAGAGCAGAACCAAGCAATGCGCCCATGGTACCGGACGTCAAGATGCTTTGCTCAACCGCAGTATAACTCGTAGTCGTCTGCATCTTGAGAGCGTGACCGCCATCCGTTGAAAGAACGATTGGCCGACCGGAACTGGTTCCTGCGAAAGCGAAGTTCGTCGAATTAAGAAGAGCGTTTGAAAGAACATTATCTGCCCAAATACCGGTTGCAGTTCCATCGTCGACATGTTCAACGAAATGGAGTGACTCCCAGTTTTGGAACGATAAGAGCATGCTTGCTTCACCACGACTTGATGTGGAAACATCGAGGAATTCAAGTTCATCCGTATCGAAAGTAAACGTGGTTGATTCCCAATCCCGTTCAGAATAGAAGTCATAAACAACTCTGAATGACGAGCTGGAAACTGTTTGCCGAGAGCTGAGGCAAATCTCGTTTAATCCGTCGCCATCAACATCTCCAAGAGTTGCCATCGCTAAACCTCGATATTGTTGAGATGCACCCGTTGCGAGCAATTCCGATTCAGTACTTAGGCCGCTTGCAGAACCAAGAATCAAATCGACCTTACCGTTACGAGTAGCGCCCTGTTCCATGAGCAGAATATCGTCGTATCCGTCTTCGTTGACGTCTCCAGCACCCATAAACATCCTTCCAAGCAATGCATTGCTTGAATCACCCAGCTTTGTCCAGTTAGGGACAGCAGAATGAATTCCAGAAGCGGACCCATGATACATCCAAACCTTTCCGGCTTGATAGCCGCCGGTTCCGTTATACACTTCTGAAAACATCATATCGTCAAAACCATCAGAGTTGATATCACCGATGAAGTCGATGGTATGACCGAACATCTTGCCTTGAACAGTAGAGAGAATTTTTTGGTCTGCAGTTCCGTTGAAACCAAAAGAAGTGCCAAAGAATATTTCGATTGAAGGAAAGCCACTGAATGAATCAAAACTTGCAGCATTCGAAACAAGTAAATCATCAAATCCGTCACCGTTCAGATCACCTGATCCGCTCAATGAGCGACCGAGTAAAGTCGATTCTTGGGTTTGAGTAATGTTGCGAACATGTTCCATAGAGGAGGCTGTTCCTTTGTATATGGCAATCTTACCTTTGTGAACAATTTCGTTGGGAATCGTGGCAACGACAACCGAATGATTCGCGGCCACAGCAGCCAGGTCTGCAAATCCATCTCCGTTCATCCCATCAATTGCTTCAATTTTCCAACCAAGTGCTTCACCAGGATTTCCAGTCACGTTCCACCACGGATTTGAGCAACTGAATCCAGTCGTTGAATTTCCAAGGAGAATTTCGATTCGGCCATTATCTCCACTTCCCTCGCTCAAAGTGGAATTCCATCCAGGTGAACCAAGAGCGATATCATGCAATCCATCACCGTTGTAATCCGCAACCGCAAGGCCAGAACCGTAGCGCTGACCGGCTTGAGAGCCGTTACATGAAGAGAGCAAACCAAGGTCAGAGAGACCGTTGACCGACCCAAAAGAAACAGAAACGCGACCGGTTTCTTGGTTGCCGTTTGAATACTCAGGTTCTGTAAAAATAAAGTCATCAAAACCGTCACCGTTGATGTCTGCCATAACAGAAACACCCTCTTCCAAATCAAGGGAAGAGGTTTGTTGTGCAGAGTCTCTGTTCACATCAGAATGCGTAGGTACAGGATCTATGCGTCCTTCGTCTTGCCCTGAAAGACTGCGAAGGAGTTGAATATTGGTGTTCATATTTCCGGTACCGTCATCAGTGACAGAAGTAGTAGCAATTTGTTCAACGGCATTCGAGTCTAATCCCATTCCAAGATGAACACCAAGATTTGAGTCTCGGACGAGAACACGTCGATCGTAACTGGAGCCATCATAACGAATCAAACGAACTTCTTCACCAGCAGTGTAGAGAATATGTGCGACACCATTGTCATCCATTGCAAGTTCAATCGAATGACCAATTGGCCCAACATCGAGCAGATTGTCATACCATATGTTACCGCTGTAATTGAGTTGCCAAAGAGAGCCATTCACATCTCGAAATACTGCATATTCGAGTTGATTCGGAAGCAAAACCATCTGTATATCCGTAGGCTGAACATCGTATCGAATCGTGATTTTCTGCCATGAAAGTTCAGAAAATACAGAGTTGGGATAAGCGATGTGTGCTGATTTGATGTTGTGACCGTCTGCATACAGAACGTACTGGCGTCCGTCCTCATTTACAGCAAGAGCGCAATCAACAAGTGGCATGCTTTGGCTGGAAGGAGTTACTGAATCGACAAGATGCATACTCCAACTTGATTGGACCGATGAATAGGAAGAATTTCCTCCTTCAAGCGAACCAACATACACATTCCCTTCCAATGTTGTCCAACATACATCAAAGCCTTCATCATGGCGAAGTTGAATATCTGGAACCCCCATCGTTTCATTCGGTAAGACAGCCAACATCTCAGACATCCAAATATCGAGCGCAGATTCTTCACGAACCGTGGCATCATCCAATCCATCAAAAGCGAGACTCGTACCTGCGAAGTCATGGCTGTATGCGTCACTGAGAGGCACATATTCACTTGAAGAGTGAATCAAAATTTCATTTAGTTCTGATTCGGAATCCGAGGGATTCTGCATGAACGGCGAGAAAAGATGGGCGACAAATAACAGAGTGAGCAGCAAAGAAATTGTTGGAAAAGGTCTGCTGCCCGACGCCGCCATGCCCCCTTGTCGGTTGCCTTCATTGAAAACGCTTCTTGAAGTTTGCATCCATTGACCCCCGTAGGGGGTCAGTCACAGAAATACCAAATCGAATTGACTTACCGTCTTATGCATGGGTTTGACAAGATGGACTCTTTGGGCAATACATGGCGGAGCAGACTTATCTGATCACGGCGAACGGAGTTTGGCCTGAACGAGATATCTGGCAACAGTTGGCTATGGATGCGAACCATATTGTAGCGTGTGACGGAGCTGCACAGCAATGCCTCAGAAATCAGGTCGAAATGCAAACCGTAATCGGCGATATGGATAGCCTTTCATCAGATGCTCAGCATCAAATTCACCGTAATTCAAAAATTCAGGTTGTTCGACAAGAAAGCCAAAATGAAAATGATTTGGTCAAAGCCATCCGATGGAGTGTTGAAAACGGCGCATCTTCCATCGAAATCATAGGAATTGAAGGTGGAGATTTCTCACATCAATTTGCTGCAATTTTAGCCTTGTGCGAAGTTCCAGCAAACACCCGATTACACACAACGCAGTGCACAATTGAATTACTACCAAAAGAGGGTTATAGCAACTGTTCTATAGAAATTGGAGGGTCCTTTTCCTTATTCGCTATTGGTGAAGTTGAAGGCATTCAGGTATCTGGAGCTCGATGGAATTTGAAAGATGAAACATTAACGGCGGGTACGCAAGGTCTACACAACCAAACTAAGGAAGAATGTCTTGAGATCAAATATAATTCAGGCCAACTGTTACTTTTCTTGGATCGTTGAAGGGGGTAAATGCTCTCGTAACATTGCAGAGTAACTGCCCTTTCCGTCCCATTCACGTGCGACTTCATCGATTCGGGCTTTCTCAAGAGTTACCTCAAAACCGCCCCAATCCTCAATCAAACCGAGTTTTAGCGCAGCCTTAGGCGTATATCCTGGAAGAAAATTACGCCACAAGAACGGCACACGCCCCGGTGTGACTCGATTCACCATCCGGACAATCGAGGTATTACAAGTCGTAAGAAAGGAATGATACCATTCGGGGTTTTCAGCCAACTGGTTTGCTTTATTGGCAAGCCTGCGAAGCATATCTTTGTCCTTACCCGGTGGAGTAATGGCTCGGAACATGTAATCTTTATTTCCTCTCGCGTTGGTTCGCAGACCGGTGAGGTCATGCTCAAAACCAACCAAAAGGTAGAGTTCAAAATTGCGCCAAAGTCCGGCCCAAGGGTGGTATCGTTGCTTCACTCTTCGGCGGGCCTCGAACGAAAAGGAAAGGCAAGTTCCGTCATTAAATTCAAACGTCAAGTATGTATGTGCCATTCCATGTATTGAATGAAAGTGATCCACCATAAACCAAATATCTTTCAATTCTTCAACATTGACGATCACCTCATCAACCCATGCTTCGTCACGATCACGGGTTGTGCGCCAGAAGAAATCACGCACGTTTCGGAAAGTAATCATGTCACCATCGATTGTCGTTGTGGTTAAAAATTCACAATCAGAATTCCATTCAGCTTCATTTTGTGGTATTCGGGGACGGACTTTCACCAGCCAAATTAGTGCACAGAAGATTACAAATGAGGCAAGAGTGAAGAGAAGAATGTCTAACACTGGTAAGCACCTCACCATTTATGCCAAATTCGAAGTTGGTCATCCCACCAATCCGTTGTACCGTCTGGATGTTGGCGCCAAAGGACTCCTTCTGCATCTGTCATTGTTGGAAGACCTTGAGCATCAGGTGAACCATCGGCCAGAATCATAGGCATAGGCCCAAGATTCCGTAAAGAAGAAGCACTTGTATCTTCTTTCATTCGAACAAGAAGCACAAATACAACGACACAAACAATTAATCCGAGAATTCCGATCGAAAACCAGCCAACAGATTCAGTCGGTGTTTCGTCACCGAATGAACGGCTCGGGAGTGTCGCTGCCTCTTCTTGTGACAGGTTGAGTCCGGGGAGTCGAACAAGATTTACACCATGAACGGTTCGAATCTTTTCGTTGTTGATGACTTCCAGAGTAATCAGATGAACACCTGCAGGCAACACCGTACAGTCGTAAGTGATACTTCGATTACCGGGTAATTCCGTACCTTGAACGGTCCAAATTTTATCGAAGGTAGAGAAATCAACTCCGAGCATGTTCGACACCATTGTGATTTCACAAGGATTATCTGTGACATTTTCATTCCCAATCACAGACAGCGAAAACGCAGGTGCGGGGCGATTGTGAATAGTGAGATTGAGCCAGTATTCTGCAGTTTGGCCTAAATCATTTCGATAGGCTTCTTTGAGCACATATTCTCCCGCAGGCCAGTGAGAGCAATCCAAAATGGTTTGATTATCGAGAACTGTGAACGGCGCACCAGAGAACGTTCGAGTTCCAGAGGCGTCATATCGAGGGCCGGTTTCATCGGCAAAAATGCGATTGATTGAGCACGAGTCTCCCGTCTCAATTCGAGTTGGCGAATCCAAATCAAGCATGATTTGCGGAGTTTTCAATGCAGGAGTAAGGACATAGGTAGGCAATTGAATTGAGGTAATTTTATTCCCATCTTGGTTGATAAATTCAAGGCGCAAAGAGTGTTCACCTTGTGACCAAGCATCGTAAACCAAACTTGCATTGGATTGTCCGGTGAAGGCCATATATTGATCTTCACGAACTTCTTTGTCCTTGTGAAGTCCATATAATCGCAATTCAATTTCAGTCCATTCTGCACTTGAGTTGAGGATGACAACCACTCGTATGGCATCAGGTTCACCATCCTGGTTCATGTCCATAGTATCATTACGCAATGCAACTAACGTGATTCCTTCGCCAGAAAGAGCATCATCAACAGCAGAAGTTTCTGCTTCTACCTCTTCCACTATGCCCAAAGGCATGACGATACAACCAAAGAAGAGCATGACAAGAAGTATCGGAACAAGAAGTTTCGACTCACTCATTGACCTCACCTCCTTGTTCAGGTTCAGGTAGCGGAGGCAAAGGCATCTCCATTCCCTCCGGTATGGGGAGAGGGGGGAGGTCCTCAAGAGGAATCATAGGGGCAGGCATAGATTCCATTGTAAGGGCATCAAGTTCAGCAGATTCTTTAGATTCAAACAATTCGTCTTGTATCATTTCTCCATCCTTGTTTTTACGAACAATCAGGGCTAAAGTCGCTCCAAAAATGAATCCAAATCCAATCACGAGGTATGTCAACCAGGACGCTGCTGGGTCTTCTCCAAGAATTGCAACTGCGGCGGCGAATTCTCCATAAGAATCGGACCAACCGTCTCCATTGGAATCGACGCAGCCTTGAGCATCGCGCATTGAAATTCCTGCAACGTCAGGACAATCATCGCGAAGAGCACCTAATGGGACGTCGCCAAAGCCATCACCGTCTGAATCACGCCATTGAAGAGATTCAGTAGGGAAAGAGTCTGCAGAACCATAAGGGTGAGCTTGCCAGGAATCTGTCGGGTCTGACCAACCATCACCATCGGTATCACGGCAGCCAAGACGGTCGAGAAGTGAGGTTCCACGCACTTCTGGGCACGCATCACCCTGATTACCGTCTACAGAATCTCCAAAGCCATCACCATCTGTATCCCTGTATTGAGTGGGCTCATGTATGAATGCATCACCTAAATCTGACCATCCGTCGCCGTCCGTATCTGGGCAACCCCATCGGTCGCCACCTGAGGAAGGTCCGACGGAAGTTCCTGCTTGGGTTGGGCAAACATCCGCAGTTGTCCCAAGAGGGTTGTCACCGCGCCCGTCACCATCAATATCGTGCCATTGTGTCACGTCCATAGGCCATGCATCGCCTTTTCCTCCAGGACTTGCTAACCATGAACTTGTAGGATCAGACCATCCATCTTCATCACTGTCAGGACATCCCCAACGGTCGAAAGTGGAGGAACCTTCTGTGGTTCTGCATCCATCACCCCGATAAGCAACTCGGAGTGTTTGGCCATCGAAATATTCGAGGTTATCTCCATAACCATCATCATCGGTATCATACCATTGACTCTCGTCATTCGGGAATGCGTCCGCAAAACCATTTGGATGAGCAATCCAATCACTGCTTGGATCTGAATAGCCGTCTGAATCGACGTCACGGCATCCAAGACGATCGTAACGAGATATCCAGCCGGATTCGACTTCTTCAGCAGAGGAGAATACGCAAACGTCCCCCTCAAAACCACCAAGGTTATCGCCATATCCATCTCCATCTGTGTCTCGATATTGAGATTCTATGAATGGGAAATCATCAATTTGAGTGGCGCCATATGATTGGTTATCGCCCCAACCATCTTCATCCGAATCAGCCCATTGGGTTGGATTGTCAGGGAAATCATCGACTTGAAGAGCACCTTCGGATTGGTTGTCACCCCAACCATCAAAATCACGGTCTTGCCATTGTGTTGGTTCAAG
>CEQX01155629.1_pt1 | contig 11852 bp, 21 predicted proteins | sample 356261 | NCBI WGS metagenome assembly CEQX01 (sample SAMEA2621076, study PRJEB7988) | marine metagenome | isolation source: saline water (ENVO:00002010), including | reverse complement strand
AGAAGATATAAAGAAACTGAATCTAGTTGGAGTAGAGATAATTTATCAAAACTTATCTCCTTATCGTCATGTAAAGCCTGCTCAGGAACAAGATTAAGAAAAGAAGCAAGAAATGTATTTTTAGAAAATGTGAACCTCCCTGAAATTACATCTTATACGATAGACCAGGCTTTCTCTTTCTTCTCAAATTTAAATTTAAAGGGGTCAAAACAAGAGATAGCTGAAAGAATTATTAAGGAAGTTAATGAGAGATTAGAGTTCTTAATCGATGTAGGCTTAAATTATCTTACATTAGATAGAAGTGCGGAAAGTTTAAGTGGAGGAGAAGCGCAAAGAATTAGACTTGCCAGTCAAATAGGTGCCGGACTTGTAGGAGTTACCTATATCCTAGACGAGCCTTCAATAGGTTTGCATCAAAGAGATAATGAAAAACTTCTCAAGACATTAAAAAAATTAAGAGATCTTGGTAACACAGTTATAGTTGTTGAGCATGATCACGAAACTATGCAGTCATCTGATCATGTGGTTGACATAGGTCCGGGAGCGGGTGTTCATGGAGGCAAGATTTGTGCTCAAGGAACTGCCGATCAAATTGCCAAATCTAAAGACTCAATTACAGGTCAATTTCTATCTGGTAAAAGGAAAATAGAGATACCCGCAAAAAGAAAAGAAGTTAATGAAAATAGGATTATTAAACTATCTGGTGCAGATGGTCATAATCTTAAATCTGTAAATCTTGAACTACCTTTAGACCTTTTTGTTTGTGTAACAGGTGTGTCAGGCTCTGGTAAATCAACTTTAATTAATCAGACGCTTCTTCCAGGAATATCCAACGAAATTTCAAGAGCAGAAAAAAGAGATGCCAAAGTATTTAAAAAATTATCTGGAATAAATGATATTGATAAAATAATTGAGATTAGCCAAAGCCCTATAGGAAGAACTCCCAGATCAAATCCAGCAACATATACAGGTCTCTTTACCCCATTAAGAGAACTATTTGCTGGTACTCAAGAGTCAAGATCAAGAGGTTATAAAATAGGAAGGTTTAGCTTCAACGTAAAAGGAGGAAGGTGTGAAGCCTGTCAGGGTGATGGAGTCATTAAAGTAGAGATGCACTTTCTACCAGATGTTTATGTGAAGTGCGATGTGTGCGAAGGACATAGATATAACAGAGAGACACTAGATATTAAATATAAAGGCAAGAATATATACGAAGTACTGGATATGACAGTTGAAGACTCATTAAAATTCTTTGATTCAATACCTTCAATAAAAAAGAAACTCGAAACTTTAATGGATGTAGGTTTGGGGTATGTAAAATTAGGGCAACAAGCTACTACTCTATCTGGGGGTGAGGCTCAGCGTGTTAAGCTTGCCAAAGAATTGTCGAAAAGTGCTTACAACCATACATTGTATATTCTAGATGAACCAACTACTGGTCTTCATATGTATGATGTTCAGCTATTACTAAAAGTACTCAAAAGATTAAGGGACAATGGGAATACCGTAGTGGTAATTGAGCATAATATGGACGTTATAAAGTCCAGTGATTGGATCATAGACCTTGGTCCTGAAGGAGGATTTAATGGAGGAGAAATTATTGCTACTGGCACTCCAGAAAATCTTTCTAAAAGTAAAGTTTCCCATACGGGAAAACATCTTAAAAAGGAATTAAAGAATTAAGCTGTTTCTTCTGTAAGAGACTCAGTATCTTCTTGCTCTGCAGCTTCTTCCTGAACGAATTCTACTTGGGCAGCTGGAGCCTTATCACCTGGCCTGTAGCCCCTTTTAATAACTCTTAGATAGCCCCCTGGTCTATCTTTATAGCGAGGACCTAGTTCATCAAATAACTTGGCAACAGCTTCTTTAGATTGGAGTCTTGAATAAGCCAATCTTTGGTTGGCAACTGTGTTGTCTTTAGCGAGAGTTACTAAAGGCTCTAAAAAACCCCTTATTTCTTTTGCTTTAGCCAAGGTAGTTTTTACGGACTCATGCTCTATTATTGAAATAGCCAAGCTTTTCTTCAAAGCATTTCTTTGTGGACTATTTCTATTAAGCTTTCTTCCAGATTTCCTATGTCTCATCTTTTTTTCTTAATTATTTTCAGGTGGCCAGTTATCTAGTATTAAACCTAGGGAAAGACCTCTAGACAAAAGTACTTCTTTTATTTCATTTAAGGATTTTTTACCCAGATTTGGTGTTCTCAATAGATCAGATTCCATTCTAGTTACTAAATCTCCGATATAGTGAATATTTTCTGCTTTTAAGCAATTAGCTGATCTTACAGTAAGTTCTAGCTCATCAACAGGTCGAAGCATTATTGGATCGATTTTAGCTTCTTCTTTCTCTTCAATTACTTCTTCGAGCCTTCCTAATTCAGCGAAAGCAGATAATTGATGTTGAAGGATGGTAGCAGAAATTCTTAAAATCTCTTCAGCCTCTAAAGTTCCGTCAGTATCTATATCTACTGTAAGTCTGTCTAAATTTGTCCTTTGTTCAACCCTAGCATTATCAACTTGATAAGTAACACGTTTGATAGGAGAGTAAGTTGCATCCAGTCTTAGAAGTCCTGTCTCTTGACCTTCATCTTCATCTAAAGGTCTAACTGGTACAAAACCTCTTCCTCTAGTAACTCTCATGGTCATGTTTATTGAACCTTCATCATTTAAAGTTGCAATATGATGATCCGGATTGATAATTTCTACTCCAGTAGGCAACTCAATGTCGGCTGCGGTGACAGTTCCACTTCCAGACTTACTAACTGTTAACTCGGCATCTTCTACCTCTGTTAGTCTTACAGATAAGTCTTTTAAATTTAGTAAAATATCGATGACATCTTCTTGAACACCCTCGATAGTACTATATTCATGTAAAACACCATCTATCTTAACTTCAGAAACTGCTGTTCCTGGCATAGAAGATAAGATAATCCTTCTAAGTGCATTTCCTAAAGTATGACCAAAACCTTGCTCAAGAGGCTCAAGAACTATTTTAGACCTAGTAGGACCAGATTCTTCAACAACTATTTCAGTTGGTGTTAAAAAATCTTTAATAATATCGTAATTATCTGTCATTGTTTTTCCTCTTTTTATTTTGAATAAAGCTCGATGATCAAGTTTTCATTGATATCTGTATCCAGAGAAGCTCTTTCAGGAATATTTTTATAAGTTCCTGAGTAACTGGAGATATTTACATCAACCCAATCACATTCTTCTCTATTTTTGGCGATCTCTATAGCTTGTTGTACTCTATTTTGACCTCTGGCACGTTCAGTTAAAGAAATAATATCTCCAGGTTTTATCATGAAACTAGGTATATTTACCTTCTTGTCATTAACTAGAATTGCTTTGTGACTGACCAGCTGTCTAGCTTCAGATCTAGTAGAGGCAAAACCCATTCGATATACAACATTATCAAGTCTACTTTCAAGAATTTGTAGGAGATTATCGCCTGTAACCCCTTTCATCCTCGCAGCATGTTTGTAATATGTCTTAAATTGTTTTTCCATGACTCCGTAAATTCTTCTGACCTTTTGCTTTTCTCTTAACTGAACTCCATAGTCAGATATTCTTGGACGTCTTGTACGTCCATGTTGTCCAGGTACTGTTTCTGATTTGCATTTTGAGTCGTGAGACCTTATACCACTTTTTAAAAGAAGATCCCTTCCTTCTCTTCTTGATAGTTTACATTTTGGTCCTATATATCTAGCCATTAGACTCTCCTCCTTTTAGGTGGCCTACAACCGTTATGTGGTATCGGAGTAACATCTGTTATCTTAGTTATCTTAAACCCTTTTGAATTCAACCCTCTAATCGCAGACTCTCTTCCTGAACCTGGACCACGTACTTGAATCTCTAGACTTTCTATACCCACCATTTTAACTTTATCACCTACAGCCTCTGCGGCTCTTTGAGCAGCAAAAGGGGTACTCTTTCTAGAGCCTCTAAAACCTTGAGCTCCGGAACTAGATTGAGCAATGGCATTACCTTGCTTATCGGTTATGCTTATTAACGTGTTGTTAAAGGATGCATGTATATGTGCAATGCCTTCACTAACTCTCTTTTTTGTTGCCTTTTTTGTTGCCATAATTTTATCTTCTTATAGGACGCTTTGGCCCTTTTCTTGTTCTTGCATTATTTTTTGTCTTTTGTCCTCTTACTGGAAGATGTCGTCTGTGTCTTATACCTCTATTAGTTCCGAGATCTTGTAGTCTCTTTATATTGGTCGCAACTTCTCTTCTTAGATCACCTTCTACAATATAGTTACCTATTTCAGTTCTTATAAGTTCTAGCTGATCTTCAGTTAAATCTGAGATCTTAGTTGAAGGATCTATACCTAAAGAGGTACAAATACTTTGTGCTCTAGTTTTACCTATCCCATACACATAAGTGAGGGATATTTCAGCATGTTTATTATCCGGTATATTTACACCTGCTACACGAGCCATTCTTTTCTCCTTTAACCTTGTCTTTGTTTATGTCTAGGTTCTGTTGAACATATAACAAAGAGTGTTCCTTTTCTCTTTACTATTTTGCAATCTCTGCATATTTTTTTTACTGATGCTCTTACTTTCATTTTATCTACCACCTAGAGGATTTCCGCCGTACCCTTTTAAATTTGCTTTCTTAAGAAGTGATTCGTATTGATGCGACATCAAATGTGATTGAACTTGTGCCATAAAATCCATTACAACTACCACTGCAATTAACAAAGAAGTACCCCCTAAATAAAAAGGCACGTTTGCAGAAACAATTAAGAATTGTGGCATCAAACAGACTAATATTAGGTAACCCGAACCCCAAACTGTTAAACGAGTCATGACTCCATCTATATAGTCTGCAGTCTGATCTCCTGGTCTAATTCCAGGCATATAAGCTCCTGATCTCCTTAAGTTTTCTGAAATTTCTTTAGGGTCAAACTGAAGAGCTGTATAGAAAAAACAAAAGAAAGCTATCAAAACTGAAAATAAAATGACATATAGAGGTTGACCTGGACCCAAAGCAAGAGCAATTTCTTGGAGCCACTCGAAACCTTCTCCTTGACCAAACCATGTTGATGCAGAAGCAGGGAATAAAAGTAAACTGCTTGCAAAGATGGCAGGAATTACTCCAGCCTGATTTATTTTCATCGGCAAGTAGGAAGCCTGGCCTTGCACCATTTTTCTTCCTTGTTGTCTTTTCGCATAATTAACAGTAATTCTTCTTTGCCCTCTTTCGATCCAAACAATGAAAGCTATTGCCGCTACTGCAACCAAAGCTATAGAGAGCAGCATAATTAAGTTTATATCGCCTTGTCTTGCACCTTCAAAAGCTTGTCCTACAGCTCTAGGCAGACCAGCAACGATACTTGAGAAAATGATAATCGAGATTCCGTTTCCAATACCTTTCTCTGTAACCAGCTCGCCTAACCACATAAGGAAAACTGTTCCGGAAACTAAAGATGTAACTGCGATAACCTGAAACATTACTCCAGGTTCAAGAGCCAGACCTTGATTTTGAAGGCCAAGAGCTAAGCCACTTGCCTGAATCAAAGCTAAGAAGACCGTACCGTATCTGACATAGGATGTTCGTAATCTTCTACCCTCTTCTCCTTCTTCTCTAAACCTTTTCTTCAAGGAAGGAGTTGTACCCTCTAAAAGACTCATAATAATTGAGGCTGTTATATAGGGCATAATATTAAGGGCCATGATACTCATTCTTTCTAGGGCACCCCCAGAAAACATATTGAAAAGATCTAGTAAGGTACCTTGGTTTTGCTGGAAAATATTAGCTAACTTGTCAGGATCTATTCCCGGGATAGGAATGTGAGTACCTATTCTGTAAATAATAATCGCCATGAAAACAAAGCGCAGTCTCCTCCATAATTCGGATAGACCTTTGTTTTGTCCTATAGCAGATGGGTTTACTGACATTTTAGACCTCTATTGAGCCTCCTGCATCTTCAATTAATTTTTTAACTGAAGCGGTTGTTTTGATGCCCTTTAAGTTCATTTTTGGACATGAATCTGTATCTAGAAAAACCTTAACTTTCTTAGTTGAATTTTTGATCAAGTCAGCTTCTATTAGGCTTTCAATACTGACATCTGTAATGCCTGAGGAAGCCAACGTGCTTAGTCTAAGTTGCTGCGTATTCCTATTCTTCCGAGAGCTAAAACCAAACTTTGGTACCCTTTTTTGAAGAGGCATCTGACCACCTTCAAAACCAATTCTTACTCGACCTCCAGAACGTGATTTAAGACCTTTATGACCTTTTCCACTTGTTTTACCAAACCCACTTCCGGTACCTCTACCTATGCGCTTACTTTCTTTAACTCTTTTTGGATTTGGCTTTAATTCATTTAATTTCATCTCAATACCTTTAGTTGACTTCAAGTAAATGGATAGCTTTATTTATCATTCCTCTATTTTCAGGAGTATCTTGAACAGAAACAACCTGGCCTAACTTATTGAGACCAAGTCCTCTGACAGACTGTCTCTGATAATCTTTAGAACCAATTAGGCTTTTTTTCAGTTTAACTGTAATTTCTTTATCAGCCATTTTTAACCTCTACCCAACCTTTTCGCTACTCTCGCAGGTGATTCCATTTCTCTTAAAGCTTTAAGAGTAGCCCTTACAACATTTACAGGTGTTGTTGATCCATAGCACTTTGCTAGAACATCCTTTACTCCTGCAAGCTCTAAAACAGCCCTCATGGCTCCTCCTGCTATGATTCCTGTTCCTGGAGCTGCAGGCTTCATATATACAACAGAAGCACCATATTTTGTCTTAATGGGGTACTGAATGGTGTCCCCTTTTAACTCAATGCTCACCATATTTCTTCTTGCATGGTCTAAGGCTTTTTGAATTGCTATTGGTACCTCTCTAGCCTTACCTCTTCCAAAACCAATTTTTCCGTTACCATCCCCGACTACGGTTACAGCAGTGAATCCAAAGATTCGTCCACCTTTAACAACCTTAGCTACACGATTTACCTGAACTAGCTTTTCTTCTAATACTTCAGAGCCAAGATTTTCAGTTACAGCTGTATTTTCCATATTATTTCCTAGAATGAGAGGCCAGCTTCACGAGCTGACTCGGCTAAAGCTTTGACACGACCATGATATTTATAACCAGATCTATCAAAAGCCACTTTCTCTATACCTTTCTCTTTTGCTCTTTCTGCAATAAGTTTTCCTACTTTTGAAGCTGCTTCAATATTTCCATTATTTTCGCTTTTTACAGACGATTCTGCGGTGGAAGCACTTGCAATTACCTCAGAACCATCAAAAGTAGATACTTGAGCATAGATATGAGAGTTAGACCTAAAAACAGTAAGTCTATTATTTTCAGACAATTCTATTTTAGATCTAGTCTTAGTAGCTCTTTTTTGTCGTTTTATGTTTTTTATAGCCATTTGTTTATGCTTTCTTAGATTCTTTTCTTATTATTCTTTCATCGGCATACTTAACACCTTTTCCTTTATAAGGTTCTGGAGGTCTGTAGTCTCTGATCTCTGCAGCCACCTGCCCTACTAACTGTTTATCCATAGACTTCAGGATAATTTCAGTATTACTAGGTAATTCAGCTGTTACACCTTCAGGTAATTCATGAATAATAGGATGAGAAAATCCTAAACTTAAATTTAATGAATTGCCGTTAAGCGCAGCTCTATAACCAACTCCATTAATTTCAAGTTTCTTTTCAAATCCACTAGCCACTCCTTGCATGTAATTAGCTGTAAGTGCCCTCATGGTTCCAGTAATGGCTAAAGACTCTTTTGTATCTTTATTTGGACTAAAGCTTATTGTGCTGTCATCTTTATTAATATCAACATCTTTATGTATCTCTAAAGACATATTTCCTAACTTGCCAGTAAAAGTTATTACACCTTGATTGTCTTCAAGTGTAACTCCTTCAGGTATTTCTAATGCTTTTAAAGATGTTCTTGCCATGATTATATGAATTTAAAAAACTGAACAGATTAATTCGCCACCGACTTTTGCCTCTCGAGCCTGTTGGTCAGTCATCAAGCCTTTGCTTGTTGATACTATTGCCATACCTAAACCACCATTTACTTCAGGTAAATCTTTGTAATTAGAGTATTGTCTCAATCCTGGTTTGCTTATCCGCTTCAATTGCTTAATAACAGGTGAACCTTCAAAATATTTTAATTTTATTTCAATTTCAGGTTTTGAGCCCTCTGAAGTAATGAATGAATGTATATAACCTTCCTCTTTGAGCATTGATAGAAGTGCTATCTTCTTAGATGAAGAAGGAACTCTAACAAACTCTTTGCTTCTTGCTTGAGCGTTATTAATGCTAGAAAATAAATTAGCTATTGGATCTTGTATACTCATAAAATTTTTACCAACTTGATTTAACTAGTCCAGGGATATCTCCTTTCATAGCCAGTTCTCTTAGTTTGTTCCTAGCTAATCCAAATTTTCTGTAAACTGCGTGAGGTCTGCCGGTTATAGCACATCTTCTTTGCATTCTTACTGGGCTAGCGTCTCTTGGTAGCTTTTGAAGTTTGATTTGAGCAGCTTCCTTTTCTTCCTGGGAAAATTTTGGGCTACGAATTATTTCTTTAAGTTCTGCTCTCTTCGAAGCATACTTTAAAACGGTTCGTCTTCTGCGTTCTTCTCTTGCTTTCATTGATGCTTTTGCCATTTATATACCTCTAGCTTTTAAATGGGAACTTCATGGCCCTGAGTAGTGCCTCTCCTGATTCATCATCAGAAGCCGAAGTGGATATACAGATATCCATACCCCTTATCTTGTCTACTTTGTCATAATCTATTTCAGGAAAAATAATATGTTCCTTAATGCCCATAGAATAATTGCCTCTTCCATCGAAGGATTTAGTCTCTAAACCTCTAAAATCTCTTTCTCTAGGTATGGCTATACCTATTAGCCTTTGCAGGAACTCATACATTCTATCGCCTCTTAAAGTGACCTTGCATCCGATAGGCATTCCATCTCTTATCTTGAAATTTGCAACCGACTTTCTAGCTTTAGTAACTAAAGGTTTTTGTCCCGATATTAATGTCATGTCTTCAACGGCACTTTCTAAGATTTTTTTGTCATTTAAAGCTTCTCCAACCCCCATATTTAGAGTGATCTTAGTCACTTTAGGAACGGCCATAACCGAACTTAAACCTAATTTCTCTTTAAGTTCTGGTACGACAGTTGTCTTGTAATGTTCTTTAAGTGGGATCATTCTTATATTTCCTTACCTGAAGATTTAAAAACCCTAATTTTTGATCCATCTTCTTGAGACTTAATCTTCACTTTGTCAGCTTTTTTTGTAGATGGATTAAAAATCGATATATTCGACATATCTATGGAAGACTCTTTTTCTACAACTCCACCAGCTATACCGGCATTTGGATTAGGTTTTGTGTGTCGTTTTACCATTTGAACCCCAGATACATAACATCTACCATTCGAGAGAATTTTTGTAACAGATCCTTGCTTGCCTTTATCCTTACCAGCAACAACAATAACTTGATCACCTGTCTTAATCTTATACATCGTTACAAAACCTCCGGTGCTAATGAAACTATTCTCATAAACTCTTCACTTCTAAGCTCTCTAGAGACAGGACCGAAAACCCTTGTGCCTATAGGTTGTTTTTGAGCATTGATTAGAACAGCAGCATTATCATCAAACCTGATAGCTGAACCGTCTGATCTCCTTAGCTTATTTTTTGTTCTAACAATGACGGCATCTAATACTTCACCTTTTTTTACCCTACCTGTAGGTATAGCTTCTTTTACAGTGACCTTAATTACATCGCCAACCTTGGCAAATTTTTTCTTTGAACCACCAAGAACACGGATGCACATTAGTTTTCTGGCACCACTGTTATCTGCGACTTCTAAATAGCTTTGCTCTTGTATCATTAGTATTAAACTTCCTGTGATTTCTCTTCTACACGTAAAAGGTTCCAAGACTTTGTTTTAGATATAGGCCTGCATTCTTGAATAGTCACAAGATCGCCGGCATTACATGCATTATCTTGATCATGGGCCTGCAATTTAGATGACCTTCTCATAATCTTTTTATACAAAGGGTGTCTTACTTTTCTTTCAACAAGAACAGTTATTGTCTTGTCTCTTGCAGAGCTAATAACCCTACCTGTCTCTGTCCTAGTTCTTTTATCAGTCATTCTTTTGTTGTAGTTCTTGTTCTTTATTTAACGTTTTGAGCTGCGCAATAGATCTTCTGATCTCTCTAATTTTGTGAGTTTCTTTTAACTGACCTGAAGAATGTTTAATTTTCAGCTCTAATAATTCTTTTCTCAACTTGCCTTCTTCATCTAAAACATCCGTTGATTTATTTCGTAATCTGTCCAATAAACTTTCTTTAGCCATTAGACTCTCCTTATAAAGGTTGTAGAAATAGGCATTTTTGCTGAGGCGAGGGCAAAAGCTTCTTTAGCTAACTCCTCATCTACTCCTTCCATTTCATAAAGTATTTTTCCCGGTTTGATTGGGCAAACCCAATACTCAACATTACCCTTACCTTTGCCTTGTCTTACTTCGAGAGGTTTTTTAGTAATGGGCTTATCAGGAAAAACTCTTATCCAAATTTTAGCTCCCCTTTTTACATGACGTGTCATAGCTCTTCTCGCAGCCTCAATTTGTCTAGAAGTCAATTGACCTCTTTGGGTAGCTTTCAAACCAAAAGTACCGAAACTGAGAGTTGCACCTCTTTGTGCATTTCCAGTATTTCTGCCCTTTTGCTGCTTTCTATATTTTGTTCTTTTAGGTTGAAACATTATTTTGTCCTTTACTCTGAATCTTTGTTAGGTGTATCCAGAACTTCCCCTCTGAAGACCCATGCTTTGACACCAATCACACCATATGTGGTATTTGCTTCGGCTAAACCATAATCTACGTCAGCTCTTAGGGTATGAAGTGGAACTCTGCCTTCTTTTTGTATTTCTGCTCTAGCAATTTCTGCTCCTCCTAATCTGCCGGCAACTCTTATTTTAACTCCCTCAGCACCTTGTCTCATTGCGTTCTGAACAGCTCTCTTCATGGCTCTTCTGAACATAACACGTCTTTCAAGTTGTTGAGCTACACTTTCTGCAAGCAGTTTTGCATCTAAGTCAGGTTTTCTTATTTCTTGTATGCTGAGGGTTACGGGAATACCCATCCTATTAGTAATATCTTCCCTCATCTTATCGATATCTTCACCCTTTTTACCGATGACAATACCTGGTCTAGCAGTATGGATAAGTACTCTTGCATTATCTGCCGTTCTTTCTATCTCTATTCTGCTCACTGAGGCATGAGCGAGCTTTTTAGTGAGATGCTCTCTAACTTCGATATCTTTAAGCAGGTTCTCTGTATATTGAGACTTCTCAGCATACCAATTCGAAGTATGTTGAGTAGTTATTCCTAATCTAAACCCTGTTGGATGTACCTTCTGTCCCATTATTTTCCTTTTTCTTTTACAGTTAATGCAATATTACAGCTTCTTTTGAAGTATCTATCTGCCCTACCTCTTGCTCTAGCTCTAACTCTTTTCATAGTAAAACTTTCATCGACTGCGATAGTAGAAACAAACAGTGAATCGATATCCAGACCTTGATTATGCTCTGCATTCGCTATAGCTGATTCAAGTACCTTTTTAATGATATGCGCGGACTTCTGAGGAGCGAAGCTAAGTATTCCTAGAGCTTCTTCAATGTGCTTACCTCTTATTTGGTTTGCAACTAGTCTGGCCTTTTGGCTCGAAACCCTAGCACTTCGAAGTTTTGCTGTTGCTTGACTCATCTTACTTTCTATCTCCAGAATGCATTTTGAAGGTTCTGGTTAATACAAATTCACCTAGTTTATGACCAACCATATCTTCTTGTATAA
>CEQX01068787.1_pt1 | contig 11867 bp, 12 predicted proteins | sample 356261 | NCBI WGS metagenome assembly CEQX01 (sample SAMEA2621076, study PRJEB7988) | marine metagenome | isolation source: saline water (ENVO:00002010), including | reverse complement strand
TCAAATAAACCTATTAAGGTTAAGTCAATAAAATATTTTAGGGTTTTAGTTATTTTATTTATTAGAAAAGCAGAAAGAAAAAAAGTTAATATTATTGAAGAAAATCCAATTACTAGGTTGTTAGTTTCTGGAAAAAAAGATAAAAAGAATGATGCTGTTAGAGAGGAAAAATTCAAAGCAATTAAAATACTGAGAAAGAAAGATAGAAAGGAAATTAAACTAACAAAGAATCCTTTTTTATATCCCTTGTAGGTAAAATAAATAATTAAAAACCCTATTATTAAGTCAATCAATTTTAAATGAGTTTACTCTTTACTAAATCAGCTATTCTAGAGCTGTCAGCTTTTCCAGAAAGCTTCTTATTTGCTGACGCCATAACCTTACCCATATCTTTCATGCTTTTTGCCCCAATTTCTTTAATAATAAGTTCAATTTCTTTTTCTAAATCTTTATCAGTTAGTTGTTTTGGCAAAAACTCCTCAATTATATCTATTTCTATTTGTTCTGTATTTGCTAGATCTTGTCTGTTCTGCTCAAGGTATAATTTGAGCGAATCTTTTCTTTGTTTAATTAACTTCATTAATAGCTTTATCTCATCCAGATCTACTCCTTCTCCACTCTTTTCACTTAGAAGGATTGCTGATTTAATTGCCCTTAAGGCTATCAATCTTGATTTATTTTTATTCAACATTGATTCTTTAATTTGAATATCTATCGTATTTTTGAGTTTCATATCTGCAAAGTTATTAAATACTCATAAATTCATGACTAGATTAAGTGTAAATGTCAATAAAATTGCAACTCTAAGAAATGCTAGGGGTGGTAAAAATCCTGACATTATCCAAGTGGTTAAAGATTGTGAAAAATTTGGATCTCAAGGAATAACAGTTCACCCAAGACCTGATGAAAGACATATAACACATGAGGATGTTTACAATATTGCTGAGGTTACAAAAACGGATTATAATATTGAGGGGTACCCTGACGATAGATTCCTAAAAATAATTGATGACATACGCCCTGAACAGGTAACTCTAGTTCCTGATGCTCCTGATGTTGTAACTTCAAATAGGGGATGGAAAAGATCAGACCTTAATATTGATTTGAATCAAATTATAGCTGATATGAAAAAAAAAGGAATGAAAGTGTCTTTATTTATAGATCCAAATATAGATATGGTTGATTTCTCATTGGACCATGGTGCTGATAGGGTTGAATTGTATACAGGGGATTACGCAAAAAATTATCTAAATAATAAGTTTGATTCTGTTATTAATTATAAAAAAACTGCTGATTATGCTATTTTAAATGATCTTGAAGTAAATGCTGGACATGACTTAGATTTGATAAATCTTGAATTTTTAAAATCTAATATCCCTGAATTGTATGAGGTTTCAATTGGGCATGCCTTAATATGTAACTCTCTCTATTATGGATTAGAGCAAACAATTAAAATGTACCTAGATAAATTAAAATAGATGACTCTAAATTACAGAGAGTATGGAAAGGGGAAAACCATTGTTATTTTGCATGGATTGTTAGGCTCATTAGATAATTGGTCTACTATCGCTAAGTCTTTGAGCGCTAATTATAATATAATAACTATTGATTTGCCAGATCACGGAAAATCAGATCATACAGATTTATTTAGTTATAGTAGTATAGTACAATCACTTAAAGATTTTTTAATTAAAAAAAAAATATCCAGGCTTAGTATTATTGGTCACTCTATGGGGGGTAAAGTTGCTATAAAGTATGCCGATTTATATCCGTCTGACCTTGAAAAATTAGTTATTGTTGATATATCAAATAAGTATTATAAAACCGAAAGGTTTAATCATATTTTTAAGGCCATATTTTCAATTGATTTAAAAAAAATTAATTCAAGATCTGAGGCAAGTATTATAATTTCTTCACTAATAAAAAATGTTGGAGAAAGGAATTTTATACTTAAAAATATTACAAGAAATGGGAATGTATTTAGTTGGTTGCCAAATATAAAACTATTAGCATCTTCGATAGAGAAAATTTCTGAAAGGATTGATATTAAGAGTCAAATCGAAGTGGAAACCTTATTTTTAAAAGGAGAAAATTCAATATATATTGATAAATCAGACCGGATAACCCTTAATAATGATTTTTATAAATACTCTTTAAAAGAGGTTAAAAATTCTGGACATTGGATTCATGCAGAGAACCCTACAGATTTTTTGACTGAAGTCCGGTCTTTTATTGGGTAATTATGCCTTTGGGTGAGCTTTATTAAATGTTTCTTTCAATTTTTCAATGGAGTTGTGGGTGTATACTTGTGTTGCTGCTAAACTTTTGTGCCCTAGTAACTCTTTAATAGAACTTAGGTCTGCTCCTTTGTTTAAAATATGAGTTGCAAATGTATGCCTCAGGAGATGTGGATTATATTTTTCACTTTGAATTAGTTTTGATAGATTTTTCTTTACTACTCTGGATATTAGCATAGGGTATATTTTTTCACCTTTTTCAGTACAAAATAAAAACTCTCTATTTGATACTTCACTTTTTTCTTTGAGTGATATATAATTGATTATTTGGGAAAATAAACTATCATGTAATGGTATAATTCTTTCTATGCCCCTTTTCCCTAAAACTTTAATTTCTCTTTTTTCTTTATTAATGTTTTTAGTCTTTAGGTTTATAAGCTCTGATATTCTAATTCCTGTTCCATAAAGTATTTCTAGAATAAGTATATCCCTTGTCTCTTTAAAGTTATTCTTAACCTTTAGGCTATCAAATACCAAGGCAAGATCATTCTCCTTTAAAAATTTGGGAATAGTTTGATCAGTTTTTAAAGATTTAATGTTATTTGTTGGATTGCTTTGAATTATCCCTCTTTTAACTAAAAATTTATAATACGATTTAAGAGTTGCAATTTTTCTGTTGATTGTTTTTTTAGAATTATTATTTACTGAAAGTTCAATTATCCATGATCTTATGGATCTTTTATCTGCCTTTGTTATCTCTTCTGAATATGAGAGATTATTATAAAACTTTTTGAATTGTTCTAAATCTGTTCTGTAGGATATGAGTGTATGGTTGCTCGATCTCCTCTCAAACTCTAAATATCTGTAGAAAGTGTCTTCCATCTATAAAAGTATATAGTGAAAGTTAGTGAATTTAAAGTTCTTTTGATCTGAGTTTTTGAATGTAGCTGGCTCTCAATTTCTCTTCTCTTAATATAACAGACTTTTTTGTGTAGAAGGTATTTCCCCTATAATCTTTAATGACTTGTGCTTTTTCAAACTTTTTCTTGAATCTCTTAAGAGCTCTATTAATATCTTCTTTTTCTTTAACTGTAACCTTAATCATATTTTAAAAATTGTTTCGCAAAGATAAGAAAACAATGATATTATCAAAATAAATTAAATAGGTAAAATTTTATAGCTTTTTATAGACTCTAAATAGAAATTTATTTCCAATTTTTTAATTTACTAGTTTTTCCTATGCCAGGGTTAAATGCATTCTTAGGGTCAAGCTTTCTATAAAAATTTGATAGTATTGGTTTTGCAAAATACTCATGGCCAACATTGTGTTCTGCTGGATATTCTGCCCCCCTTTTATCATATATTCTTAATAGTTTCTCTTTTAATTTCTCTCCATCAATCCCTTTTTTTACAATATAATTTTGGTGAAGTACATGACAAAATAAGTGGCCATAATAAAGTTTCATTTCAAGCATTTCATCAACCTCTTTGGGTAGTTTTTCAAACCAATTCTTTTCATTTCTTGGGAAAGCAATATCAAGAGACATCATTTCTCCATGATTCTTAGAATAAAGCATATGGTATCTTCCAATTGCACTAGCTGAAACAAACCTATGGAGAGATGCTTTTTTTGCTTCGTAATCATTGCAAGTAAAGTAATCTCCATCATTATTTTTAAAAAACTCATTGAAATACTTTTTTGCTTCTTGAATTCCATCATCTGACATCTCGATTACCCAGTGATGTTCATATAAGTCTCTAAATTTTTCCATATTTTTTGGTAAATGATTTGGCCAAAAATTACTTAAAAATTGCATCATTCTATCTGAAAAGTTATTTGGAAGAAATTTAAGTTTGGTAGCTATAATATCAACTGTTCTTTTCAGCTCAAATAGTGTTGGTAGAAATTTTGTTCCTAATTTTTCAATAACTAAAAAAGTATCCTTACTATATTTTTTTGCTGCATCATAACAATCCCTATGTAAATAGTCTCCTAGTGTTGGTAGCGTTTTAAATTTTGATAAAATTTCTCTTCTAATTTTCCAAAATACATCTGGATTATTTGATCCAAGATAAAATACTTTAGTTTTTAAAGGAGAGAGATACGTATCAAGCCTCACTGCAAACACAGCCAGTTTTCCAGCGCTACCAGAGGCTGCATATAATAATCTTGGGTCTGAATTAAATCTTGCAGGGGTTTTTTTATTAATTTCTCTAACAATTTTAGAATATTTATCATCAGAGGCTAGTTTATTTGTTTGTTTTATATCTGATGGATTATATTTTTTATTTTGCAAATTATTAAAGATCTCCTCTGGGGTTGAACCCAAATCTATGTCTAACTCATTGACTAACTCTAATTTCCCTTCCTTATTAATTTTAGCATAGAGTGCAAGCTCAGTGTAAGCAGGCCCCCTTTGCACTAAAGATCCTCCAGAGTTATTACATACTCCTCCAACAATTGATGCTCCTATGGAAGTCGATCCAATAATTGAATGTGGCTCTCTACCATATGGCTTTAATATTTTTTCTAATTCATATAGAGTGCTTCCTGTCAGGCCAACTACTTGTTTCCCTTCGTTTATTATATGAATATCCTTAATTCGCATTGTGTTTATAATTAACACTTGGCGGTCATAATCATCCCCATAGGGTGTAGACCCCCCTGTCAATCCTGTATTAGCTGCTTGCATTATTATAATGATTTCTTCATCAACACAAACTTGAAGGACCTTCCAAATCTCGAGTAGTGTTCCTGGCTTGACTACTGCTACAGCTTCTCCTCGACCATATCTCCATCCCTTGGTAAATGGTTGTTTTCTTAAACTATTGGTTATAATATATCTTTTGCCAACGATATTTTTTAATTTATTAATTATTTTGTGATCAGACATATTTGTTTAAACGGTTATAAGATTAATAAATTATTTTTTCCTCTGAATTTTCTATAATCAACTCTTTTTTGTCTGATTTTTCAACTCTTCCTATTATTTTAGCTTCAATATTAAATTTATTAGACTCTTCTATTATTGATTTGGCACATTTTTCTTTACAATATATTTCCATTCTGTGACCCATATTAAAAACTTGATACATTTCTTTATATGAATATTTTGCCTCCGATTTTATTATTTGAAATATTTCAGGAATATTAAACATATTATTTTTAATTATTCTTAAATTTTTAATGAAGTGCATTACTTTAGTTTGTCCACCTCCGGTGCAATGAATTATTCCATTAATATTTTCTTTATAATTTTCTATTATCCTCTTTATCAATGGAGAATAGGTTCTTGTTGGTGAAAGAAGAAGCTTTCCAATATCTTTTAAGGTATTCGCCTTATCTGTTACCATTTTAGTTCCACAATAAATAATCTCTTCTGGAGATTGACTGGAATACGTTTCAGGATATTTTGATTTATATATCTTATTTAAACAATCGTGTCTTGCCGAGGTCAAACCATTGCTCCCAATCCCACTATTATTTTCTTTTTCATATTTTGCTTTTCCTGAGGAGCTCAAACCAACAATAATATCACCATCTTGAGTATTAAATTCAATGATTTTTTTTCTTCTTTCCCTAGTAAAAACCGTACTGTCTACAATAATAGTTTTGGTTACATCACCAACGTCAGCTGTCTCACCTCCTGAAGAATGAACATTAATACCGTTTTCTTTTAAAATATTTATTGTATCATTATTTCCTTTAATAATCTCGGATATGACCTCACCAGGAATTAGATGTTTATTCCTGCCAATTGTTGAGGACATAATAATATTATTCAAAGCTCCTACACAGGCTAAATCATCAATGTTCATTATTAAAGCATCCTGAGCAATGCCTCTCCAAACGCTTATATCTCCTGTTTCTTTCCAGTATAGATAGGCGAGTGCTGACTTTGTGCCTGCTCCATCTGAATGCATAATGCTGCAATAATCTTTGTCATTATTTAAAATATCTGGTAATATTTTACAAAAAGCATTTGGAAAAATACCTTTATATTCATCTTTTATTGCTTTGTGAACATCTTCTTTTTGTGAGGAAACACCTCTGGCCAAATACCTATTCGACATAAAAATTTAATCTAATTATTATTAAAAAATCTATCTTCATCATCAGCACCTGCATCATCTATAAACTCATAACTGGTTACTTTAAATTCAGTCCTTCTATTCTTTTGGTGTTCGTCTTCTGTTTTTGCATTTAGTATAAGAAGTTGAGATTCTCCATAGCCTTTTGCCGCTATTCTTTCTTTATTTATTCCTTTGCTAATAATATAAGAAACAGCAGATTCAGCTCTTCTTTGAGATAATTCCTGGTTATACTCAACTGTGGCTCTATCATCGGTGTGTGAGCTAAGTTCTATAGAAATTGTTGGATTATCCACCATAATGATTACTAGCTTATCAAGTTCAATTGCAGCGTCATCTCTTATGTCTGCTTTATTTAGGTCATAATATATGTTATCAAGAACAATAGATTTATTAACTTCTATTTTATTTAGAACTAAGTTTTTTTCAAATTCTACATTTGTAACAAACTCTATCAATTTACTCTTATCTAGAGATTTTCCTATAGTAGAAAAGTCTCCTCGTGTACTAAAATAATTTTCTTTTTCGCCAATTAAAATATAGTTTTCGTCTGTGTAAACTTTAAATTCAAATTTGCCTTCGTTATCAGTGAAAGTTTCTTCAATCACATTCTGATCCTTATCTAATAGCTTAACAACACTGTTCCCTAAAATATTTAAATCGTTTCCATTATTTTTTGGCGTAAGAGTTGTGCCTTTCAGTATATAATTTACAATTTTTAGATTTGGGTCATTATTTACGAAGGTGTAGATATCATCGTCTCCGCTGCCTCCATCTCTATTTGATGTAAAAAATCCTCTTGTATTATTAAATGGATTAACCCCAAAATCATCGCCTCTTGAATTTAAGGGCTTACCTGGGTTAGTGATGGTTATTTCTCCCCCCCTTCTTGAGGCAACAAATATATCAAGACCCCCAAAGCCTTCATGATTATCTGATGAAAAGTACAGTCTACCATCTTCAGTTACTGAAGGAAATAATTCATTTCCTGCCGTATTTATTTCTGGCCCTAAGTTTTGAATATTAATCCATCTTCCTCTTCTATTAACATTTGCTTTGTAGATATCTGTTCCTCCAAATCCTTTAGCTCTGTTAGACGAAAAGTATAAAGTTTTTCCATCTTTACTAAGAAATGGAGTAGAATCCCAGCTTCTTGATGTATTAACATTTAAGAGTCTTGGGTTAGTCCATCCATTTCTTCTATATCTTGAAAAATATAAATCAACACTATTTCTACCAGAGCTTTTTCCATTATTTCCTTTAGCAAATATCATATACTGACCATCCCCTGAAAATGTTATGGAGCCTTCATTTACTTGTTCTTCGTTGATATTATCTTCTAGTCTTTTTAGACTATTTATATCTACAATGGCTCCTTTTGTTTTTATTTCATAAAGATCAGTAAATGGAGTTCCGGTGCCTTTATATATCTTCTCAGTTGATCTATTGGAAACAAAGTATAACTTTCCATCTGAATAAGATGGTGAATACTCAGCAAAGGTTGTGTTTAAGTCTTTAAGGTTTTTCACTTTATAGTAACTTGTATCTGGATATTTTCTGAGGTTTGAAATGTATAAAGATTCATTTTTCATTAATTTAATGACATCTTTATTCTTACCATTTTTAAGGTAAATATCAATTAAAGAATCTGCTTTATCGTAATTTCCATTTGATTTTATTGCTAGACTTAAGTAGTAGTAAGCTATTTCATTTCTATATCCTGATTTGATTGCATCTTCATAATATTTTTCACTTTTCCACAATTGGTTTGATTTTCTTAGGGACTCTGCTAATAAAAAATTACCCTCAGCGTCGTTATTTTTTAATACTTTCTTAAATTTATTTGCTGCTTCAGCATATTCTGCGCTATTATAATTTTTTAGAGCTGTCTTTGTTGATACGCATGAATATAAAATAATTGAAATAATAAAAAACGAGATAAGCTTTAATAGATTCATTTTATCAAAGGTTTTAGCCAAGAGTCTTCAATTTTTATAACCCAACTATTCATGTATTCTTCTTTGTTTTTAACAGTAGTGTTTATCATAAGATCTCTTCTTTCTAATGTTTTGTTTTTAATTGATTTAATAATTCCAACTCTATCAAAAAAATACATTTTTTCTTTTTTAAATATACCTATTTTAGAGTTAGAGTCTAAACCAATTTCAAGATGATTTAGGATTTTTCTTAATTTGTTAAATGAGGCATCAATTGAACAACCGCTTACTGTATTTTCCTCAGCAAATAGAAGTATAAATCTATTTTTAAATACTACGTAGGATGATTTAATAATGGATCCGTGAGATTGCCAATCCTCACAAATACTTTTCAAATATTCACTCAGTTTATTTTTATTTATTTCGCTAATATCCTCATTCAATATATAAACCCAAGCTCTTGATTTATCAGATATATTTTTGAATGGAATATACAACTTTAATTTTTTAGATTCTTTTCTACCAATTCAGCTATATCTATTACTTTAATATCATTGTCAAGGTTTCTTTGGGTTACTCCATCAGTTAACATTGTCATACAAAATGGGCAAGCAGATACAACTGTATCAGGTTTAACTTTTTCAATGTCTTTAACTCTTTCTATATTAATTTCTACTTTACCACTCTCAGATTCTTTAAAAATTTGAGATCCACCTGCGCCACAACAGAGTCCATTTTTTTTATTTCTTTTTAATTCTTTGATATTATCAGTAATTGAATTAATAATTTCTCTTGGTGCCTCGTATATATTATTTCCTCGACCTAAATAACATGAGTCATGATATGATATTTTTTTATTTATTTTTTTAGATATAATTTTTCCTTCCTTAATAAATTCATTTAGTAACTGTGAATGGTGTACTACCTCGTAATTCCCCCCAAGTGCTGGATATTCATTTTTAATAGTATTGAAACAATGAGGGCATAATGTAACTATTCTTTTGATATTATATTTATTAAGTGTAGATATATTATTAACTGCTTGCATTTGAAAAAGATATTCATTGCCAGATCTTCTTGCGGGATCACCTGTGCAACCTTCTTCATCTCCTAATATTGCAAAATCTACTTTCAGTTTATTTAAAATATTCACAAATGCTTTTGTTACCTTTTTATATCTTTCATCATAAGATCCAGCGCAACCTACCCAAAATAATATCTCGGGATCTTCATTAGATGATATGAAAGATTGCATGGTTCTTATTTTCATTATTCTTCTTTTGTCCAATTTGATCTATCAGAGACAGGGAATTTCCAGGGAGAAAAATTGGTTTCTATATTTTGAAACATAGAATTCCATTCACTTGGAGAGCTTGATTCTTCTAGTGCAGTATATCTCCTACATTCAATTATTATATCTAATGGATTAATGTTGAGAGGACAAGCTTCAACACAAGCATTACAAGTTGTACATGCAAATAATTCTTCTTTAGTTATGTAATCACCAATTAAACTTTTGTTTTCGTAATCTTTTTTTTGATCAATCATATTACCTATTTCATCTGCTCTATCTCTTACGTCCATCATTATTTTTCTTGGAGACAGTTTTTTTCCAGTTATGTTTGGTGGACATTCTGTTGTACATCTCCCACATTCAGAGCAAGAGTATGCATCCAATAAATTTTTCCACGAAAGATCAGTTACATCTTTTGCACCGAATCTTTTTGGAGGTTTTATATCGGAAGAGACATTTTCTCCCATCATACTTTTTATTTCATTTGTTATACTTGGCATATTTTCCATTTCACTTTTTGGGGATTCTTTTGAAAAGTATATATTCGGAAATGCTAAAAAAATATGTAAATGTTTCGAATAAGTTACATAAACCGCAAACATAAAAATACCTATTATATGAATCCACCAACATAACCTTTCTATCAAAAAGACTTGATCTACTGCTAGGTCTGAAAAAATAAATTTTAATTTATTAGAGAAATAAAACTCACCTGTTATATGGTAATTTTTATATTGGAAATCTTGTAGAATTAAATCACTAGCATTCATAAATAAAATAGCAACCATTAGAACTATTTCAAATATTAATATAAGGTTAGCGTCTAATTTTGGCCAACCTTTAATTTCGATACTTTTAAATCTTTTTATATTTAGTATATTCCTTCTTACAAGAAATAAAACACAAGATATCAGCACTAGAATAACAAAAAATTCAATTATTGATATAAAAATATTATAGTATGGCATTCCAAGAGTAACAAAAATTCTATGGGTTCCAAGAATACCATCTGCTAAGATTTCAAGAATTTCAAGATTTATAATAATAAACCCAGAATAAATCATCGTATGCAATACTGCTGGAATTATTTTTTTAAACATTTTTTTTTGCCCTAAGGCAATAAGTAAAACATTTTTTATCCTTGTTTTATTTTCTGTTGTAGGTTCGTAATTTTTTCTACCTAATAGAATATTTCTTTTTAATGTTTTAATCCTTCTAGAGATAATTAAAGAAAAGAATATAAATATTAATAGAAATAAAATTTGTGAAATAATACCCATTTAGTAAAGTTCAATTTCAAAAATAATAATTTTGGTAGAAATGTTTATTTATTTAGGTTTGCAATTATTTCTTCAGGTGCTGTAGCTCAGGTGGTAGAGCATCGGACTGAAAATCCGTGAGTCGGTGGTTCGAGTCCGCCCAGCACCACTACCTAATGAAATGGATATATTTAATTATTGCAATTATTACCGAAGTCATTGCGACATCTGCTTTAAAAGAGTCTCAAGGTTTTTCTAAAATTTTTCCATCAATAATTGTGGTTATTGGTTATTCATTAACATTTTATTTTATGTCTCTTACCTTAAAAGAAATGTCAGTTGGAATAACTTATGCTATATGGAGTGGAATGGGAATTTTACTAATTTCATTAATTGGCTATTTTAGATATAATCAGGTTTTGGATTCAGCAGCAATTCTAGGAATGGGCTTCATAGCTATAGGTATAATTATATTAAGGCTTTTTTCGAGCACAACAAACTAATTTTAAAAATAATATCTTTTAAAACCTTCAATGGCACCATATCTTGCAAAACCAAGATTTGAAAATAATTTTGCAGTATTGCTATTTCTTTCTTCTGCTCTTTGCCAAAACTCTCTTACATCGTCTCCTGGAAAAACTGCACCATCTTTTTGTGATTGGTGTTTAAAAATAGCCCTTCTTTTTTTCAATACCTGCTCAGGGCTTAATGGTACTGCCATTTCAATATCATATACCTTCCATTCATTCCATGCACCTCTATATAGCCATACATAGCAGTCTTTCATGAAAGCAAATTTTTTAATATTTTCTATTGCCCTAAATATTGATCGTAAACATAATCTATGAGTGCCGTGAGGATCATTTAAATCACCAGCTGCATAAATTTGGTGAGGCTTTACTTTTTTTATAAGTTCTTGAACAACATTTATATCTTTTAAGGTTATATCATTTTTTTTGATTTTCCCAGTTTGATAAAACGGCATATCTAAGTAATGAATCTTACTTTCATCTTTTAAATCTAAATATCTACAAGCTTGATAAGCTTC
>CEQX01002190.1_pt1 | contig 11872 bp, 10 predicted proteins | sample 356261 | NCBI WGS metagenome assembly CEQX01 (sample SAMEA2621076, study PRJEB7988) | marine metagenome | isolation source: saline water (ENVO:00002010), including | reverse complement strand
CCCCAAAATTCATACAAATTATCGCCTCGCTCGTTTTTCATCTTTGTGCCCATCTCAAGTCTATAGGGATACATTAAATCTAATGGTTTAAGCAAGCCGTATAATCCAGACAAAATACAAAGATGCCTCTGTGCATATTGAATGTCCCTTTTAGAAAGAGTTTCGACATCTAAACCCTGATAAACATCTCCTTTAAAAGCAAAAACGGCCTGCCTAGCTGTAGCGCTTGGCTTTTTAGGCCTGGACCAATTCATATTTCTTTCGAAGTTAAGATTTGATAATTTCTCACTAAGCCCCATTAATGAAGAAAGCTCTTCTGGGTCTTTTCTCTGAAGCTCTTTTACAAGGATTTCAGTATCATCAAGATGTGAGGCTAAGGAAAAGTCAGAGAAACTAGACTTAGATTCATAATCTAGGGTTTTAGCAGGTGAAACTAAGACTAGCATTTATCACAAACCTAATACCAATTTAGCCATAATATTTCTTTGGACTTCATTAGATCCGGCATAAATGCTGGCCTTTCTGTAATTGAAATACCTAGGTGCAGCAGTATTAGCAAATCTGCTGCCTATTGCAGGCTCATTATTCCCCATCTCTGGTCCTGGGTTATTGAAAGGAATACCATAATAGCCAACTAGCTCTACAGCAAGTTCTGTTATTGCCTGTCCAATCTCAGTACCTCTAGTCTTTAAGAGTGATGACTCGGGACCCACATTTTGACCTGCAGTTAAACTTCCCAAGATTCGTAATTCTGTTGCCTCCATTGCATTTATCTGTATCTCTATTTCCGCCACAGACTGTTGGAAATCTTGATCTTCAGATAATTTTGAACCGCTTATATCTTCAATTTCTGCCTTAGCTTTGATTTGCTGAAGCTGCTGATATAGTTCTGATGAATAACCATTACCTCTTTCGAACTCAAGAAGATATTTGGCATAAGTCCAACCTTTACCTTCCTCTCCGATCAAATTTTCTTTTGGTACTTTTACATCTTCAAAAAACACAGTGTTAACTTCATGGTGACCTATAGGTGTGTTGTCTAGCGTATTAATAGGTTGAACTTCGATACCTTCGGAATGCATGTCTATAAGAAGAAAAGAGATACCTTTCTGTCTAATATCTTCCTGGCTAGTTCTTACTAGACAAAATATCATATCGGCGTGTTGAGCCATAGTGGTCCAAGTCTTTGCGCCATTTACCAAGTAATGATCGCCTTTATCGTCTGCTTTTGTCTTCAAAGAAGCCAAATCAGAACCTGAGCCTGGTTCAGAATAGCCCTGACACCACCAAACTTTAGAAGACAGAATATCAGGTAAATACTTGCTCTTCTGTTCATCAGATCCAAACGCCATTATCACTGGTGCCACCATAGACACTCCAAATGCAGTGAACCCTGGAGCCCTCGCTGCTGCCATTTCTTTGCTAAATAGGTATTTCTGAGAAGCTGAGAAAGCAGCCCCACCATATTCCTTTGGCCAATTTATACCTGCCCAACCTTTGGCATAAAGAGCTTGTTGCCACTTTACGTGTTCCTCTTTGGTGACATGTCCATTCGGGGAATTTGTAAGCCTCTCCTTCATGCCCTCTGGATAGTTTTCTTTAATCCAATCTCTAACTTCTTTTTGAAAATCTAGTTCTTCTTGTGTAAATTGTAAGTTCATATATACCTCACGCTAATTATAATTCAAATAGCCACTAGTAAGAATAGATAAACCTTGGAAAAAATAAGCCAAAATCTTGATAAATTTTCTGAACTAATCGGAAAAATCTGTTCATGGTTTGTGGCCGTGATGGTTTTAATCACATGTCTTGTAGTGGTCATGAGATATGGTCTGGATATGGGCTCAGTCTTTTTACAGGATGTAGTGTTATACCTTCATGGAGGATTATTTCTTCTTGGAGCAGCCTTTGCTCTTAAAAGAGGAACTCATGTAAGAGTTGATATCTTCTATAGAAGCTTTAGTGAGTCGAGAAAAGCATTAGTTGATTTATTAGGTAACATAATCTTTCTTCAACCTGTGTGCTGGACAATACTTCTCTACTCTTGGGGTTATGTAGAATTTTCGTGGCGTATCATGGAAGTGTCGGCTGAGCCTGATGGGCTTCCTTTTGTTTACTTGCAAAAATCATTATTAATTGCAGTTGCGATATTGCTAATGCTTCAGAGCATCTCTGAAATATTAAAGTCATATTTAACTATTAAGAAAAATGGTTGAGTTTATTCCATTGCTAATGTTCGGTGTCATATGTCTAGTTTTGCTAGCAGGATTTCCTGTTGCTTTTTCACTAGCGGGTACGGCGCTCATTTTTGCTAGCTTAGGAGTTTTAACTGGAACCTTTGAAAGTGCTTTTTTAGGTGCCATTCCTAATAGACTTTACGGGGATATGACTAATATGACTCTAGTTGCTGTTCCATTATTCGTCTTCATGGGAGTGCTTCTTGAGAAATCAAACCTAGCTCAAGACTTATTAAGTAATATGGCCGAAGTTATTGGAGGGTTTAGAGGAAGTCTTGCAATTTCAGTTATATTTGTTGGTGCATTAATAGCTGCGAGCACTGGTATTGTTGGGGCAACAGTTATAGCTATGGGATTAATATCTCTTCCAATAATGTTATCAAGGAAATACGACACTAGCCTGGCTGCTGGAACAATTTGTGCCACGGGAACATTGGGTCAAATTATTCCTCCATCCATTGCATTAGTAATCCTAGGAGATGTCCTTTCAGCGGCTTATCAGCAGTCTCAACTTAGTATAGGTAACTTTTCTGCGAGAACTGTCTCTGTTGGAGATCTATTCATGGGTGCCATCATTCCCGGAATAATTTTAGTAGTTTGTTATGCTTTGTATGTGGTTATTAGAGCGTATCTATCTCCACATATGGCCCCTTCTCAACAAGTAGAGATTGTTACAGGTAGATGGAGAATAATGTTGACCTCTCTATTGCCACCTTTTGTATTAATTTCCTCGGTACTCGGATCAATTCTCTTGGGAATAGCTACTCCTACTGAGGCAGCAGGTGTTGGAGCTTTTGGAGCAATTATACTAGCCATAAGCAAAAGTAGTCTCACAAAAAAGAATTTAACTGATGCTGTAGAGACTACAACAGAAATAACAGCAATGGTTTTCATGATACTACTTGGTTCTTCTATCTTTTCGCTAGTTTTTCGAGGTTTTGGTGGTGACGACCTAATAACAAGCATATTTACAGAATTACCGGGTGGCGCGTTCGGCGCAGTTCTTGTGGTAATGATTTTAATATTTTTATTAGGTTTTATATTGGACTTTATTCAAATCACTCTCGTAGTAGTGCCTATTGTTGGTCCAGCATTATTGATGCTAGGTGTAGATCCCATATGGCTAGGAATAATGATTGCTATAAATCTACAAACTTCTTTTTTAACCCCTCCCTTTGGTTTTGCTCTCTTTTATTTAAGAGGAGTGGCACCAGACAGTCTTGCTACCAAGGATATATATAGAGGAGTAATTCCTTTTATCCTAATTCAATTGGCAGTCCTTATTGCGTTAGCTATATTTCCTGAATTAGTTACAGCTTTACCAAATGCTGTTTACGGCAGTTAAATAAGATGCGCTATCTTGTCTGCCCTGTATGACGATCGAACCATAGGGCCTGAAGCTACCTCAATAAATCCAAGTTCTAAGGCAGCTTCCTTGTATTCCAAAAATTCCTCGGGGGTATACCATTTATCCACAGGCAAATGGTTTATTGTTGGCCTCATGTACTGTCCAAGAGTCAAAACATCAACTCCAGTTGATCTGATGTCCTTAAAAGCTTCAAGTATTTCATCTTTGGTTTCCCCTAACCCGAGCATTAAACTTGTTTTAGTAATTACCGAAGGAGAATATTCTTTCGCGTAGGATAAAACTTTAAGAGTCTGGTCATAACCTGCTCTTGGATCTCTAACGCTTTTAGTGAGTCTCCTGACAGTCTCTAAATTTTGAGCAAAAACTTCTAAGTTTGAATCCAAGAGTATTTCAATAGATCTCTCATTACCGAGAAAGTCAGGTACTAATGTTTCGATGATGACTTTCGGAGATTTTTCCTTGATAGCTTTTACGGTGGAAGAGAAGTGGTCTGCTCCTCCATCACTTAAATCGTCCCTATTTACCGAGGTTAAAACTGCATATTTAAGTTCCATGTTATAAATCGAATTCGCAACCTTAGATGGCTCATCTTTATCCAGCGCTCCTTTGGGATTCCCTGTATCTACAGCACAGAATTTACATGCTCGCGTGCAAACAGATCCAAGAAGCATGAAAGTTGCAGTCCCATGGCTCCAACATTCCTGAATATTTGGACACATCGCTTCTTCACAAACAGTATGCAATTTCTTGCTTGAAACTATCTCTTTAAGTTGCCTGTATTTGACAGAGTTTTGAGATTTAACTCTTAGCCATGTTGGTTTTCTTTCAATTGGTATCAGCTTATTAGGATTGGGCTTGATACCATTTCTTATAGCTACAACACCATTTTCTTTGATAGTTTTAGTTGGAATAAGATTATCCATTAAGCAGCTCTTGAGTCTAATTCTTTCAAAATATTCATAAGATCTCTTTTTACGTCTTCTATAGAAGCATCGCTAAAGTCTTTTATTTGAGTGACATCAAGCGCGTCGATGCCACATGTAATTATCCCATTAAATGGTTTTAAATCCATATCAACATTTAAGCTTATTCCATGATAACAAAACCCTTTTTTTATCTTCAGACCTATCGAAGCAATTTTCTTTCCTTGTACGTAAATGCCCGGTGCTCCAGCTCTTCTCTCCGCAGAGATACTATAATTTGCTAAAAGGGTGATTATTAAACCCTCAAGTTCACAAATCAGTTTCTTTGGGCCCCATCCTAATCTTCTGAGGTTGAAAAGAGTATAAATCATCAATTGACCAGGGCCATGATAGGTAACCTGGCCTCCTCTATCTGTTCTGATAACTGGAATGTCTTTATTAGAAATGATGAAATCTTCTGAAGCAGCATGACCTAAAGTATAAACAGGCAAATGTTCAGCGAACCAAAGATCGTCAGGCTCAGTAATATTCCGCTCATCGATAGAAGACTTCATCTGCTTCCAGGCCATTTTGTAATCTATTAAGCCTAAATCTTTAAAGCACAGTTTTTTCAATCTATTTCTCTCGTATCTATGTAGGCTTTTTCAGAAATTCTATGGTAGTTAACAACTTCTTCTTTGAATTCTGTATAGGATTTATAGACTTTTTGGGCCATTGGATCATCGGCTATGAAATCTTGCATAACTTCATCAGTGATACTTTTTAACTCACTGAGAACGCTATCTGGAAGCTTTCTAAGATCTACATTATGTTTTTCTATCAGTTCGGTTAATGCTTTATTATTACGTGCCGTATATTCATCAAGCATTTCTTGATTAGCCGATTTTGCTGCGTATTTTATTATTGCCTTAAGATCATCAGGCAGAGTTTCAAAAGCTGTTTTATTTATAATTATTTCTAAAGTTGAACCGGGCTCGTGCCAGCCTGGATAGTAATAATAATCAGATACCTGATGGAATCCAAAAGTAAGATCATTATAAGGGCCCACCCATTCTGCAGCATCAACAACTCCTTGCTGTAAGGAGAGAAATATTTCATTACCGGGAAGCGTTACTGTTTCAGCTCCTGCTCGAGTAAAAACTTCGCCAGCCAACCCTGGTATCCTCATTTTCAAACCTTTCAAATCTGATAAAGAGTTTATTTCCCTTTTGAACCAACCTGCCATTTGCACACCCGAATTTCCCCCTGCTAATGGAATTAAGTTAAAGGGTTCATATGCCTCTTCCCAAAGCTCCATTCCTCCACCATAGTGGAGCCATCCATTCATCTCTTGAGCAGTTAAGCCAAAAGGTACAGCTGTAAAGAATTGAGCGGATTTAACCTTACCCGTCCAGTAATAAGAAGCTCCGTGACCTAGTTGGACGTTTCCCTGAGAAACAGCATCAAAAACACCAAGAGCAGGTACAAATTCACCGGCCCCATAAACCTTTATCTTCATTCTGCCGCAAGTCATTTCATCTACATACTTTGCAAAATTCTCAGGGCCCATGCCAAGGCCTGGAAAATTTTTGGGCCATGTTGTCACCATTGTCCACTGATAGGTTTTACTGCCTGTTGAAAAACAAGCTTCATCCTCTAGGGATGTTTCTTGTCCTCCGGAGCAAGATATAATTAAGAATAAGATTCCTGAGATAAATATTTTTTGCATTTCATATGTCCTTTTATATTTGTTGTAGTTTAGCGTAAGCAACCATAAGCCATTTTGTTTTACTAGAGTCAAAATTTACCTCAACTCTTGCATTTGAACCCTCGCCTTCATAGTTTAAAATTACTCCCTCTCCAAAAGCTTCATGAAACACTCTCTGCCCCAACTTAAATTCTGTTTCAGGCACTTCTCCAGATATTCCATTATTTCTCGTTCTTGTTTTAGAGGATCTAGAGACATTACCACCAGTTCTAACCTCCATGGTAAGTTCTTCGGGTATTTCTCGAAGAAACCTTGAAACTGGATTAAAACTCTCATTTCCATATAAATTCCTCATCTCTGCATGAGTAACGAATAATTTTTCCATAGACCTAGTCATACCAACATAACAAAGACGTCTTTCCTCTTGAAGCTGATTAGGGTCTTCGACTGATAGCTTGTGCGGGAAAAGACCTTCTTCAAATCCAGTAATGAATACAAGAGGAAACTCTAAACCCTTCGCAGAATGAAGAGTCATTAATTGAATTGCTGATTCATGCTCTGAAGCTTGAGTTTCTCCAGCATCTAGTGCCGCATGATCGATAAACTTCTTTAAAGCACTCTCGTCTAATTCATCATAGGAATCTGGCTCGAAATCTCTTGCAGCCCCAACTAGCTCAGATAAATTCTCAACGCGTGTCCTTCCTTTCTCTCCAGCCTCCTTCTTGTGATACTCAATAAGACCACTTCGCTCTATTGTAATATCTACGATTTCTCCTAGTTGAAGGTCTCTTGTATCATTTTCAAGAGAATCAAAACTATTCATAAACCCCTGTATGGCTTGAGCTGCCCTTGGTGTAAGTCCATCATTATCAAGGAGCTCTTGAGATGCCTTCCAAAGAGAAGTGTTCCCCTGAGAAGCTTTTTTCCTAATTATATCGATTGTTTTGACGCCTATACCTCGGGGAGGAATATTAATTACTCTCTCAAAAGCAGCGTCATCCTCTCTGCCGAATATAAGCCTCAAATAGCTCATGGCATTTTTTATTTCTGCTCTTTCATAAAACCTTAGTCCGCCATAGATCTTGTATGGCAAAGACTCTCTTAGGATTGCCTCTTCTAAGACCCGTGACTGCGCATTAGATCTGTAGAGAATTGCAACTTCATCAAGGCTTTTGCCCTGCGCTACCCAATTCTGAATGCTGCCTACAACATATCTAGCTTCATCATCTTCGTTATAAGCAGAATAAACAGAAATAGGCTCTCCTTCTTTTTGGTCGGTCCAAAGTTCTTTACCCATTCTGCCTTGATTATTTTTTATAACTTCATTTGCAGCATTTAAAATAACTGAGGTAGATCTATAATTCTGTTCGAGCCTAATAATTTCCGTATCTTTGTAATCATTAGTAAATCTGCTTATATTTTCGCTCTTAGCTCCTCTCCATCCATATATAGATTGATCATCATCACCAACTGCCATGAAGTTTGAACCGCCTTCGGCAAGAATTCGCAGAAATTGATACTGTACCTCATTAGTATCTTGAAATTCATCAACTAATATATGACTAAACCTTCTCTGATAATGCTGCAAAACCTGTTCATTAGTCTTTAACAACCCATAGACTCTCAGTAGAAGCTCACCAAAATCAACTAGGCTTTCTCTTTCACAAAGCTCTTCATATACTTTATAAACTTCGACCATTTTTTCGGTGAAATAGTCGTCTGTTGCCTCAACGTCTTTTGATCTCAGACATTCGTCTTTTTGTTTATTTATAAACCACTGAATTTGTCTAGGGGGCCATTTTGTATCATCAAGTCCCATTGACTTAACAACTCTTTTTATAACTCTGTACTGATCTTCAGAATCTAGAATCGCAAATTCTTTTCTTAGCCCTGCCTCTTCCCAATGAGTCCTCAAGAGTCTGTGTGAAATTCCATGAAAAGTGCCGCACCAAAAGTTTCCCATCTCTTCTTGAACAATGTCTTCAATTCTTCCTCTCATTTCTCTCGAAGCCTTATTTGTAAAAGTAACAGTTAAGATTGAATGAGGATTTACATTTTCGGCCTTTATTAGCCATGCCACTCTATGTGCTATAACTCTTGTTTTGCCTGAGCCTGCCCCCGCTAGAACCAACAGACTGTTAGATTCAGATGTTACCGCGTTTCTTTGAGGTTCATTTAAGGTTTCAAAAATTTCTGATACATCCACTTGCATATTTTAACTAAGATTTAGTTTTCTATCTTGAATTATTAAGGTCTTCGAAAGAAAATTTTAAACAAATTTTTAATTAAAGAACTTATCTATATTCAAGACTTTATGTATCATTGAATTATGGAAAAAGCTGACAAATTCTTTGAAACTTACTGTGATTTTGTAACTAAAGTTACAAGTGATCCAAGCCTTAATATTAAAGACCTTAAAGAATCCTTAGATAATATTCAGGAGAATTCTCTAATAGATGTGCCTAGACTGCTTACGGCTGCATTAGGCCTTGGCAGTGAAACTGGTGAGTTTGTTGAGATAGTAAAAAAAATGGTTCTCCAGGGAAAACCGGCTGATGAAGATAACATCTTTCATATGAAGAGAGAATTAGGAGACGTTATGTGGTACTGGGTTACTGCATGTATGGCTCTAGAACTTGATCCAGTAGAGGTAATCTCCGAAAATCAGAAGAAGCTAGAAGCTCGATATGGGGAACAGTTCACCATTGATCAGAGTGAAGTCAGGGCTAAGGGAGATCTGTGATTAGTAAATTCTAGAAACTGCAGGCTTAATTTCTTCAACATCATCGGACCTCTTGAGGTCCATCGACTTCCACACATCATCTATTGCATCAAGGAAATGGTCAATATCACCTGCCTCATGTCTTGGAGTAATCGTAACTCTGAATCTTTCATCGCCTTTAGGTACTGTAGGATGAAAGACTGGCTGAATGTAAATGCCATGTTTTTCTATAAGCAGGTTTGCTGCTCCCTTGCACAGTCTTGGGTCATATAGATGGATGGGTATTATGTGACTGTCGTTTTCTAAAAAAGGAATATTAAGTTCGCTCAGACCTTGTCTTATTCGATCGGAGTTAGATCTTATATTTTCTCTAAGATGCTCTGATTCCATGGCAATCTTTATGCTAGTAATCGAGGCTGCAGCAATAGACGGATTCATAGACGATGTAAAAATAAAGCCAGGAGCAAAACTCCTTATATAATCAATCACATCTGCATTTGCAGCCACGTACCCTCCCATTTGTCCAAAAGATTTTGAAAGTGTTCCATTAATTATATCAATATCTTCTTCCAAACCTTTCTCTGCCGTTATGCCTCTACCTTCAGGCCCATAAAGACCGACAGAATGTACTTCATCAAGATATGTTAGAGCGTTATATTTTTTTGCAAGTTCAATTATCTTCTGCAAAGGAGACCTAAGACCTTCCATGGAATAAAGTGATTCGAATACGATTATTTTCGGTGTATTTGCATTAGCTGTATTAAGAAGTTCTTCGAGATGTTCCGTATCATTGTGTCTAAATACATGACATACAACATTTGCATTTTTTATACCTTGTATCAATGAAGCATGGTTTAGTTCGTCAGAAAAAACTTCTACACCTTCCATGTTCTTACACAAAGTCCAAAGAGTAGATTGATTTGCTGTATAAGCAGATGGAAACAACAATGCAGCTTCTTTCTTATGAAGGTCTGCTAGAAGTCTTTCTAAATCTACATGGTATGTTGATGTACCTGATATGTTTCTTGTTCCACCAGACCCAGTTCCAAGTTCATTGATAACATCAACTGAAGTCTTGGTTACCTCGGGATGCTGACTCAAATTAAGATAGTCATTACTGCACCAAACTTCAACTTCTCTCTCTTTGCCTTCAAAACGCTCTGTAGCTTTTGGGAAGCTAGATTTATTCCTATTTATTGCTCTAAATTTCCTGTAGAGGCCTTGCGATTTAAGAGAAACGAGCTCGTCAGAGAAGAATTTTTTATAGTTCATGAATTAATTATTAATAAAGTTTTATATAATTAAGGTTTGACGCGCCGAGTATTGTAGAGCAATAAACCTATCTAACACTTGTTAAGAATAATTCTCATTTAGACTAAAATTGAAGATCATAAAAATAGTATCAAGGAAAAGTCCATTAGCCAGGATTCAGTCTCAACTGGTAGCTGAAAAAATAAGTAAAACTCATCCAAATATTCAAATTGAGCACATTTATAAAAAAACACTAGGTGATGCTGACTTGAATACACCCTTGGACAAAATGCCTGACATAGGAGTATTTACAAATGATATTAGGGAAGATCTGATCACTCATAAAGCGGATATTGCTGTTCACTCATGGAAGGACTTGCCGGTAGATCTGGAACAAGGAACAGAAATAACAGGAACAATAAATAGAGCCGATATGCGTGATATGCTCTTTCTAAAGAAGTCGAGCCTTAATAAAAGGAACCTTACGGTACTAAGCTCTTCACCGAGGAGAGAAAAAAATCTATCTATGTTTTTACCTGTTGCCTTGCCTTTTAAGACAAGAATAGAGTTTAAAAGCGTAAGGGGGAATGTAAATACTCGACTCAACAAACTTCTTAATGGGAATGATGATGCATTAGTAGTTGCAAAGGCCGCAATAGACAGATTCCTCAGTACTACGAGTGATGAATTTTCTTCTGAAAAAGAAGAAATATTAAAGATGCAAAATGAACTAAAATGGATGGTTCTCCCTCTTTCTCAAAATCCTTGTGCAGCTGCGCAAGGAGCTTTAGCCATTGAGGCCAGACAGAATGACGAGGAAATAAAAAATATCATTTCCTCTATTTCGGATAAAGACACTTTTAATTCGGTTGAAACTGAAAGATCATTGCTTAAATCTTACGGAGGTGGATGTCATCAAAAGATTGGGGTGAGTTTCGAAATTCTAGATAAAGGGACACTATTAACCGTTAGAGGAGAAACTGAAGAGGGAGATGATATTTCAAGGAGGCTTTTTAATGGGAACGAAGAAAAAGACTATTTTGACTCCCTAAGTCTCAATAACTATTTTCCAATGAGTAAGAGCGAACAGAAATTCTTTGAAAGAAAGGAAATTGTTAGCTCGGATGAGACTCTTCAGTCTGTAAAAAATAAAGGAATTTACGTAAGCAGATCTAATACTATTGGAAGTTCAGCTTTAATCAATGAATCAAACATAATTTGGACAAGTGGCATAAAAACCTGGAAATCTCTTGCCAAAAAAGGTTATTGGGTAAATGGTACTTCGGATAGTCTCGGTGAAAATTATTCTCCAGAAGAGAGTCCATTTAAAAAAACGGAATGGCTCAAAGTCACCCATCAAAACAATAAAAATGATGATAAAGAAATTTTGGTGACTTATAAGTTAGAGCCATTAAAAATTTCAGAACGTATAAAGGATTGTCATTATTTTTACTGGATGAGTGCTAGTTCTTTTGAATTGGCGCTAAAAGAATATCCTGAAATAATTGACCGCTACCATGCATGTGGTCTTGGCAAAACTTTGAAGCTAATAAGCCAGAAAGCGCCTAATGTTCAACCTTTTTTAAATTTTGAGAGTTGGACGGATGCAATTACCAATAAACTTAAATAAATCTTAGTGTGAGGTATAATGCTCGCCCGTTTTTTTTATAATTATGAACGTAT
>CEQX01025779.1_pt1 | contig 11893 bp, 11 predicted proteins | sample 356261 | NCBI WGS metagenome assembly CEQX01 (sample SAMEA2621076, study PRJEB7988) | marine metagenome | isolation source: saline water (ENVO:00002010), including | reverse complement strand
ATCCATACACTACTTATCTTTTTTAATCCTTTTATATCAACACCAAAGGATGCTTTCATATCTGCCAGGTTATCACCCGAGTAGGTTGTGTGCCATACGACTCCAATTTTTGCTTGAGTGAACTGTCTAGCAAGTTCAGAACCCATAGGTGCAGCATACACGATAGTATTAGGCTGAAAAGAAATAAAATCTTGTTCATCTATTTTCTCCTTTTTCAAATCACCAGATGTAAACATTAAATCGCCTTGTATTACACCTTTGATTCCAAGTTTTTTAAATTCTCTTAACGCAATCGCAAACTTTTCTTTCAAAGAACCTGATACATCTATTTCAGATTCTTTTTTATAAAGTTTTGGATTTACATTAAATACTGATTTTTTAGCAACGAAAAATTGACCATCTGATGGGTCTATGCCAGCAAAGATTGCAGGTGCACCATCCCATTTAACTGTCATATTGACAGAACCAGATGATGTGCCAGCGAGCATATCTCTTAATGATTGTATGAAGTTTATAGAAGCACGACCACCGGTGATACCATAATTAAGTATCTCATCTTCTATATGTTCAAGGTGTAAATTTTTACCACCCTTATCTTCTAATAAGAATTCTTTGAATGTTAACATAGTTCAATTTTTCCATTTCTGTATATACTATATTTATAAAAGGAACTATTGTCAAGTGGAATTGTAAATGTTTTTTGGTGATATATTTCCAGAAACTATGATTCTTTCGTGTGAACTCTCTTGTTTTGGTACAAAATGTTTAATCCAACCAGGAAATACTGTTAATAATCCATTCTTTGGTTTGATATAATAAAACCCACAATCTGTTAAAACAAGTGGTGAACACTCTTCAGAAACATTAACATAATACACAAAACTATATAAAGCAGGCCAGTGGTCGTGTATTTCGGCGTGATGACCAACTTTATATAAACCACCCCAACAATCTATAAAAGTTGGTTTGTAAACTGCAGGAGATATACTTAACGATTCTTTGTATATGTAATCAGATAATTCGTGAAAAGGTTCACTATTATCTTCTTTTAACATATTCATTTCTGTCATATGTGCTTTTAAAGCTGTACGATAATTTTGTCTGTCGCCTTGTTCTCTAATTATCTTTTCTAATTTAGGATTTAATGTTTCGTGGTCATCATAAATTGATTCAACAATTTTAATTCTTTTTGTGAAAGTAACTTCTTTCATTAAAATGCAGCACCTCTTGCATTTATATTCCCAGCAATCATAACTCTTTCGTGTTCACAACTTTGTGGTTTAACTTCGTGTTTAACCCATCCTGGAAATATAATCATCAAACCATTACTTGGTTGTACATTAAGTGGTTCATTAAGAATACCACTTGCATTCTTAAAATGTAGTGGTGAACACTTAGAAGAAACATTTACATAATAACACCAACTCCAAATAGATGGCCAATGGTCGTGTGATTGAGTAAATTCACCCTTTCTATAAACTGCACCCCAACAATCATAAACATCAGGAATAAATTGTACTGGTGAATTTTCTAAAGATAACTCTCTTGCAAAATCACATATCTTTTGAAAATGTTCACCACCAGCTTCAACTTGCATATTCCATTCTGTCATTGATGCTTTTACATTAGTTCTTTTATTTTTTCTATCACCTTGTTCTCTGATATATTTTTCAAGAATAGGATTTATTTTTTCCCAATCAGGATATGTTTTCATAATTACAGGATATTCTTCACTAAACTTAAAAAACTTTGCGTCTTTATATCTCTCGTAGTTATTATAATTCATAATTGTTCCTTTAAGAATTTAGGTAATGGATGATGACCAAAGGGTTTAACTTTCATTAATTGTTCTGCCATATCTTCAGCGTCTTCCTTAAACTTAAATGTTTTAACAACATCATTTGTTGGTATCTCAATAACAACATAGACAGCTTCTTTGTTTCTCCAAGTGACATCAACATAATATTTTATTTTATTTTTTCTATATTTTGAGGTCCGAGAATTTCTCATAAGACTTCTCCAATCTATTTCCTACACTTGTATTATCAAAGACTGGTTCATCTTGACCTGAGTCAACAACATCTTTTTGAGCAACTTGTTCAACATCATATAATCTCATTTTAGCTCTATCAATTCCTAAAATAAATCTTTTATTCATTGTTGGGTCGTTGTATCTGTTTTTTAATTGTTTAATCATTATCTGATTTAAATCTTCTAATTCTTCTGTAGATATTAATGCAAACATTAAATCTGCAGTTGCTGGTAAACCAAAACTTTCTGAAGTATCTTCTAAACCTACATCTGTAGAAGTATATGCACTTCTTGTTGTTTGTGTTGCAGAAACTATTGGAACATTAGACTCAACTGCTAATCCTCTTAACTCTTCTGCTATTGCCTTTATGTAAAAATAAGAGCCGACACTTGCATTACCTTTGAACCTTGATGATGAACATATATTTAAATAATCAATAAAAATAATATCAGGTTTAAATGTTTTCTTTAATGCAAGTTCTTTGATTAAACTTTTAAAATGACCACTATGTGCCGATGCAGTTGGATATTCTTTTATTACTAATTTACCAACTGTCTTCTTTGATATACTATTAATCTTATCATCAAACATTTTCTTTGGTAATTCGTGTAAATCATCTATAGACAAATTCATAAGATTTGCATCTATTCTTTCTGCAATCTTTTCTTCTGCCATCTCTAGTGTGATATACAATACATTCTTACCTTGCATCAATGTTGATGCAGCCATATGACACATAAATAATGATTTACCAACACCTGTACCAGCAAGTGCAATGTTTAATGTCTTATTCGGTAAACCACCTTTAGTAATTTTATTAAAATATTCTAAGTCAAAAGGTATTCTATCTTCTACTGTATGATAATAATCATACCTCTTTTGAGCTTCTTCTATATAATCGTGTCCAATGTGATTATCAAAAGATACAGATAAAGCATCTGATAATATTGATGGTATAGATTCTGGTGTATTATCTTTATCTTTATTATCAATAATTCTAATGCTATCTACAACAGCATTATATACTGCTCTATCTTTACAAAACTTTTCAACACTATCTGTTAACCACTTAAAATCTACATCATTATGTTTTAATGTTTTTAATAGTTCAACAGTTTGTTTGTGTTCGGTATCTGACAAATCTTTTCTATTGTCAATCTCAATTTCTAACGCTTCTTTTGTTGGTGGGTTAGAATACTTTTCTACAAAATCATTTATTTCTTCAAAAAGAATCTGTTCGCTTCTCTCTTTAAAATAATCTTTTTTTAGAAAAGGTATTACCTTTCTATTAAAGTTTTCATTATGTATCAGTTGACTTAGGGTCGTCTTTTCTATCGTCTGATTTTCCAGATTCATTTTCTTCCTTTGGTTTGTAAGTATAATAAGTATCAACTATATCACATAAAATATCACCTATTAGATTTCTAAAATCGTCACCTATGTGCTCTTCTTTTAGTCCATTATAGTCAACAATATTATACTGAAATTTTAATGTGGCTTCTAGACCTACTCTATTTTGGTCTTCAACTGCGGCAACTTTACCATATCTGTAAACAATACCATCATACTTTCCGCCTTTGATACCAATACATTCTGTTTTAGTTTTACCTTTGTTTTCTACAAATGCGTAGTCATCAGCCACTACACCTAAAAACTGTTTAGTTCTATCATTCGCTGCTCGTTTCGCGTTCTTCAACTGTTCCGCCATATCTAAACTCCTTCTTAGCACACTCTTCTAAAATGTCCATAATATCTTGAGTGAAATATTTCTTTGGGTCATTCAAAATAGTTTTACCATATTGTTTTGAACCATCTGGTAACTCAAATCTTGTTGCAACTTTCTTAAACACTTTGTACTTTTCAGCAAGTTCAAGTAACCCATAATATCTATCAAGACCTTTATTATAAGTTAATCTTACATCAACCATTTTATTTTCAACTGTAAGTCTTGATTTAAAGTTTTTACAATGTATAATATTACCCACAACTTCTGTTCCATCTTTTTCTTTTTTCTTTGAAAGATAAACAATAGATGATGCTGCATATTTTAATCCAGAACCACCACCCATTTCTTTTTGTGGAAACATAGAACCAACTACATCATATGTGTGATTAGTAACTACCATAGGTACTCTTGCTTTACCGAGTTTCAAAGTTAAAACTCTAAATGCTGCTTTGAGTAATTGTGCTCTAGTCATATCTCTAGTTTCTTTACCTTCAGCTGTATCTTCAACTTCTTTCGTTGTTGATAACATACCAAGTGAATCTAGTGCAAGAAACATAGGTTTACGACTAGCTGCATCTTGATTTATATATGCATCTAAAACTTTTATAGCCTGTGTTCTAAATTCTTGTACTGTGGTTACAGGAAGTATTACCATACGATTTGCATCAATACCTCTATCTATAACCATTTGTTTTGTAATTGCACTTTCACTCTCAAAATATATAACACCACCATCTGGATTTTCATCTAGAAATCTTTTACACATTCCCATAACAAAAAATGTTTTACCTGTTGCACTCTCACCAGCGATTGCAGTGATTTTATTTGCAGGTAATCCACCATTAATAGAACCAGATAGTAATGCATTAAATATATAAGAACCAGTATCAATAAATGTATCTACATCACCAGCTTCAACACCTTCTGAAACAAGTGCAGCATATTCATTACCAGTTGTTTTTATAACATCTTTTAAAAAATCTGTCATATTATCTCCTTTATTTTAACGCCAATGCACCAACAAACATATGATTACTCCAGAAACATTGTACATCTTGAAAGCCTGCATTAAGTATCATATCTTTTATTTGTTTCCAAGTATTTGGTTTTAACATATGTCTTAATGTTTTCTCTTTATCCATTATATCTTTTGCTTCAAAATGTTTTCTCTTATAATCATAATAATTGAAAGTCATCATTTCTTGTATCTTTGCATTACTACATAATAACTTCTCTGCAAAGATAAATCCACCACCAACATTTAATCCTTCATAAATCTGAGAGATTAATTTAGACCTATCTTTCATAGGCATAAATTGTAAAGTGAATATTGAAGTTACTAGAGAACAATTCTTAAATTCATAAAATCTTACATCATCATTTATAAAATTAACATTACTCTCTGGGTATTCTTTACTTAATTCTTTTCTTCTATTTTCTAATGGTTTCTCAAAACCTTTTGCCAGTTCAACACCTTCATATATCACATCATCAATGTTTATATCTAAATGTGATTCTATCATTCTTTTTGTAACCTTACCTGTAGAACAACCAACATCAACAACTTTGGTATCTGGTTCTACAAAATATTTTGAAAGATTAACAACATCATCTAATAAATTAGAATAGCCACGAATAGAGTGTTCTATGTGTTCGTCAAATCCTTCTTCTCTGTGTGCAAAAGTAAAATCATACTTTGTCATTTTTTCTCCTTGTATGGTTTCAATACTTTTTCATATACTGATTCTGCAATAGCTTTCATCATAAGAGGAGGTACCATTCTACCCATACGCTCACTCTTTTGTTTCCATTTACCTGTAAGTTTAAAGTCTTCAGGTAAAGACATTATTCTTCTTGTTTCACATAATGCTAATTTTCTCATATCAGACCAGTGAATACAACCACCCGATGCTGTAATCGTTGGTGATGGTTTATGTCTTGATATTCTTTTCATATTAAAGTGATGACCTTTAGGATGATAGTTTGCACCAGTCAAAACTTTCTCTGGGTCTTTTGGCATCTTTGATGCTGTTTCAAAATGTGAACCTCTTGCAAATGATTCTGTAAGTTCTTTTATCTCTTCTTCATCATACTCTAAGTTTTCAAATACTTCACCACAAGTCATTGCATCTGTAAACTTCTCAGGAAAAACACTTGATATATTCATAAATGTTAAACCTACATCTGCAGTTACATCTTCACGAACTGCAATAAAAATTAATCTCTTTCTAGTTTGTGCAACACCATAGTGAGATGAATCTAAAACTTTAGACGATACATCATAACCTATCTGTTCAAAAGTATTTGTTATTTTGTTATAGTATTCTTTTGCTTCACCCATAGTCAAACCAGCAACATTCTCACCCACTATCACTTTTGGTTTGATTTCTTTTGCAACTCTTAGATACTCAAAAAACAAATCTTCTATATTCTCTATCTTTTTACCATCTGAATATTTCTTAGTCTGATTAAATCCTTTTGAATGGCCACCTTGTACCATTGCACCTGCAACTGAAAATGCAGAACAAGGTGGTGAACCATCAAGTATATCAAGTTCACCCTCTTTTAAATTAATTAAATTTAATATATCTTTACCTGTAATCTCTTTTATATCATCAGGCATAATAGGTGTATTAGGATAATTCTCACTATATGTTTTTCTAGCTTCTTCTACAAATTCATTTATTGCAAGTATCTTACCACCAGCCAATCTATAACCAGTTGATGAACCACCACCACCAGCAAAAGTTGACATTACAGTAAACAATTCTCTTTTCTCACTATCAATTACATCTTTTAAATAATAAGGTTTATACATTATTATAAGGCTCCAATATATTTGTATAGATTGCATCGGCAAGTGATGCCATCATTTTAGGTGCAACCATACGACCAATTCTCTCAGCACTTTGGTCAAATCTTTTAGCTATAGTTTCTTTATCTGACTTCATTACAAAATCTTCAGGTAATGACATAATTCTTTTTAGTTCTGGTACAGTAAACTTTCTATGTTTCATAGGATGAAATACACCAGACACTACAGTTTGTTGACCTCTTTGTGTCAATGTAGGACAAGGTAAATCTTGACAAGGCCTAATCATATTAAACATAGACCTTTTAGGATTAATATCAATAAATCTTTCGTCAGATGGTTTTAAATGTTTAGGTGGGTCAAACTCTAACAGTTCTATCCATTTCTTTTGAAAACCAGCTTGAACATAATCTAATAACATTTGCTCTTCATCTTTATCGTTTTCTATATCTTCAAGTGCGTGTCTTAATGTTACCATCTCATCATTTTCTTTTGGAAATATATTACCAAGTGTCATAAAATTTAAACCAACAGACTCACAAACATCTTCTCTTACACAAACAAACATAGTTCTTTCTCTTGCTTGTGGAACACCATAGTGTGCAGCATTCATAACTTTGTAAGTTACATCATAACCTATATTCTGAAATGCATTTATAAACTCGTTAAGTTTCTGTTTTGCTTCACCAACAGTTATACCTTTTACATTTTCTGCAACAATAACTTTTGGTTTAATCTCTTTTGCTATTCTAACATATTCTAGAAATAGGTCTTCAATGTTTTCTACTTTCTTACCATCTGAATATTCTTTCTCTTGGTCCCAACCTTTATCTCTTTTACCTGCAATACTAAATGCAGAACAAGGAGGTGAACCATCTAATATATCTAACTCACCTGGTTTGATACCAGCAGTATCTAAAAAATCATAACCTGTTAAGTCTTTTATATCTTGTGGTAATATTTCTGTATCAGGATAATTATCTTTATATGTTTGTCTTGCAGCTTCAACAAATTCATTTACTAATAATATTTTACCACCTGCAAGTCTGTAACCAGTTGATGAGCCGCCACCACCAGCAAATGTAGATATAACTGTAAACTTTTCTTGTTTAGATGCTTCAATAACATCTTTCATAAAGTACTTCTTATACAAAAAAATTCTCCAACGAAGTGTCACCATTGTAACATACTTTCCAGTCTTTGTAAACCTCTAACATGCGATTTCTTTTATTAAAATTTATTTTATTATTATTTAGCAAAGTTTCAAACAGGTTTGCTATACCACTATCTAATTGTAAATTTAAATGATTCTTTACTTTACCTATTCTGTTGAAGTATGATTTGAAAGCATCTCTGACCATATGTTTTTGATATGGTTTATTTAATTGATACCAATCATATTGATAGAAATACTTTTTAACTTCTTTATCTAAGTATGGTGTTACAAATACTTTATTATGTTTGTCTGCAAGTTTTTTGTGTTGTAAATAACCTGCACGATTTTCTTTTTTAAAATAATCATTTCTAAATTGGTCAAACAATGATTTAGGTTCTTTGAAATGCATACAAGCCTTTTTACTTACACCATAGTAACCATCTGCTGCCCAACCTGATAATACATACTTTTCTTTTATCCATTCATAAACATATAGAAAAGGATACACACATTCAAAGTGTGTTTTCTTTTGGCATCCGTGTTTTAATAATCTTTTAAAATCATCTTCTAAATTAGCAACTGGTACATTCACACCAACAAATGGCCACTTCATTATTTTACATATTTCTTCTGCCTTTTTAAAATCATATGATGGATTATTATCAAGTTGAAAACTATAACATCTAATCTTTTTAAAGGCAAGATGTGCAGCAAATGCAACAGATATGGAATCTACTCCACCTGATAATAATACTGCAACTTCTTGTTCATTTGTTTTTTGTTCTATGTGTTCTATAAGTAATTTAGCTATCAAAAGAAATCCTCCAATGTACCTTGAGTACCATAAGTTCTATCAATACTCCATCTGATTGTGTTTAATATTAATGTTAAAGGTTCAACAAAAACTTTCTCAAACTGTAATTCGTAATCTACAAAACTGTGTATGTCAAACTCTTTAGGTAATTTAGTAATGTAAGTAATTACATTTGAAGTATATGGGTTTGGTTGTTTAAGATAAACAAACTTAATCTTATCACCTTCTTGTATCAAAGGATACTTATTAATAAGTTTGTTTTGTTTGATTTTGTGATTGTAAATCAGAGCACCTTTGATATGCATAGGTGTTGACTTTTTAAATGTTGTACCACTATCAAAATACTTTGATAGGCCATTGACAGACCTAGGAAAAGAAATCATTTCTGGTTTTACTTTAAGAAACTCTTCTCTAAAATTAATTACAAACTTGTTTAATTCTTTTTCATCACTTGTCATTATGAGTTCAAGTGCATCTTTAATCTTTTGTCTACACATTGATGGTGTTGAAGACTTAACTGCTTCAATACCCATCATCTTTAATTTAGCTTGTTTGTATGAAACGCCTTCACTATCCCAAACATTAAGAATATATCTTTTCTTTGCAACCCAAATACCTTTGTCAGCAATCACTTCTCGTTTCATAAACATTTTGTTTGCGAAAGCATTAGTGTATGTTTTTAATTCATCATAACTTTTAGAGATGAAAGGTTCAATAGATTCTTTAGCAACCTTGTCTAGAAAGTTTATCGTCTTTGTCAATGCGTTATCATTCTTGATAGTTTTCTTTACAAGTTCTTCCATAGTTAAATAAACAGAATCAGTATCAGATGCAATCACATAATCATTATCTGTTTTTAAAACTTTATTAAGATGATTGTTTAGTTTGTTTTCAATCCAACGAATAGATAACTGACCAGACTTTGTGATACCTTCTGCAATAGCTTTATCATAATAACGAAACCATTGATTACCGATAGCACCATAAGCAGAGTTGAGTGATATCTTTCTAGCCATCTGAATATTATTAAAACGACTTATTTGTTTTTTATACTTTTCATCTTTTGTGTTTTCAAATTCTTGTTGTGCTTGTAACATCTTCTTCTTGTAAATAACTCGTTCATTGTATAACTGTTCCATCATCGCAGGTAAGAACCCTTGTTTGTCTGTACGAAACAAAGCACCATTAGGTGTCATAGTTGTTCTTTCAGGAATGTTTAATTTAACACCTTTTAACATATCATCAACAGTAATATCTTGGTGTTTACTTTTTAATAATGTTTCTGGTGAAAGATTGTATTGCATAATTAAGTGAGGATACAGAGAGTTTAAATCAAAAGATACAACCCAATTATGTAAACCAGTAAGAGGTTCTTTTACATACGCACCTTCATATTGTTCATTCTTACTATGTCTAGACTTTTGTGGTATGACAATCTTTCTTTTTCTCAAGAAGTTGTATATCAAAATATCCCAATACTTAACTTGACCAAAGACATCAGTATAATTAACTTTACCTTCATATGCCATAGTCAAAGCCAAATCAATAAGACCCATCTTATCTTCTAACTTATCAACGATTTCCACATCTTGAATATTATAATCAATAAAAGATTGAAAGTCATTTTCATACCATTCTCTAAATGTTTCGTATGGGTTCTCGTCTTTTTTCTCACCAAGTTCTACTTGGGCAATATAATCAAGTTTGTATGATTCTTGTTTTGTGTATGTAAACTTTTGATAGAGCTGTAAATAATCATATTGAGATACACCCATAATGTCATACATCAAATGATTTCTACCCATAGAATATATCTTACGCGAAGATACATTACCCCAAGGTGACAACTCTTTCATTTTACTTTCACCACAGACTTGATTGATTCTGTTTGCAAGATAAGGTATATCAAAGAAGTCAGTATTCCAACCTGTGACAACATCAGGATAATTCTTTGTCCAGAAAGACATAAACTCTAAAATTAAATCGTGTTCGTTAGGGCAACGAATATAAGTTACATCATCTCTAGTATTTTTATAAGGTTGAATACCCCATACAATAATTTTCTTAGATTGATGATTCTTAACTGTGATTGATAATAAAGGTTCTATTGCAGATTCAGGATTAGGAAAACCATTCTCACATTGAACCTCAATATCAATAGTAACGATTAATAGTTTCTCAATATTCCAGTTGACTTTTTGTGGGAAGGTATCTGATATGTAAGTATATGCAAATCTATCTAAGCCGTGTACAAGATGTGGTTGACTTTCATATCTTAATAGAAAGTCTTTTGCTTCTTTGATAGAATCAAACCGATAAGGTGTAACATATTTGTTATCAAGTGTGGACCAGTCTGTTTGTTTCATTACAGGAACAAACAAAGTTGGTTTGTACTTAACACGAAAATTAACTCTTTGATTGTTATCTACACCACGAACTAAAAGATAGTTACCCCATTGTGTAACATTTGTATAAAAATCCATAAACTAATTATATCACATAAAAATTAAAAATCAAGTCCAATATTCTCTATTTTTGAAATCTTGCAATATTTTTTCTGTAACACTTTCACCCTCAACTATTTTATCTATTGCACCAAAACCTGGCATACTATTTATTTCTATGAATATTGGTTCATCTTTTTCTCTATCCTTGCCAGGTATAAAATCAACACCAGTTAGTTTACCACCAACTAAATCTGAAGCTATCATACATTTTTGTTTTTCTAAATCTGTCAATTCTAAAAATTCTGTATCTGCTCCTAAAGATGCGTTACTTCTAACATCACCTTTCATTTCCATTCTTTTCATAGCACCAAGTATTTTACCATTACAAATTATTGCTCTGACATCATACTCTTTTTCAACAAGTTCTTGTACCATTAAATCTATTTTAGGATTTAATAAAGTTATCATTTGTACAAAAGAATGTAATGACCTTTCACTCTCTGCTACGACAACACCAACACCTGTCTGACTACCACTTGATGATTTTAAAATCACAGGATATTTTAATCCGAGTTCTTTGATTGCTCTTTTAGTATCATCAGAGTAACTAATCACTTCTTGTTTAGGTACTTTTAAATTATTAATTTTAAATAACTCACCAGTAAAATATTTACTAGAACATATGTCCCAAGTCTTAACAGATGGTACTGCAACAAATCCTCTTTTTTCTAAGATTGATACAATATCAACCCATCTTCTATTACTGGTATAACCTATAGTACCAAGACCACGCGTAAATAATAGTGTGTTTTCAGGAGATATTTCTATAGGATTTTGATATTTTTTAGTACCATCTTCTTCTGGTGTGACAGCATAACCATCTTCATCAAACTCAAAAGAGTTGAG
>CEQX01157477.1_pt1 | contig 11899 bp, 11 predicted proteins | sample 356261 | NCBI WGS metagenome assembly CEQX01 (sample SAMEA2621076, study PRJEB7988) | marine metagenome | isolation source: saline water (ENVO:00002010), including | reverse complement strand
TTGCTCCATAATCGGTACAATTCCACCAATCGGGTGCACACTGAAATCTAGTGCGCTCATTCCAATAGCACTTTTTGCTCTCAATGTGGGGAATAATCCTCCTTGAATTGGTCCATTTAGCATTACGCCGCCTGCAGTTTCAATCGAAATTTGTGCCCTCTCTATTGTCTCATCCACTGCTTTTTCAACTTGAGAATGAGTCATGTCAGGTCTAGTGAATACATCTAACATAGTAGCAATATCCACACCTATGTCCTTTTGAAATTGTACAATTTCTTCAACACCGACTTCAACATCGCCATACACATATGATTGAAATGTACCCGAATCAGTCATGATTACACCAGGATAATCTATCAGTTTATGAACGCCATCAGCCAGTGCTGAATCTTTCAGATTATCATGTTTCCAAATAACATAAGAGTTGGTAATGAGAGCTTGTATGCCATATTTGTCCCACATTTCACGTGGTTCAATAGTTCGAATATTCGGATTGATTACGGGTAGTAAACATGGAGTTTCTAAGATGCCGTGTTTAGTATGCAATTTCCCCAATCTCGCTTGGCCATCTCGTGTAGATATTTCGAAACGCCCCTCGTCTTTTTCGCGACAAGGTTTCGGGTCATCACGCCGTCCATCTTGCCACTTCATAACTGGCCGTCAGGCATTACTGGCATCAACCTTGTTATTCAATTAACAAATTATACGAAATCTACCTTGCCGTGAGCGAGGATGAACTCTCTTCCAAGTTCGTCGAATGTATCGAGAAGGCTAGAACAAAAACTGACTTTGGAAATCTGATTATCATTTTCTAAATCTTCTTTGACGCCCTGAAGTGTACCTGGTGCTGCCCCACAAGATAGACAAGCCCCCGTCAAGTCTAGTACCAGAGCCATCTGTTCATTTTCAACCTCTTTTTTCGTAACCTTGATTCCTCCTCCATGGCCATCTAAAGCAGCTCTTACGGGTCCAAGTCTAGCCAATAGGGCCGGTACTAAATCTTCAATTTCATGTAATGAAGTCTTTCTTAAAATTTCATCTTCTTCTGGATTTGAAACCTCTGCAACACGCTTTTCGGCTTCGACTTTCATAGCAGCGGCGGCCTCTAACCTGTACTGCTCAATCAAGTCCTCATCCATGACATTCCGTTCGGCTTGATGTTGAAGAACCCTCGCTTTGTGTTTAGCGTCACGTACAGTCATTCATAAAGGGGCAACGGTAGGGGTAAACATGGGAGACGAAGTATTGAGTATCGATGGTCTTCACGTTAGCGTGGAAGATACCGAGATTATCAAGGGCGTTTCGCTAAGTATTCGGATTGGCGAAATACATGCCATCATGGGCCGTAATGGGTCGGGTAAGTCCACTTTAGTTAACGCGATAATGGGACACCCCGCATATCAAATAACCTCTGGTTCAATCAAATTCAATGGTGTTGATATTGAAGAGATGGAAGTATTTGAAAGAGCAAGAGCAGGTATGTTCCTTTCATTCCAATACCCTTCCTCAATTCCAGGCGTTCAAGTAGGTACTTTCCTTCGTAAATCTGTGTCTTCGGTACGTGGCGATTCTGCTCCAAGCGCTAGAGAATTCAGAAAAGAGTTGAAATCTCACATGGAATCATTGAACATGGACAAGTCGTTCCTAGCACGGTATGTAAACGATGGCTTCAGCGGTGGAGAAAAGAAAAGATTAGAAATTCTTCAAATGCTGCTATTGAACCCCTGCCTCGCATTGTTAGATGAGACCGATTCAGGACTTGATATCGATGCACTACGCGTTGTTTCCGATGGAATTAACAGTATTGCACCAAAGGCAGGATGTTTGCTAATCACTCACTATGAAAGGTTGCTGGAACATGTCAAACCAGACTATGTGCATGTAATGATTGACGGGAAAATCGTCAAGACAGGCAGTGCTGAACTAGCAGGTGAATTAGAATCAAGAGGATATGATTGGTTAGAAGCTTAGGAGGTGAAATGATGTCAGGAGAAAATGCTCGAGATGCTGTAGGTGATTATCGTTACGGATTCCACGACCCGGAAAATGCAACAATACGGTTCGATAAAGGACTTTCAGAACAAGTAGTTCGTGATATTTCTGAACTGAAAGAAGAGCCACAATGGATGACTGACATTCGTGTGAAAGCATATCGCCGTTTCATGGAAATGCCAATGCCGATTTGGGGTAACTGCGATATGCTTAATCAGATTGATTTTGATTCTGTCACCTATTTCCTTCGCTCTTCCAAAGGAACAGAAAACGATTGGGAAGATGTCCCTGATGATATCAAGAACACATTCGAGAGATTGGGTATTCCTGAAGCCGAACAGAAGTGGCTTGGAGGAGTAACTGCTCAGTATGAATCAGAGGCTGTTTATCATTCGGTTAGAGAGGATTTAGAGGAGCAAGGTGTACTGTTTTTGGATATGGATTCAGGTTTGAAAACTTATCCTGAACTCGTAAAGAAATATTTCGCTTCTGTCGTCCCAGCTAGTGACAACAAATTTTCTGCTTTGAATACAGCAGTATGGTCAGGTGGATCTTTCATCTATGTTCCAAAGGGCGTACATGTAGAGATGCCAGTTCAGGCTTATTTTAGAATAAATGCTAAAAATATGGGCCAGTTTGAGCGTACTCTGATTATTGCTGATGAAGGCTCTTCAATAAACTATGTCGAAGGATGTACTGCGCCAACTTATTCTACCGAATCTCTACATTCTGCAGTCGTTGAGTTGATCGCTATGGAAGGTGCCAAAATCAGATATTCTACAGTTCAAAACTGGTCTGCTAATGTTTACAACTTAGTAACTAAGCGTGGCATAGCACACAAAGATGCAACAATAGAATGGGTTGATGGGAATATTGGTTCAAAATTAACTATGAAATATCCATCGGTGCTCCTCAAAGGAGAAGGTGCTCATGCTGAAGTAATCTCAGTTGCATATGCTGGAAAGGGACAGCACCAGGATGCTGGTGCTAAAGTGCACCATTTGGCTCCAAACACCACATCCAACATTCTATCAAAATCTATCAGCAAAAATGGTGGGCGCTCATCCTATCGTGGTATGTTACAAGTTACACCCAAAGCGCATGGATGTCGCTCGAAGGTTGTATGTGATGCGTTAATGTTAGATGCGGACAGCCAATCTGACACTTATCCTACTATGGAAGTAGGAAATCCTAGTGCAGATTTAGAACACGAAGCAAGTGTATCCAAAGTAAGCAGTGGCCAATTATTCTACTTAATGTCCCGTGGGCACAGTGAAGAAGAAGCGATGGGTATGATAGTCAATGGTTTCTTTGAACCATTTACTCGTGAATTACCGATGGAATATGCAGTCGAACTCAATCGTCTTCTTGAATTGGAGATGGAGGGTTCGATCGGATGATGCAATATCCGCAAATAGCAATTCCACCACGTTCTGAACATCTTTGGCGCTATACTACTTGGAAGAAAATCCATCCAACTAGCGTTGAAGAAATGCCTAAGGCCGATTCAATTCAGATTCCATATGGTGAAGATTCAAGAATGGACGATAGTAGTGAAATTGGGCGTTCATTCATCCATTCAATTTCCAAGGTATGTAAATCAGTATCAATTGATAATGAGCACTTAGAGTTAGATTTACGATGTTCCGGACATATTTGTGCCGGAGAACTAAATTTGAATTCTAGAGGCCAATCCTCGCTTGTCATCAGATTATCTGGCGATGCAGGTTGGGCTGGAGTTCGAATTATTGGTGAAGTTAAAGGCACGCTTTCTGTTGCTTTAATCAACGATTTAGCCGAAGATAGCCACTTGCTGCGTTGCGAAGATTGGTCTGTAGGGAGAGATTCATCATTAGAGATATCTACACTTTCGGTTGGAGGATTCCTAAACAAATCTGATATCAGAATTGACTTGACGCTTAAGGGCGCAGAAGTACGTGGCGGCATTGCTTCAAATGGCCATAATAGCCGGCATGACGATCACCACATAGAGATCCAGCATTCAGTTGGTCACACAAATTCTTCACTTGTCATGCATGCATCATGTGGCGATTCGTCTCATTCAGTTGGGACAGGTCTACTAACGATTTGCGAAGGGGCAGACGGTAGTGACGCGGGTCAAGTTTTCCGTAACTTGTTATTATCCGAGAAAGCTCGCGCTGAAGCCATTCCCGAATTGGAGGTTTTAGCAGATGATGTCAAAGCAGCGCACGGGGCGGCTAGCGCACCGGTAGATCCAGACCAGATTCATTATTTGGCATCTCGTGGGTTAAACTTCGACGAAGCCTCTTCACTAATCATTGAGGGTTTCTTGATGGACGCCTTTAGACAGGTGAAAAATACTGAAATTGTTGAAGAGCTTAGAATAAGGTTGTTAGAGCACCTTGAAGGTTTGATTGAGGGGTGAACGAATGAAAGAAGACTTTCCAATATTATCTCGTAAGGTAAATGGTAAGCAGTTGGTTTATCTCGATAATGCTGCCACAACCCAAAAACCATCATGCGTGATTGACGCAATGAGTGAATATTATTCTTCATCGAATGCTAACGTACACAGAGCAGTTCACACCTTGGCAGGTGAAGCAACTGAAGGATACGAGTCATGTCGAAAGTTATTGAAGCAGCGTTTCAATTCTAATCATGCAATAATAACTAGTGGGACTACAGAAGCAATTAATCTGGTGGCCCATGCTTGGGGTGAATCTAATTTACAATCAGGTGATGTTGTCTTGCTCACTGAAATGGAGCATCACAGTGATATTGTTCCTTGGCAAATGTTGGCCGAAAGAAAAGCCATTGAATTGAGATATATTCCAGTTCTAGATGGCCGATTGGATATGGAAGCTTTTGATGTTGCTTTAGAAGATGCAAAATTGGTTTGTGTTGTCCACACATCTAACGTTTTAGGAGTCAGAAATCCTATTGAAAAGATCATTGAATCATCTAAAAGTGTAGGTGCAAGAGTTCTCTTGGATGCAGCACAAGCAGTTCCTCATGAGGAGATAGATTTCGAAGAACTAGGCGCTGACTTTATGGCGTTTAGTGCCCACAAAATGTGCGGACCAACTGGAATCGGTGCACTATTGGTTAGCGATGATGCATTTGGTGAAATGAATCCATTTATGGGTGGTGGAGATATGATTGAAACTGTCACTCTTCAAGGCTCAACTTACCAAACTAATGAACACAAATTCGAAGCTGGAACTCCGAGAATTGCTGAAGGAGTTGGTTGGGCATCAGCTCTTGAATGGCTAGCAACTGTTGATTTGGCATCACATCACAAAAGACTAATTTCTATTGCTTCTGATGTAAAAGAAAAATTGATTGACAAAGGGATGACAGTATACTCGTCTCTTGGACCGATGGATGCGGCAGTAGTCTCATTCACTCATCCAACAATCCATCCTGAAGATTTCGCTAGACTGCTGGATGCACAAGGAATTGCGGTCAGAACTGGCCACCACTGTGCTCAGCCTCTGATGAACAAATTAGGGATAAGTGGTACAATACGTGCTTCATTTTATCTTTACAATGACCAATCCGATGCTGATTCTTTCCTGTCTGGAATCGATAGGGTTTTGGAGGCGATGGCATGACTTGGTCTGTCGCTATCCAGGAAATTATTGATGAGTTTCAAGATATAGATGAGCAATTCGAACGCCTTGAGATTTTGATGGACTTCTCTGACGAAGTCGAGGAGCTTCCAATTGAGTCCTGGAATGAACACAATTTGGTTAGAGGTTGCCAATCGGTTGCTCACATTGAAGTAGAGGTTACCGATGGTGTCGTTTGGATGAAAGCAGCGGCTGATGCAAAAATGGTTCAGGGGTTACAAGGTCTGTTATCAATTGCAGTGAATGGCTCTACTGCGGAGCAAGTTCTCCTGCTGACTCCGGATTTTGCTGAAGAAGCAGGTATCTTGAACAGTTTAACTCCTTCACGTTCAAATGGTTTCAGGACCATGTTTGATATGGTTCAAAATAATGTTAGGAAGTCGATAGAATGAGTACAAAGGAATTGGTAATGGATGCATTAGATGATGTGGAAGACCCCGAATTGAAAATATCTATTGTAGAGTTAGGTCTCGTATATGACGTGAGATTCGAATCTAAAGAAGGTCTACAACACGCTGAGGTTGACATGACATTAACCAGTCCTGGTTGTCCTGCTGCTGCCGAGATTATGGCTGCAGCTCACCGTGCAGCACTTAATGCAGTCGAAAGCGTCCATATCAATTTAGTTTGGTCACCAAGATGGGACCCAAAAGTCCACGCTAGCGAAGATGCTAAAATGGACATGGGAATTTGGGATTGATCATAGATATACTTCTTTGCGATGTATAGAATTATTTGGACTAAGACCTTGATTTTTAATGTCTTCAACATACTTCTTCCCTTCTTCAGTATGACAGTAGGTTATCTCGCTGATTCCGATGTAGTAATTCCAATGTTTGAGGAAAATTTCTGCCCTCTCTTTTGAATTTGCAGCAATTGATGGGACTTTGTGATACATCTGGATGACTCTCTTTTCCTTGCGTAAAAATTTGGCAATTACTTCAGGCATTAATTTTGATAACCATGTGTCTCGCATATACATCGCAGGTCTACTAATGATGTATCTTGGTTTATCTAATGGGCCTAATACCTCTTCCAGTGCTTTAGTAAACTTCTCAGTTTCTTCTTCGGAGGCGTGTTCTAAGTGGTATCGTAACCATCCTCCTCCCCTACTGCCGCCCGATGGCTCACAATCTCTGTCAATCTCTTTGAGGTCACTCAAAGTATCAACTATGGCTTTTGAGATTTCAAGCATAAGTGAATCGTCAGTCCACGGTGTCTTGTGAATTCCTAACTTAAATCCGACACCAAAGTCTTCTCCAAGTTTTGCTTCAATAGCAGAACTTGGCACGATTTCGAAGGGTAGTCCAATTCCCCACAAGTCACGAACATGGGAGCGGTTCTTCGATCTCTCAATCATTTCATGATTGAACATTTCCATCCCTTCGTTAACTCCTTCTGGTTTGGCATCATTGAAAGCAGCATGAACATGTCCTACTCCTTTTTCGATGGTCCCATCATCACAAACACCATACAATTGTTTGTGCTTTTCCTTGAAGCGCTCATAATCATCGAAGCCCTTGGTGAATTCTTCAGCTAAACAGACAACATCCCAGTTGTTTGCAACCTTTTCTTCCCAATTTGAGTCTAGTCTAATTGAACGACCTCGCAATTGATTAATGCTCATACTAGTGGTAACAGTGGTTAAATCTACGAGAACATTGATTCTTGAAGCATCCCATCCTTCTCCCAATAATCCTCGTGTTCCAACTAAGCATTTGGTCAAACCCTCTTGGAAGAATTCTGTTATCATCAATGAATAGTATCTCGGTTTCCAATCTTCACCAACTCCTCGAATCTCATGGTACCCTTGGTGTATTTTATCAACGAATTTTACGTTTATATTATTGTCAATAACCCAAGACTTTGCTCTCGTGATAAACCTCTCAAACAAGTCGTCATCTACCAAAACAGTGCTTCCAGTCATTAATACAGGGTCTAATGAATCACACTCTTCATTTGAGGTCAGAGAACGAAATACTGCGATTGCCCCTCCCGCTTCGTCATCAAGAACTCCATCTACAACGGATGTCGCGGATGTTTTTTCGAAGTCGGTGACAATTACTGCTCTTATTTTATCACCTAAAGTCTCTATCTCACTTGATATTATTTTGTTCAAAGCAGCGATTTTTCCAGACGAATATGCCATTACTCTTCCAACAGGAGACGCACACGGTCTAGAACCAGTTTCAGTTATTTGAATGCCTAACATCCTCAATCTCGTAACTATTTTTGTAGATAACTTTTGGTCATCAATATTTTTTGAGCGTCTCAAACCATGTCTAACGTACCTATCTAAAACAGTACGCAGCATACTCATTCTAGTCCAGGGTTGATAATCCTCTTTCAGCGAAATTATCGGTACGTCATCTGGTAAATGCAATAGATGAGATTGGAGATACCTTCTTCCATCATTGGCGAATGGTTCAAACTTCTTTTGAAAATCACTCCATTCTTGTGTCTTCCCACCAGGAGATTTTCGTTCTTCTAGTGCTTGAAAAACCCAAGTGTCTAGATCGGGAACTCTGTCATGAACTCCTGAATTGTCCTTATTTCTAAGTTCGATAAGGAGGCTTTCAAATTCCGAATCGACACCTGCGATATATTGCAATTCTTCTGCACTAGGCCTGACAAAGTAGCACAAATCTTGGTATGGTGCAAGGTTTGATTCCCTGACTAAAGCAGGAACTGGGACTTGATAATCTACGGGCCCAAAGAAATCCTCGTACCTTTTTGCATCATCTGCACCAAAATCATCAGTATTAGGCGGGGTTGCTGTAAGACCTAAGACAATTGGGTCATCGAATAATTCCTTCACTTCAGATAGAATTCTTCCCCAATGGTGCATAAGGTGATGACATTCATCTAGAATGATTAGTCCGATTCCAATCTTCTTCAACCTCTCAATATTTTGTCTAGCACTAGGGCTCAGAATCGATATCGCATTTCCTTCCTTTGCTACCGCATCTCTAGCTGCTTTACGATAGGTTGCAAGTCGGTCATCATAGTAATCACGATTTCTTTCTTTCATGTCTTTCTGCCATGCAAAACATGATTCGTAATCATGTGCTTCTTCATCTAGTAGAAGTTTCTCTGCCCATAATGTAATTGCTTGGGTTTCTATATCTTCGCCACCTTTTCCAGGGGCGGTTACTGACTGATAGGTTAGAGATGTGAGCATCCCTGGATTCTTCGAATCAGTGCTGATGAATTTGTCTTTACCATCTAAGTCAAACAGTGATGTTCTTGCAGCCCATTGGGCTTGAATTGCAGAATTTGGTGATAGAACTAATGCTGGTTTTCGAACTAAATCTGACCAGACATACAATCCAAGTACTGTTTTTCCAGAACCAGGCGGTGCCACAACATGTAATCGTGTAGAGCCTGCTTTCAATTGTGGTTCAATTACTTCGCAAGCCGCTTTTTGAGATGGACGTAAAGTTCCAGTGAAATGGATATTGCCAAAATCAGGTAACTGTTCTGGCATGGTCTTGCTAGCAGTATGTAGTTTATGATGGTCACCTTGATGAATCGGGCGGTAATATGTTCCCTGAGTAAAAATGATAATGATGGACTATATTCCATTCATCAATGAAACGCTGTGAGATATGTGGTCGAACTTCGTCGGGGAATTGCAAACGCTGTCGTAAGCCGTTGTGTAATTACCATTCAAAAAATGGTGTATGCAAACTGTGTGTGAAATAATAAATTCATCTTTTCACAATGATGGTGAGGATGTCACCATCCTTTAGCAGGTGATTCAAACCTACCCTTTGCCAATCAAATTTTGCAGATGGTCCTTTGACTCGAGCAAATCTAAATTTCCTGACGAAATCTCTGTGAAGATTGTTACAGACATTCCTGACCGTCGAGTCATCCTTGACAATTAGTGGTTCAACCATATCAGCTTCTTGTCCTTGAGGTTTGAGATAGATGCTCATGAACCCGAGATTGTCATAGATGAAATCTTTCAACTCCTCTAACCCTGTGCCCTTGAATGCAGAAATTCGCATGATTGGCCAACCTTCTGGCAATGACTTTTCTGCAGAAATAATTTCTTCTTCAGATGCAATATCGATTTTGTTTACAGCAACAACAGATTTCGAATATACTCGGCTTCCGGCTAAAGTATCAACTAGCATCTCAGCAGTTGTATCTTTGCGCAATGTCACTATAGCCGAAGTATATCCAAATGAACGAATAATATCTCCCATTTCTTCAGGAGTCAGATGAGTTTGTTCTACTGTGGTACGCACATCAATTCCTCCCTTTTCAACACGCTTGACGAACACTGGAGGTTTGGTCTGATTGAGCCTTATACCTGCATTTTCTAATTCGCGGTGTAATACTTTGAAGTGGGAATCTTGGAATGGGTCTACGACGTAAAGTACCATGTCACATGAACGAATCACTCCGAGAATTTCTTTGCCTCGTCCCTTTCCTTCTGCTGCTCCTTTGATCAATCCTGGCAAATCTAAAATTTGGATTTTAGCACCACGATGTTCCATCAATCCCGGGATACAAGTCAATGTAGTAAATGCAAAGTTTCCTGCTTCAGATTTTGCGTCAGTGACTTGATTGATTAATGTCGATTTTCCTACCGAAGGGAAACCCACTAGTGCAACAGAAGCATCCCCTGATTTCTTCACTTCAAAACCTTTAGCTGGTCCTGCCGCTTTTGCGGAGGCTGCTGCCTTTTCTTCTTTGATTTTAAGTTGAGCAATTTTTGCTTTCAATTTACCAATATGAGCATTGGTTGCTTTGTTCTTTTGAGTCTTATTAATCTCATCATAAAGGGCTTGAATCTGCTCTTTGATAGTAGCCACATCAACCCCTCCGGTTTGAGTCGGAACGATGGGTATTCTTGAATGCTGGCACCCTCTCGCACAATATATGGGGATAGATATGAGGCTTCATCTTGTAGATGGTGCGAATTTGCTCAGTATCCTTGAAATGAGTTGGAATGATTTAATCACTGGAATGAATGACCTTTCTTTACGTAAATCACGACCCCAAATCGACTCTAGGTTAAATCGAGATTTCGATATTGACTGTGAAGCCGAGTTTTTGGATATTGCAGAAAAATACACTAGTTCTGGAACGGTAAGAGAAACTCTCGCTGTCAATTACGCTCACGATGCATTACTGAAATTAGTAGAGTGGTCAAGCGTTGGATATTGGGAAGCCTGGGAGGGGAGATGCTTTCTTTATGTTGAAAATGCGATTGGAAGAGAACTTGCAGATGTTGAGGAAATGTATTCGCAAGATGTTTGGGATGAACTGCGAGCAGGTCTATCTTCAATTTCTGAATCTGATTTTTCAGAGAAGGTCTGTTCTGATTGGATGGAGAGAAGAAAAGAGATGGGCGAGACTCTTGATGAAAAGAAAGACCCTCGTATAATTCCTACATTTGAAGCACATGACCGTAATGCCCGTACTCTTCATTATGCAATACATCAAAAAATGTATGCCCAAATAGTCGGTCGTGACCATTTAGATTCTCGACATTGGGGACACGGTGATTGGAATTTATCAAATCTTTTAGATTCGTGAGATTCAAAAACCGATTGATGGTGGCACGCTCATGGACGAAGAAGAAGTTGCTGTTGACGAAACTGCTACTGATGATTCGGAAGAAGAAGAATTGGTCGAGGAAATAGATCCTTTGACCGAAGCACTAACCAGAGCAGAAAATGCAGAAAAAGAGATTTCTTATCGAGATGCTGAGATTCAAAACGTCCGTAAGAGGTTGATGTCAGAGAAGTCAACCGCAATACAATATGGCGGAATGGGGATGGCGAGGAAAATGCTTTCAATATTGAGTGATATTGATAGAGCATTGTCCGTAAACGAAGATGAAGGTCTTACTCTTATTCGTACAAAAATGTGGTCCGAATTATCAGGAGATGGTGTTTCGAATATTCCAACCAAAGGCGAAAAATTTGATCCTACAAAAATGGAAGCAATCACGACTTTGCCACCTTCTGAAGAATTCCCACCAAATTCAGTAATAGATGAGGTTGAAGCAGGTTATCTCTACAAAGACAGAGTCTTGATTCCTGCCCGAGTAGTTGTTGCTTCAGACCAGTGATCTACCTGTACTGGTTTAGATTGACTACGCCAACTTCCAGTCTTTCGTGTGTAGGGTGTACTTCAACCATCAACACTGGTACTGTAAGGTGCGAAGCTATGTCTTCAGCAGCCGAAAGAGGTATTTCGATTCTACGAGTAGAACCATCAAAACGTATCCAATTTTCATGTAATTGCAGATACTCTGTCAACTCATTCATGTC
>CEQX01065741.1_pt1 | contig 11899 bp, 9 predicted proteins | sample 356261 | NCBI WGS metagenome assembly CEQX01 (sample SAMEA2621076, study PRJEB7988) | marine metagenome | isolation source: saline water (ENVO:00002010), including | reverse complement strand
ACGCCAGCAGTTAGAAAAATGCCATATGGCATTCAACAACCCGCGGTTTCTGGACAAATGCTACAGCTCGAACAAGAACTTGGAGTAAAACTTTTTAATCGAAGACCTTTTGCACTCACTCATGCTGGCAATCAGCTCTATGACTTTCTGGCTCCATTTTTTTCCGAATTGCCCAACATTGCCGAGCAACTCATAGGCGAAGAAAGTTCTCATTTGCGACTTGCAGCGTCGGGAACAATTCTTGCAAATCACCTGCCCGAACTCCTGGATGATCTCAAAAGGGATTATCCCAATCTTAAATTAAGCATGACCGAATTGATAGCTTCTGAAGCAGCAGAGAATTTATTAGCAAACCAAGAGATAGATATCGCAATAACCACACTCCACTCAAATTCAAAAAATTCATTGAAAACTATTGAGCTTTTGAAAACTCCCTTGATTTTAATTGTCCCTGAAAATTCTGAATTTAAAACATTCTCAAAAATAACTAATGGAGATGGCCAAATAAATGATCAACCACTAATTTCACTTTCATCAGAACACGCCATTAATATTATATTTCAAAATGAATTAAAAAATAGAGGAATAGATTGGGACCCCCACGTTGAAGTTACCTCACTTGAACTAGTTACCAATTATACCAGAAGAGGGTACGGCATAGGTTTAACTCTAGATGCACCTGGAATTGAAATTCCAAAGGGATTAAGAAAAATTAGCCTTCGAGGATTCCCTCAGTTAAAAATTGGCATCTTATATCAAGGAAAATTAAAGCCCATAGCAGAAAAGTTTGCCCTAGCTTCAGTAAGCCATGCCAAGAACTTAAAATCATAATTCTAAAATTAACAAAATGCTAAAAGGTCTTATTTTTGACTTCGATGGACTTATCGTTGACACCGAAACTGTAATTTACGAAACATGGAAACAAGTCTATGAAGACAATGGACAATCACTTAAGCTTTCTGAATACAAACAATGTGTAGGCAGTGACTTTACTCAATTTGATCCAAGTAAAGAGTTAGAAAAACGATGCGGTAAAAAATTTGATTGGAATAAAATAAATCAACAAAGGGAAAGAACAATTAGAGAAAAGTTGGAAACGCAGAAAGCAAGACCAGGAATTATCGATTTTTTAGAGGAGGCAAATAAAATTGGTTTAAAAATGGCAATTGCATCGAGCTCTTCTAAAGGTTGGGTTTTAGGTTGGGTTGAAAAGCTAAAGATAAAAAATTACTTCGAACAATTTTTTAACCGAGACGACGTAGAAAGAATCAAGCCGGCACCAGATCTTTTTTTGTCATCCTGTGAAGCATTAAATATTAAAACCTCTGAAGCCTTAGTTCTTGAAGATTCTGAAAACGGGCTTAAGGCAGCCACCAGCGCAGGAATAAGATGCGCTATCGTGACTAATAAAATAACTGAAGGCGGCGACTTTTCCAATGCCATCATTCAGACAGATAATTTTTTTGATGAAAAGCTAAAAAAGCTTCTAATTGATCTATAATTAGTAGCATTATATAACCATTCTTTAAGATCTTTAAACTCAGTTATTATAGCCTTTACTTTTGGTTATGACGATGGCAATTAGAGACTACCAAAGATGCCAAAAGATACTAATATAAAGAAAATTTTACTTATTGGATCTGGACCGATTGTCATCGGTCAAGGATGTGAATTTGACTATTCAGGCGTTCAAGCTTGTAAAGCTTTAAAAGAAGAAGGCTATGAAGTTGTTCTAGTTAATTCAAATCCTGCCACAATAATGACCGATCCTGAATTTGCAGATCGTACATATATAGAGCCAGTAACACCCGAAATTGTTGAAAAAATAATCCTTCGCGAAAATCCAGATGCTTTATTACCAACCCTTGGTGGTCAAACTGGTCTCAACACTGCAATGGAGTTAGTGAGAAGAGGAATTCTTGAAAAAAACAATGTTAAGTTGATTGGAGCCAATGCTGAAGCCATCGAAAAAGGCGAAGACAGATTAGCATTTAAAGAAGCAATGATCAAAATTGGTTTGGATATTCCTCAATCAGGGGTGGCCCACTCAATGGATGAGGCAATTAAAATCGCTAAAGAAATTTCCAACAAAACAGGCAATCGTTTTCCTTTAATTATTAGACCAGCCTACACACTCGGCGGTAGCGGTGGAGGCATTGCTTATAATAGTGAAGAATACGAAGAAATTGTTAATAGGGGTCTAGACATGTCTCCAGTTACAGAAGTCTTAATAGAAGAGTCTTTGCTTGGCTGGAAAGAATTCGAAATGGAAGTCATGCGAGACCGAAAAGATAACTGTGTGGTTATTTGTTCTATAGAGAATTTAGATCCCATGGGCGTTCATACAGGTGATTCCATTACCGTAGCACCAACTCAAACTCTAACGGATAAGGAGTACCAAATTATGAGGGACGCATCCTTTGCCGTTATTAGAGAAATAGGTGTAGAAACTGGGGGTTCAAACATTCAATTTTCGATGTGTCCAGAAACTGGGCGAATGATCGTTATTGAAATGAACCCACGAGTCTCGAGATCTTCGGCTCTAGCCTCGAAGGCTACAGGGTTCCCAATAGCAAAAATTGCCGCCAAACTCGCGGTCGGATATACTCTTGATGAGCTACCTAATGACATCACTAGAGAAACTCCAGCAAGTTTTGAACCAACAATAGATTATTGTGTCGTCAAAATTCCAAGATTTACATTTGAAAAATTTCCATCTGCTGATGATTCCTTGACCACACAGATGAAAAGTGTTGGCGAAGCTATGTCCATTGGAAGGACTTTCAAAGAAGCCATGCAAAAAGCTCTGAGATCTTTGGAAACTGGACGCTTTGGCTTTGGAGCTGACGGTAAAGTACTGAACGTAGACAATAGAGAAAAACTTCTGTCCAAAATAGCAATTCCTAACGCCGAAAGAATATTTTATCTTAGAGAGGCCTTTAAGCAGGGCATGGACACAGAAGAAATCTATGAAATTACTGGCATTGATCGATGGTTCCTAAGACAACTTGAAGACATTTCTGCCCACGAGGACAAGATTAAGTCTGATAATACTGATCTCAATTTTAAAGCCGCAAAAAAATTAGGATTTTCTGATCGTCAAATCTCTCATCTTACTAATCAAACTGAACTACAAGTTAGAGAATCACGAAAAAAACAAGGCGTTATACCTACCTACAGATTAGTTGATACTTGTGCTGCAGAATTTGAAGCATTTACTCCTTATTACTATTCAACCTATGGGGACGAAAATGAAACCCGAGATGGAAAAACTAAAAAGATTATGATCTTAGGTGGCGGACCTAATCGTATAGGCCAAGGAATAGAATTTGATTACTGCTGTGTTCACGCCGCTTTTGCTTTAAAAGAACTCGGATTTGAAACCATTATGGTCAATTCGAACCCAGAAACTGTATCTACAGATTATGATACCAGTGACAAACTCTACTTCGAGCCACTAACATTTGAGGATGTATTGAATATATTCGAATCAGAAAAGCCTTCAGGCACCATCGTACAATTTGGCGGACAAACTCCGTTAAATCTTGCAGCTGGTTTAGAATCTAATGGGGTCAATGTTATTGGAACTTCCCCTAAAAGTATAGAACAAGCAGAGGACCGAAAATTTTTCTCTGCTCTTCTTGATGAACTTGGCCTAAAACAAGCAGAAGCTGGAACAGCTACATCAGCTGAAGAAGCATTAGAAGTTGCCAAAAGAATATCATATCCTGTGCTTGTACGACCAAGCTTCGTCCTAGGAGGTCGTGCCATGGTTATAGTTTATGACGACAATGAGTTAAGGTCTTATATGTCATCGGCCGTTGAAGCCAGCCCTGAGAGACCAGTCTTAGTAGACAGATTCCTAGAGGATGCAACTGAGGTAGACGTTGATGTTATCTCAGATGGTGATGATTCAGTAGTTGGAGCTATAATGGAACACATTGAGCAAGCAGGCATTCATTCAGGTGACAGCGCGTGTGTCATCCCTCCTTTCTCTTTGAGTGATAAAATTAAAGATGAAATATCTAAGGCATCTAAATCACTAGCAAAAAAATTAAACGTTAAGGGTTTAATGAACATTCAGTTTGCTGTAAAAGAGGAGGAACTTTATGTAATAGAAGTTAACCCGAGAGCCTCTAGAACCGTTCCATTTGTCTCAAAAACCATCGGTGTACCACTAGCTAAACTTGCTGCGAAAGTCATGGCAGGTGAAAAGCTTAAAGACCTTGGCTTCACCGAAGAAATTATACCTGATCATTATGCTGTAAAAGAGGCAGTTTTCCCATTCGTGAAATTTCCGGGAACTGATATTGTTCTCGGACCAGAAATGAAAGCTACTGGGGAAGTGATGGGAATCGATAATGACTTGGGAATGGCATATGCAAAATCACAGATGGCCGCATCTTCGCCATTACCAACTGAAGGAAATATCTTTATAAGTCTTAAAGACCGAGACAAAGAAAAGGCAATAGACATTATAAGAGAATACCATGAACTTGGTTTTAGTCTCTATTCAACCTCAGGCACTGCAAAAGTAATCGAAGATGCTGGGATACCCGTAACCAAACTATTTAAGCTTGCTGAGAAACGTCGCCCTAATGTTTTAGATATGATTAAAAATGGTGAACTTAATTTTGTCATTAATACTCCGAGCACAGAAAGAACCCCACGTGCTGATGAAGTTAAAATTCGTAGCTCAGCAGTTGCCAACAGTATACCTGTAATGACTAATCTTCGTGCTGCAAAAGCCAGTGCACTCGCAATACGTTCATTAAAGTCACTTAAAACTGAAGTTCGAACAATACAGGAATTCCATTCAGATATTATTTAATCTCTGAAATCTCAGATTATTTCTGAAAAGACCCCACTGAAAATGGTCTCACTGAGCCATCTGGAAAAAGAACTAGCATGCCTTTTCCGTGGTGATCCCCTACTTCCACCAACCAAGGCTGATTAGGCCACCTATACGCCGCAAGAGGACTACTTTTACTAAACCTAGTAGGAACATAAGTTCCTTTCATTTCTTCTTCTTCCACCCTAGGATTCATTCTACGGTAAGTGGGACAAATCCAAGTCTTTTTCGGGATATCATAATCCTCCTCAAAAGTTTCAAACCAGAAATTCCAAAAAGTTTGTTCATCATTATTCTCGGGAGCTTGCGGAAAATGGCCATTATCCGTGTTGTAAGCGCTAAGAGCGGCAAAGAGACTTCTCATATTACCAACGCAAGCTGCCTGTTCTGCTCTTCTTCTAATAGTATCACTAAGTGCCAATATCATAGAAGCTAACACTGCTATGATAGATACAGTAATGAACAACTCTAAAAGAGTGAAACCACCTGAACTCTTAATATAATATTTAGTCTTCAAAACGAATATCTTAAAAATAAATGGGCCGACACCCAAAAGATGTCAGCCCATTAAAAATATACTTTTAGAAATTTGATCACTCAGCTGCAGCAACAGCCACAATCGTATAGGATATTTGAGCTCCAAAAACTGTAGTAGCTACCACTCTAGTTTCAGCTGGTTCTATAGGATCAGCTACTGGCTCAGAGAGAACCAAAATGCACTTCTGATCAGAACCATTCCCCGGCTCACCGGTTATTGGATTTGTAATACCACTGGATCTACCATAGAAACGCATGACAGGTGCATCTGAGGTAATGTCACACTGAAATGTACCAGTAACAGAACCACCAGCAGCACTAGCGGAATTAATTATTCCGATAACAGATCCTGAACCTTCTCCAGAGGTACGATCAGCAGTTCCAAAGCACTCGCCAATATATACTGTTCCTTCGTGAAAAATCACAGATTGGTTTACTTGGGAAAACTGCGAAGTGACATCGTCTGAAAAACGAGCAAGTCCAACTCCATTTACCATATACATTACTGCCTGGTATGTTCCTGTTGTGGTTTGGCTATAGCTATTGTTTGACCAAGGGCCACCGACCCAAGCAAATGCTGAGGATCCTGAAATAACTAAAGCAGAAGTGATGAGGGTTAAAATCTTCTTCATATAATGAACTTTTTACAAAAAACGGCGACATTATCAAGCAAAACCTCTAACTTTTATGTTTTTATTACGTTTTATTGTGAATTTTCCGTAAGTATCACTAGCTAGATTGAATTTCCATTCCATCATTAATGATGCAATTCAGCCAATTTGCTGATTATCATACCCACACACCTCTATGCCGACACGCAACAGGTGAACCAATAGAATATGCCAAAAAAGCATTGGATTTAGGACTTGGAGAAATTGGTTTTTCCGATCATAGCCCAATGAATGAGGATGGTTTTGATGATTGGAGAATGCTGAAATCTGAACTACCAGATTACATTGACTCAATCAAAACGGCAAAAGAGGAAGTTAAGGGCATTCCTATCAAGCTCGGACTCGAAGTGGATTATTTTGAAAATGGTCATGCATGGATAGATCAATTATCCAAAATGGCAGATTATGATTACCTAATTGGCAGCGTTCATTATATAGCACCTGGTTTTGATATCGATAATCCAAAATGGATCGGTCGCTGGACAGGAATTGCAGAGGTTGAGGAAATCTGGAAATCTTACTGGGCAATTTACACGAAATGTGCCCAGAGCGGATTCTTTGATATTATAGCTCATCCTGATCTACCAAAAAAATTCGGTCACCGACCAACAGGAGATTTAAGAAGATTTTACGAGCCCGTTATATTAGCGGCCAAAGAATCTGACATCTGTATAGAAATTAATACTGCTGGCTGGAGAAAGGATTGTAAGGAACAGTATCCTGAAACAGAATTTTTAGAAATGATGTTAGCCGCTAATATACCTATAACATTTAGTTCAGATGCTCATTCACCAGAAGAAGTTGGTATGGATTTTGAGAGAGCTATAAAATTAGCATCAGAAATTGGTTTTGATAGCACTGTTAGGTTTAACAAAAGAAAACGATCTAAGGTTCCTTTCAATTTTTAAAACTATATGAAGTTACAGGTTAGGGAAAGAATTATAGATTTCTCAGATCATACCATGGTAATGGGTATCATTAATATAAATGATGATTCTTTTTCAGGGGACGGAACACTAGATCAAAACAAAGCTATGGAAATGGCCTTAGCGAAAGTTGATGAAGGAGCAGACATCATTGATGTCGGCGCAGAAAGCGCCAGGACTAACAGAGCGCCTATATCTGAAGAAGAAGAAATCAACAGGCTAAAACCCTTTATTAAAGAATTTCACTCAACTAATTGGGGAGAACGTCGTCCAAAACCTTTATTATCTGTAAATACTTGGAGACCAGAGGTGGCCAGCAAAATTTTACCATTGGGAGTGGATATTCTAAATGATATTGGAGCCCTAGGCAAAAGTGATAATGCCAGAATTTGTGCAGATTACGGTACCGCACTTTTAATTATGCATAGCATTGGACTCCCTAAAGAGCCTCATCTTGGACAAAAGTATGGAAATGTCATAGATGATATTAATCTTTTCTTTGAGAAAAAAATTAATCTTGCTGCATCAGCTAGACTGAATGTCGAGCAGATCCTTCTAGACCCAGGCATCGATTTTGCCAAGGACCGTGCCGAAAATTTGAATATACTAAAAAATCTAAAAGAATTCCACAAACACGGACGACCCATCCTTGTTCCTGTCTCTCGAAAAACTGTTATTGGTGAAGTCTTAAGTATTAATGATCCATCCGGTCGAGACGCTGGAACAGTTGCTTGCTCTGTATCGTCTATAATTAGAGGGGCTGCTATTTTGAGAGTACACAATGTTAAAGCAGCAAGCCAAACAGTAAAAATCATACAAGAGTTAATGAAATAACAATTAATTCCATTGACTGATCCTGCTATCCAGTTGGAAAACCTGACCAGAAACGCTCATCATTTTTTCGTGGAGGAAAAGAATAAATTCTGCAGCCGACTCCTTATTATTAAATACTCTTAAAGCATGCTCTTCTAGAGATCTATTTTTAGCATCCTCTTTAACATCGGCAGTAAATTTCGTTTCCATCCATCCAGGCAGCACACAATTAACACGAACATTTCTTTTACCTGATTCTAATGCAAGGCTTTTAGTCAAACCAATTAGAGCTGCCTTAGATGAAGAATAATTAGTCTGCCCCTTGGGGCCAGAAAGAGATGAATAAGAACCTATATTAATTATGTGACCTAACCGGTTCTTTAAAAAAATTTTTAAGGCTAACTTGGAACAAAGAAAGGCTCCTCTTAAATTCACATTCATAACTTTGTCCCACGATTCTGGAGTCATCTTTAGGGAAATCTCATCATCTTTTATTCCTGCATTGTTAATTAGCAATCCAAGATGTCTAGTGACTTTCGACTTAAAAAATGCATCTACAGATTCTCCATCTGTGACATCTAATTCGTACTTATCAGGGCATAAAACCTCATATCCTTGGTCTCGTAAATTAGCAGCCATTTCTTTAGCTAAATCACCTAAACCACCAGTAATTAATACTTGCGAAGACTCTTTGTTTTTATAAGTCAAAGAAAAGTTCTTTTTAAAGTTTAATTATCCTTATTTATAACTGGAATTTTTGCCTCTGACGATTTTAACCATTTACTGAGTTCATTTGAAAGCTCAACCTTCTTATCTGGATTCTTCTCTGAAAGATCATTCTTTTCAGAATCATCAATCGAAAGGTCATATAATTCCTCTGCACCGTCTTCATACCACCTAATTAATTTATAAGAACCTTTTCGTATCGATGATGATGGCCGATTACCAGAACCATGATAATGAGGAAAATGCCAAAATAATGACCTATCTTGAAGCTTCAATCCTTTGAAAATAGGACTGAGATCAACGCCGTCTAGATGTTGTTTAGGATTAGATTCTAAACCAGCAACATTCAATAAGGTTGGATAAACATCACAAGTTGTAATGGGTATATCACTTACTGAACCCGGGATAACTCTACCAGGCCATGAAATTATGGTAGGCACTCTAATACCCCCTTCATAAAGCCATCCTTTACCAGCTCTGAGCGGCAAACATGATGCAGGGCCAACTCGTAAATTTTTTTGAAGCGTCGACAAACCTCCGTTGTCAGAGGTAAATATAATTATTGTCTTTTTGAGTAAATCCAATTCATTGAGTTTTCGCATTACTCTTCCAACACTACGATCAACGCTCTCTACCATAGCGGCATATTCAGGATTATTCTGCGTTATCCTAGTAATGGCATTTTTCTCAGGACGCGTTTTTATTTTGTTCGCAATGCCGGTTTCATCTAACCGCTTTCGATATTTTTCTGAATCAGCTTTTATAGCTTGTATCGGAGTATGCACGGAATAGTGAGACAAGACCGTAAAAAAAGGTTTATCAGCATTACTTTCAATGTATTTAGTAGCCTCAATGGAAATTAAGTCAGTTAGATAAGAATTCTTATTAGCATCAGAAAAGTCAGGTATATCCGTCGGCTTTAGAGGAATTTTAGGGAGTTTATTATTACGTCGAAATGGATAATAATAAGATCCAGGAGAACCAGCCCTATTTACTCCACGATGATAATCGAACCCATGGAAAGATGGATGATCTTCATTTCTGCCACCTAAATGCCATTTGCCAAAATAAGCTGTCTGGTAACCCGAAGATTTAAATACCTCTGCTAAAGTAATTTCTTCTTTGGGTAGAAAAGAGTGATTTTTAGGAGTAATAAGAATTCTACGCTTTTGTGAAGCCCCTATCCAATCAGTAATACCAAATCTTACCGGATGCTTGCCAGTCATTAGCGATGATCTAGTTGGTGAACATACTGAAGATGATGAATATGCAGCCTTAAACTTAAGTCCAGAGGAAGCTAGCTTATCGATGTTTGGAGTTAAATGATACTTGCTTCCATAGCACCCCAAATCTGACCAACCTAAATCATCTATAAAAAATACCACAACGTTAGTTTTTTCAACCTTTGAGTCGATATCATTAATCTCTTTTGTATTTCCGACTGCCTTTGGCAAGGCAATGAATGAAAGCCCCAGTATAAATAAAATATATTTATCAATCATTAGGTTCGCGTGTTAAATTTCTATCTTACAAAAACTCTTTACGTTGAAATCATTATTTCAGAGAAGAGTTTATATTAATTACGAAGCCAGCTCGATTTCTACAATTTCGAGTATATATTTTTCGTGTGTAGAAGTCCGGGTATCCCTTAAATGGCGATAAATTTTTAATGCCTCCCTCTTTGGAAGCTTCTCGGCAAATTTAAAACAATAACTAGTAGATTTAATTCGAGAGTAGCCCTTTTCTTTCTGTTCAGCTTTAAGAAACAATTCTAGCGTAGAAGAATCTGCAATCTGCACCAATCCCCAAAGCCCTAATAAGCGGCATCCTTCATCTTCACTTTCCAAAGCTTCAATAAAAAAGTCTTTTGATCCTTCATCCTCCAATTCTGCTAAACCGTGTAAAATATTGCAGTAAAGACTTAAATTATTCTTAATTTTCGGTAAAGCGTTGCGAAATTGCTCTGCTGAATTTTTCCTTATAGCAATCAATGCTTGAGCAGCATCATCAGCAATGCCATTAACAATAAGAAAAGCACCAATCGCAGGAACCACTTCGCCTCCTCCACAAATCTGAAGTTGGCGTATAATAAAAGCCTTAACTCTATCAGGATAATTTTCTGAAAGAGCCCTTGCTAGAACCAAAGAAAATTTTGCACGTATATCGCCTTTTAATTTCTTATCATAATTTGGAATTCTAACAGCCATAGTATGAAGTAAATGACGAGCTTGAATATCATTACCTTCTGCACCAGGATCCAGCAAACGCTTCACAAGCTCAGAAGCAACTAGTTCTGGATTCTGCATTGCTTCCCGTACCGATTTTTCAGTTTTCTCTTTGTTAATCTCACTGAGAATACCGCGTTTAGCTGGTAATGGAAAAGAGTCAATATATGGTTGTATGTCCATGATGTTGTAAAAAATAGTTTAAATATGCCAAGGTGAACGCATTGGAACATTCAGAAAACGATTGGCCTCTTCATCGCCAATGAACTGCTCTTTGTCAGGATCATATTGTAATTTGCGCCCAAGACGGATTGCTAAATTAGCAAGATGAAGAATACAGGCTGCACGATGAGCGGCTTCAGGGTGACCTCCTGCTGGTTTTCTCTGTTTAACTGCTTCACCAAATGAAAGTAATGGTTCTGGATCAGGCATAGCTTTTATTTTTTCTTGATCTTGCTCGGAAAGTTGGGATAACGAAACCTGCTTTGACTTTTTCCTGTCATATCCAGGACCCCACTCATTACTGTCCATAACAAATGTAAATCCGTCTGAGTATGTCAACTCAATCCATGCCCACATACCTGTCACATCTGGATGAGATGGTGGCGCAAAGGCTTCAATAGAAACAGGGCTTGTGTCATCTTTACCATAAATCCATTGCTGTGGATCAAAATGGTGTTGACCCATATCACACATGCCACCTCCTTCATAGTCCCAGTAATTTCGATGAGTGCCTCCAACTCTGGGCGGCACATAAGGTTTGAATGGGCTAGGACCACAATAAAGATCCCAGTCAAGGTCCTCGGATGGAATCTGAGGTTTCAAACCTGGCTTCCCGCTCCAATTATGGAGTTTAAGGCCTCCTTTTTTAATATGAACTCCTGAATTTGGATTCAATAACCCACTGCGCATGATCTTATGTATAGTTCTACTTGTACTACTACGAAATGCCCCAAAACGACCAAATGTACCAATCTGAAAAATTCTTTTATATCTCTCAAAAGCTTTAACTACTGCTCGCCCCTCCGCAATAAAACGCGTCATGGGCTTTTCACAAAGAACATCCTTCCCCGCTTCTGCCGCGGCGATAGAAATTAATGCGTGCCAATGAGGAGGCGTCGCAATAGCCACTAAATCAACATCAGGATT
>CEQX01029377.1_pt1 | contig 11910 bp, 10 predicted proteins | sample 356261 | NCBI WGS metagenome assembly CEQX01 (sample SAMEA2621076, study PRJEB7988) | marine metagenome | isolation source: saline water (ENVO:00002010), including | reverse complement strand
CCCTTCGATAAACTTAAACTTCATGGCTTTAATAATTTAACCAAAAGTTTAAGCTTTAGTATTTACGACATTTGCTACGCAAAGACCGAGCAACAACGTAAAGAATATATTGAATATATCGACGAGCAGTACAGTGCAGATAGACTAACCGACATACTAGGTGATGTTGTTGATATTATTGGTGCTAACATTTTAAATGTGGCGCGCCAAGATTATGAACCACAAGGCGCAAGTGTGACTATTTTGGTTTCGGAAGAGCCGGTAGAAGAGCAGCAAAATTACGATGCTGATGAAGCGCCAGGCCCATTACCAGATTCTGTTGTTGCGCACCTAGATAAGAGCCACATTTGTGTACATACCTACCCAGAAGCACACCCTGATGATGGTATTTGTACATTCCGTGCTGATATTGAAGTATCTACCTGTGGCATTATTTCGCCACTTAAAGCGTTAAACTTCTTAATTCATAGCCTTGAGTCAGACGTAGTAACCATTGACTACCGCGTACGTGGTTTTACCCGCGACGTAAACGGCGTTAAACACTACATTGACCATGCAATTAACTCGATTCAAAACTTCATGACAGAAGATACCAAAGAAGCGTACCAAATGATGGACGTGAACGTGTATCAAGAAAACCTGTTCCACACCAAAATGATGTTAAAAGAAACCGACTTAAACACTTACCTGTTCGGCCTATCTACTGATGAGCTGTCGGATGAGGAAGAAGAAGAAATTCGCTCTAAACTAACCCGCGAAATGCAGGAAATATTCTACGGTCGTAACCTACCAGACGCAGAATAAATTAGTTTAAAAGCAATTTAATTGTATTAAAAATGGCGCTCAGTGAGCGCCATTTTTTATGGGGGGATTTATAGCAATTCGCTTAATAAAGCATGCTGTAAATAAGCGCACATACGGCCAGTGAGCCCACAGCAAGTACAAACAATGTGCTTAAACGGTTGCGGTATTTACTCAGCGCAGGCACTTTGTATACGGCAATCATTGGCATAATAAATAAAATCATCGCAATGATAGGGCCAGAGAGCTGATCCATCATGTCTAAAATGCTTGGGTTTTTAACCGCACAAAACCAAATAGCAAAAAACATAATGAGTACGCCAATTTTGTCGGCTACTTTTGCACTTAAGCTGGTTTGCTTAGTCACCAAACCGGTAAAGCTTTCACGTGCACCTAAAAAGTGCCCTAAAAACGATGACGTAATCGCAATAAAGGCAACCAGCGGCCCAAGAGTCGCTATATACGAGTTACTGGTGATATTAGCAAGGTAAGATAAAATCGATACGTTAGCCGCTTTAGCAGCAGCCATTTGCTCGCTAGTAAGCGAAAGCACGCACGAAAACACAAACAGCAGTACAAATACAATAAGTAGTAAGCTAGTGCGCTTTAAAATAGCCTCAGCCTTATTAGTGGCCTGATTGCCATAATGCCCACGCTGCACGTTCACAAAGCTTGAAATAGCCGCCGCATGGCTAAACGAAAACACAATAATAGGAATAGATAACCACAGTGTTTTAGTAAAGCTGCCCGCCTCAGGTAGGCTCATATCAGGCATTTGCCAGCTAGGGATTAAATAGAGCGATAAGCAAAATAAAATACCTACAAGCGGATACACCAAAATAGCAAAGGCACGTAGCATTAAACGCTCACCGCCCATCATTAGGCTAATCATACCGGCAACCAATACGCCCGAAAGCAACACGCGAGAAGGTGACTCAAGGCCCATTTGGTTAACCATAAAGCTGTCAACGGTATTGGTTAAGCCTACGCCGTAAATAAGCAAAATGGGGAATATAGATAAAAAGTATAATAAAGAGATTAATCTACCCGCCGTTACACCAAAGTGCTCTTCAACAACATCAGTAAAATCTGAATCTTTATTTTTAGACGACAACACAAAGCGGGCTAAGCCGCGGTGTGCTAAAAAGGTCATTGGAAAGGCTAAACACGCCATAATAATAAGCGGCCAAAAACCACCTATACCAATGTTAATAGGTAAAAATAAAATGCCCGCGCCAACGGCGGTACCAAAAAGGCTTAACGTCCACTGCGTATCGTGCAGGTTCCATTTAGAAGTAGGTGTGTGTTCACCTGTTGTTGATGCATTTGAAAGCGTTGCATCTTGTGATGGTGTCATGTGTGTGCTCATCCATTATTTAAATAATAATCGCGCGCAAGAATATAGTTTTTAGCTAAAACTTTCATGTTTTGAGGGGGGTTGTAGACTAATTAATTAGACGCCGTTGCACCAAAAGTGTCATGAATACGAAACAGCGCTGTAAAAATAAACAAATACCCGAACCAGCACAGTTGTAGGTTGGGTAGAGCGAAGCGAAACCCAACACGCCATTGCTCCTCTAAATTCTTACTTTATTTTAGTTATAGTGTTTTAGATTTTAGTGAGTAGATGTGGCAACGGATATCTAAAAGCTTGAGTGTCCTTACTTATTGTAATGACTTCGTTAATAATTATTTCCTAACTAATTAAGGGGTAATAGTATGAGCAATAATTCTATAAAGTGGCACAAGAAACCAAGTGGTATATTAGCTTTAAATATTTTAGGTAGCATAATTGCTGCGCTTATTTTTACCGTAATATTTTAAGGGGCTGTTATGAAGAGTAAATACCTAGATATTAATGAGCAAACCATTAATGAATTAGAGGAGGCGTGGGAGTACCTTAATAAGCACTTTTATAGTGAGTTAAATTTAGAAAGAGACCACCCTTTAGTGTCGGAAGATCCACTTGGTAAACTTGCATATTTCATGGAGCTTGGGATTTACCCACCACCTGAATTACTTCTCAAAATATCAGAGATTTATGAAGTGTATATGCTACAAGCTGGTAAAGTTGATCTTGAAGAATCATTTTATGGAAAGCCTATTAAAGGCATTGGAAACTTTTCTGGGCGAGAAGCAAAAAAGCAAGACGTTAAATTTTTAGAGATGACGTTATCTATGGAAGCTATTAGTAATGAAAAGAAAAAACGTTCGCAATATGAAGTAGCCGAAGAATATTTGAGAGCTAAAGGCTCAGACGAAGATCCTGAACACTTATTAAGAAAGTTGCGTAGATACAGAAATAAGCCTGCTAACTAAAGCATACAACAAGCGCTTTATACTAGGCAATGGTCTCCTCGATGTGTAGTACCCGTTAACCATCCTCGCTATTTCGCACTAAAAAACTTGTCTACCAATTGATAAAGCGTACTGAAACACAGCAACGTTATAAACATACCAAGTGATAATATAACCTTTTCTTTTAGGGGTTGTTCAGGCTTTTGGGCTAATATGCTTTTTAAGAAATAAAGAAAGTAAAATAGGTGCACGCACCGATGCCTATAATCAGCATAAAGAGCCGCTTTATTAAATTACCTTCAGTAGGAGGAGTTTCCTCACCGGTATACGGTGTATAAATACTTATTTTTAATATAAATGCATAGATATATCTATAACAGAAGAAAAATACTAACACGCAGAACAACAGCTTTTCTACTGACTCAAAACCTATGAAAAAAGTAGCTCCTAACACAAACCATAAAATGCCAAACAATAAAACAATAACCTTCTTTTTATCCATACTGACTGCCTTTATTTTTTCTTTAAGTTCTTTATTTATAAACCTTAAAAGGCGTTTTAGTTAACAGATTAGGAGTGGTCATCTATTGATAATATACAGAGCTAAAGCTATCACTTATCTTGCTGACAACTGATAGCTAACCACTCAAAACTGCTCTTATCCCTCTAAAGCCGAAACAATAAAATACGGATTCAAATACTCATCTTTGGTGTTATAAATAAGCGGGCTGCCATCGAGCTTAGTTACTTTAGCGCCGGCTATTTCAGCAATAGCATGGCCAGCTCCCGTATCCCACTCACAGGTTGGGCCTAAGCGCGGGTAAATATCGGCGCTGCCTTCGGCCACTAAACATAATTTTAGTGAGCTGCCTTTTGAGACCATTTCAACGTCGTCAAAGCGTTTTACAAACTCGGCTAAATCGGGTGATGGGTGCGAGCGGCTGCCAACCACGCGGATTAACCCTTTATTAGGTTTGGTGGTTACTTTAAGCTCAATGCGCTCATCGCCTTTGTCTTTAAACGCGCCAATGTCGTTACTGGCTAAGTACGATACACCAAGTGCGGGCGCATCAACGACAGCAAGTACGGGTTTGCCGTTTTCGATTAGGGCTATATTTACGGTAAATTCGCCGTTCTTTTTAATAAACTCTTTAGTGCCGTCGATTGGGTCTACTAACCAGTAGCTTTTCCATGTTTGACGAATGTCCCAGCTTATATCAGCGCTTTCTTCGCTAAGTATAGGTGTGTCGGGCGTGAGCTGTTTTAGCCCTGTCACAATGACTTTATGAGCTGCTAAGTCGGCGTCGGTTACTGGGCTTTCATCGGCTTTGTATTCAACGTTAAAGTCCTTTTCGTAAATCCCCATTATGGCTTGGCCTGCTTTGCGGGCAAGGATGAGGGTTTCTTCTAGTAGCTCGGTTTGGTTCATTGGGGTTAACCTATAATATGCTTTTGTTTTAGATACGTTATCAGTTGTGTAACCGATTGGTCTAGGGTGTTTTTACTGGTATCTAAAATTATTTCTGGGTTGTTGGGTACTTCGTAGCTTGAGTCGATACCGGTAAAGTGTTTAATCTCACCTGCACGGGCTTTTTTGTATAAGCCTTTAGGGTCACGGCTTTCGCATACATCAAGCGGGGTATCTATAAATACTTCAATAAACTCGCCGTCATCTACTAGGCTGCGCACCATGTCGCGCTCTGCTCTAAATGGCGAGATAAACGCGGTAAGTACTAATAGGCCGGCATCGGTCATTAGTTTGGCGGTTTCGCCAACGCGGCGTATGTTTTCGATGCGGTCTTCGTCGCTAAAGCCAAGGTCTTTACATAAGCCGTGACGTACGTTGTCGCCATCAAGCAGGTAAGTGTGCGCACCTTGCTGATTAAGTGCCGCTTCTAGTGCGTTGGCTACGGTGCTTTTGCCAGAGCCAGAAAAACCGGTAAACCATAAAATGGCCGGTTTATGCTTTTTTTGCTCACTACGCTGTGCTTTTGTGGTTGCGTAGTTATGCCAAACAATATTTTCATCCATAGTGGTGTGTCTCTTGTACTGTAAGCACCCGTATTAAAAAGGAAATACGAGCGGGATCAAGGTTAATACCGTGATTGAATAAATAATAGAAAGGGGCAAGCCCATTGTTATGTAATCTTTTAAGCGGTAGTTACCCGCGCTGTAAACCATAAGGTTTGTTTGATACCCAAACGGCGATATGAAACTGGCAGATGCACCAAACGCTACCGCCATAATAAAGGGTAGAGGGTCCACATTAAAACCCACTGCTAGCGAGTAAGCCACAGGGAATGAAAGCGCTGCTGCGGCATTATTAGTAATAAGCTCGGTGAATAATACGGTCATTAAAAATATGGCGATAAACGCGCCATAAGGGCCAAAATCACCTAGTACCATAAATAGGGCATCTGATATTTGCCCGGCAAGCCCGGTTTCTATCATTAATTTAGCAAGCCCTATGGCACTGCCCACAACGGCGAGTAGCTCAATGGGAAAGCGACGTTTTACTTCGCTCAGTTTAACTGTACCGCTAAGCAATAAGCCAATGAGTAACACCAGCAGGCCTTTTACTAAAGGAACTATACCTACAATGCTTAACCCTAACACGGCGGCAAAGCCTGCCAATACAATATTAGATTGTTTAGGTTTTAGATGTGTTTGTAAGTCAAACCCCGATATATACACAAATTCGCGGTTTAAATTAGGTAAAGAGTAAAAGTTTTTACCTGGGGCGAGTATTAAGGAGTCACCGGCTTGCAATTGCACTTGCCCAAGGCCGCCTTGTAAGCGATCGTGGCCTCGGCGAATGGCAATAACAGCGGCATGAAACTGCTCTCTAAAACGTGCCTCTTTTACGGTTTTGCCAATAAACTTTGATGATTGGCTTACAACCACTTCAACTAAGTGTTCTATGTCTTTTTCGTGGTTGTCGTGCACCACTTTTAATCCGTCAAAGCGTCTTAATAAGGGTACCGATTTAATATCGCCAACAAACAGTAGTACGTCGTTTTGTCTAATAATTTGCTGAGGTGTTACTGCGTATATACGCTCATCGCCACGAATAATTTCGGCGAGAAATAAATCTTTTAAATCGCGTAGGCCGTTTTCTTCTACGGTGCGGCCAATAAGCTTAGAGCCTGCCTGCACTTTTCCCTCTAAGTAAAAGGGAATAACCTCTTGCGTGTTTTTGCCGTTGTCGGGCAGGTATTTGAGCATCACTAAAATAGTAATGAGGCCCACACTTAATGCGCCAATGCCCACTAAGGTAAAATCAAAAAAGCCCAGTGGCGCCATACCTGCATCTACGGCAAAACCGTTCACTATTAAATTGGTTGATGTACCAATAAGTGTAATGGTGCCGCCTAATATAGCGGTGTACGACAGCGGTAATAGTAGCTTTGAGGGTGAATGATTTGGGTTGTCTTTTATGGCGGTGATAAGCGATGCCACAACCGCGGTATTGTTAGTAAATGACGATAAAAACGCGGTTGATAAACCAAGCTTTGTTACCGACTTTACTAAGCTCCCTTTAGATAACGATTGGGAAAGCTGTTGTATGAGTGTGGTTTTTTCAATAGCGATTGAAACCAGCACTAATAATACTAGGGTAATGAGCGACGGGTTTGCGTAGTTTACTAGCATGCTTTCAAGGTCAATCAGGCCTGTTAAATAACCCGTACCAATAGCACTTACAAATAACCATGCTGGATTAATGCGGGTGCCAAAAAGGCACCCAACTAAAGTAAGCATAATGCCTGTTAAAACGAGCTGCTCTACCATGCTTTTATATTCCTAACAGACATTTTTATACTTACAGTTTTGAAATATCAAGCGCTTGCCAATGTGGGAAGTGCTTGCGTACTAAGCAATTAAACTCAATTTCAAAGTCGCTGAAATCGCTGTTTTGTTTTTCGCTTTTTAGTACTTGCTCAATCATACCTGCGGCAACCGTTAAGTTAGATAAACGGTCGATAAGAATAAATGAGCCAGTTTCGTGGTTGTTGTGATACTCATCAGCTAATATTGTTTCGCTTAGTTCAAGCGTGACAATGGCAATTTCATTTAGCTGAAGTGAATCGGCTGTGCCGTGCTCTAAAGTGTTTACATCAATAGTGTGGTCAATCTTTTTAACCACGGCTGATGTATTTTTGCTACCTAGTTTAATGTTGTAGCTTTTACCTAGTACCAGCGGCTCTTCGTGCATCCACACAAGTTTAGCTTGTATAAGGTTAGTAACCGTTGCACTTGAGCTTTGCGGCACAATGACATCGCCGCGGCTAATATCAATTTCGCTATTTAGGGTAACGGTAATTGCTTGGCCGGCCTCTGCGTGATCTAGGTTGCCATTAAAGGTCACAATTTCTTTAATGCTTGATGTTTTACCCGACGGTAATACTTTTATTGCATCGCCAACTTGTAATTTACCTGATGCCAATGTGCCCTGAAAACCACGGAAGTTTAAGTTAGGGCGCACTACATATTGCACAGGCAAGCGTGCTTCAAAGCCGGTATCGGTTTCGGCCGCTGGTGAGTCTTCTAAAAGCTCAAGCAATGGCTTGTCGGTGTAATAAGGCGTATGAGCAGAGCGTGTTACTACGTTGTCGCCTTTAAGCGCCGACATAGGCACAAACTTAATGTTTGATACGTTAAGTTGCTCAGCAAATTTAAGGTAGTCGGCTTTGATTTTTTCATAAACGGTTTCGTCAAAATCAACGATATCCATTTTATTAATCGCTACCACAAACTGTTTAATACCTAGTGAGTCACAAATAAAGCTATGACGCTTAGTTTGTACTTGCACACCGTAGCGGGCATCAACCAAAATAATGGCTACATCGCTTGTTGATGCGCCTGTTACCATGTTGCGTGTGTATTGCTCGTGCCCTGGGGTGTCGGCAATAATAAATTTACGCTTAGCCGTTGAAAAATAACGGTACGCTACGTCAATAGTTATACCTTGCTCGCGCTCAGCTTGTAGGCCATCTACTAGTAGCGCTAAGTCTAGCTCTTCGCCTGCGTTACCTACTTTTTCGTTATCTTTATGAAGAGCTGCTAGCTGATCTTCATAAATTTGGTGGCTGTCGTGCAGTAGGCGGCCAATCAGTGTTGATTTACCGTCATCTACGCTGCCACAGGTAAGCATACGCAATAAGCTTTTATCTTGTTGGCGTGCTAGGTAGGCGTCTATGCCAATCTCTTTTACTTCGTTAATGGTGTCGTTAGTATTGGTCGACATTAGAAATACCCCTCACGTTTTTTCTTCTCCATTGAGCCTGCTGAGTCGTGATCTATTACACGGCCTTCACGTTCAGATGACGTAGATAACAGCATTTCTTCAATAATTTCTGTTAGGTTACTGGCTGTAGATTCAACTGCACCGGTAAGTGGGTAACAGCCTAAAGTACGAAAACGTACCGACTTCATTTGTGGTACTTCACCCTCAGCAAGTGGCATGCGCTCATCGTCGACCATAATTAAGGTGCCGTCGCGCTCTACTACTGGGCGCTCTTTCGCTAAATAAAGCGGAACCATTTCAATGTTTTCTTGGTAAATGTATTGCCAAATATCAAGCTCAGTCCAGTTAGACAGTGGGAATACACGAATGCTCTCACCTGGGTTAACTTGGCTGTTGTAAGTATTCCAAAGCTCTGGACGTTGGTTTTTAGGGTCCCAGCGGTGGTGTTTATCGCGGAACGAGTAAACACGCTCTTTAGCGCGAGACTTTTCTTCATCGCGGCGTGCGCCACCAAATGCAGCATCAAAGCCGTATTTATCTAGCGCTTGCTTTAAGCCTTGGGTTTTCATTATGTCGGTATGTTTACCCGAGCCATGCTCAAACGGGCTAATGCCCATTGCCATGCCTTCTGGGTTTTTGTGTACCAGCAGGTCAAAACCGTATTCTTTTGCAAGGCGATCGCGAAACTCAATCATTTCACGAAACTTCCAGTTGGTGTCTACGTGTAATAACGGAAACGGAATTTTTGCAGGGTAAAATGCTTTACGCGCTAAGTGCAAAAGTACCGATGAATCTTTACCAATAGAGTAAAGCATTACTGGGTTCTCAAACTCAGCGGCGACTTCGCGCATGATTTTGATACTTTCAGCTTCAAGTTGCTGAAGGTGAGTTAAAGCCATTGTTAGTCGTCCTACTAAAATGATTAAAAGTGATTAAGTAAAATATAATTATGTATTTGATACGCCGGTTAGCGGCTGAGCAAAGCTACTGGTTTGCTCGTTTTGGCCAAACCACGCAAGCTGCGAGTGCAGGGCGGCTACTTCGCCAATAATAAGTAATGCTGGCGATACCACATTGTTGCGCTCTATTAAATCTGCAAGCTCACCTAATTGCCCCGTAACAACACGCTGGTTTTTACGCGTGCCGTTTTCGATTATGGCAACTGGCGTATTAGCGCTACGCCCATGTTTTAAAAGCTGAGCCTGTATATGTGGCGATTTAATAACGCCCATATAAATAGCTAAAGTTTGATGCGCTTTAGCAAGCGATTGCCAATCGAGCTCTTGGCCATCTTTTTTACAATGCCCTGTTACAAACTGGATGGCTTGTGCGTGGTCGCGGTGAGTAAGCGGAATACCCGCATACGCGCTACAACCAGCGGCGGCAGTTATACCCGGTACTATTTGATAATTAACGTTATTGGCAGCCAGTACTTGTACTTCTTCGCCACCACGGCCGTAAATAAAGGGGTCGCCGCCTTTAATGCGGCATACTTTTTTGCCTTGCTTGGCAAAATCAACCAGCATTTGGTTGGTATCTTCTTGCGCTACACTGTGATCGCCCATACGCTTACCTACGCAGACTAAATCGGCATCACGGCGTACTAATTCCATAATTTCATCAGACACTAAATAGTCGTATACAACGACATCGGCTTGCTGCATTAACTGCAATGCTTTAAGTGTTAAAAGCTCAGGGTCGCCTGGGCCTGCACCCACTACATATACTTCGCCTTCTGGCTCGGCTTTAGCATCAAGCATTTGCTCTAGTTGTGCTTGTGCTGCATCGGTATTACCTGTTTGCACTTTGCTTACGACTGATGAATCAAACACGCCTTCCCAAAACTGGCGGCGATCGGCAAAGTGCTTAAAGCGCTGTTTTACTTTGTCTCTAAAACTGCCAACTAAAGTAGCCAGTGGGCCAATGTGTTGTGGGATTAACGTTTCAAGCTTTTCACGTAGTCGCCGAGCAAGTACTGGCGCGGTGCCTGCACTTGAAATAGCAATGGTTATTGGGTCACGGTCTACAATTGATGGGAATATAAACGTACATTTAGGTTGGTCATCAACCACATTTACAAATACATTGCGTGCGTTTGCTAGCTCAAATACATTATTGTTTACTTCGTCTAAGTCTGTGGCTGCTATAACCAGCATTTTGCCATCAAGGTGCGACTCATCAAAATAGGCATCAATAAGCGTTACTTCATTGTTTTGTGCATGTTCTTTTAGTTCATCACAAAACCAAGGTGCCACTAAGGTTACGTTTGCGCGGGCTTTTAAAAACGCGCGACATTTGCGTAATGCGACCTCTCCACCGCCAACAACCAGCACGGGTTTGTTGTCGAGTTTGGTAAAGATAGGTAAATACTGCACGTGGTTAACACCTCTAAGTAAAATCTAAAATAAAACGCTATTGAGCAGGGGGCAGAATATAGCGCGCACTAGTAAGTAAAAAATAATTAAAACCAAGTTTATATAACCAAAAGTTATAATGGGTGGTTGTTTTAGGTTTAAGCCTTAATCTATAGGGGATTAACGCGCATTACACGCAAAATAATGTGCTTATAGTGTTTGGTTATGAGCTATAGCGAGATTACGTTAATTTGTTACTATGGCGCTAAACCTAATTTATCGCCTACTTAAAGGGATCACGTATGACTGAACAACACAACGATGCACACTTAGCTGTGTCGCTTATGGATTTAACAAGCCTAAACACCTCAGACACGGCCAGTGATATTCAGCAGCTTGTAAATAGTATTAACCCTAAATTGGGCACACCTGCTGCAGTATGCGTTTACAGTGATTTTGTAGATGATGCAAAAATAGCATTGGCTGCGCGTGAGCTTAACCATGTAAAAGTAGCAACGGTTACAAATTTTCCTAGTGGTGATGCGCCACTGAGCGATGTGATAAACGAAACACTGATAGCAATTGAGCGCGGCGCGGATGAAATAGATTTAGTGATCCCGTATAAAGCACTTATTGCTGGCGAGCACAGCAAAGTGCTGGAGTATGTAACTCAAAGCAAAAAAGCCTGTGGTACAAAAGCGCAATTAAAAGTAATTATAGAAAGTGGCGAACTTAAAACTGCAGAGCTAATCACTAAAGCTACAAACTTAGCTATTCAAGGCGGGGCTGATTTTGTAAAAACCAGTACAGGTAAAGTGGCTGTAAATGCAACGCTTGACGCAACAAACGTGATGCTCAGCACTATTAGAGAGTCGGGTAAGGTTGTTGGTTTTAAAGCCGCAGGCGGAGTTAAAACCGTTACTGATGCAAAGGAGTATTTAGCACTGACACGCTCAATTATGGGTGATGACTACTTACAGGCCACTACATTTAGGTTTGGCGCATCAAGCTTACTAAGTGATGTATATAAAGTATTAGAAAAATAACCATTAAATTAAGCACTACGCCTTTATATAAGAGAGTAAATGATTGGCAGGCGAAACAATAATGGAATTAATTAATTAGATTTTCCTATGTGGGTATCTTTTAGGCTTGTGTTAATGATTTGCGTAAGTATAATAGGCATCCACTTTGCAGGGGCGTAGTTCCAAT
>CEQX01028839.1_pt1 | contig 11912 bp, 10 predicted proteins | sample 356261 | NCBI WGS metagenome assembly CEQX01 (sample SAMEA2621076, study PRJEB7988) | marine metagenome | isolation source: saline water (ENVO:00002010), including | reverse complement strand
CCATATGTTTTCAATCAAATATTTCCAGAGGTAAGATACTTTGTAAAGGAGTTAAATGAAGGCCCTTACGTTGGTACACACTTTGGCTATGGAATGTTTAAACTATCTAAAAATAGTAGTTATGCTTTAGCGAACAAGTACCAGTACGGATATATCTTCTTTGCTGGACTTACTTTTGGATATAAGTGGAAATTGAAAGAAAGATGGATGCTTGATGCTTATTTTGGAGGTGGATACTCAAAAGCGACGTATGAGGGCTTTGAAAAATATTCTGGTATTAGATACGAACTTGAGAATTTAATCAATTTTAGTGCACAATGGATACCATACAAGGGAGGGTTAATGATTGGATATAGGTTTTAATTTTGGTTATATTTAATCAATGAAAAATTCAAGAAGAAATTTTATTAAGAAAACAGCATTTGGAGTATCCTCAATCTCAGCCTTAAGTTTTATAAGTAAATCTAAGGATAATCAATCTCTTGATAGTATATCATCCTTACTTAATAAATCTAATCAATCATACTGGTCAGAAGTTAGGAATTTATTTCCTACAGATAAAAATGATACATATTTTAATAATGGAACTCTTGGAGTTCAGTCAAACTACGTATTAAATACTGTTATTTCAGATATGAGAAATAATTCAATAAATGGGGCTAAAACAGATTATAAGGGAGAGGGCCCAAATTTACTTGCTGGTTATGATCCATATGAAAAGATAAGAACTAAGTTAGGTAATGTTCTTAATTGTGACTTTAAAGAATTATCACTTATTCAAAATGCTACTTTTGGAATGAATTTTGTAGCCCACGGTCTAAATTTAAAAAAGGGTGATGAGGTTATTAATACAGATCAAGAACATGGTGGGGGTTATGCAGCATGGAAACAACTTGAAAAGAGGAAAGGAATCGTTTATAAACAAGCAATAATGCCTGTTCCTGCTAATGAAAAGCAAGAGATAATTGATTCTGTTTTAGGTCAAGTAACAAAAAAAACAAAGGTTATTGCAATTCCACATATTATATCAGTTTATGGAACGGTAATGCCTATTGCTGAGATATGTGATTTTGCACGAAAAAATGGAATATTTACTGTTATAGATGGAGCACAGGCAGTTGGACAAATTGATGTGGATTTAAAATCATTAAAATGTGATGCATACTATTCTAGTCTTCATAAGTGGTTACTATCACCTCCTGGAAATGGAATTTTGTACCTAGATGAAAATATATCTGAAAATATATGGCCAACGTTATCTAGTTATAACTGGAACAATAAGGAAGATAAAGGTTTTAGTCTACAACAGTCAGGAACCGGAAATCCATCTCTTCGGGTTGGTCTAGAGGCTTCAATTGACTTTTTTAATATGATAGGTAAAGAAAAGTGGTTTTCAAGAATAAAGGAATTAGGTAAATATCTTAGAGATGGTTTGAAAGAACTTCCTCATGTTGAAATAGTTTCGTCTCATAATGAAGATTTATGCGCTGGTCTAACGACATATAAAGTAAATGATATCTCTGGTCCTGATCTTCAAAAGACATTATGGGATAGAGAAAGACTCCAGCCACGTTCAGTTGGAAAAGAATTAATGAGACATTCTGTTCATATATATAATAATGAATTGGAGATTGACAGAGCATTTAAGGTTATTAATGACTTGGCATGAATGAAATTATAGCTTTTTTCACAGATGTGCCACTTTCCTTTAGGACTTCTATTTTATTGGGGGGGATTATGTTTTTCTGGATTTTAGAGGGTTTGATACCACTTTATTCTTTTAATTATAAGAAAACAAAACACGCTATAACAAATCTCTTTTTTACCTTAACAACTGCTGTAATTGGTTTTGGACTTGCATTTATACTTCTAAAATCAACAATTTTTGTTACTCAAAATAAGATAGGTGTTATTCATCTTTTTGATATTTCTCTCTCAGTTCAGGTTATATTAAGTTTACTTATCTTAGATCTTATAGGAGCATATTTAGTGCATTTTATAGAACATAAGGTACCGTGGATGTGGAAGTTTCATCTGGTTCATCATAGTGATATGAATGTTGATGTAACAACAGGTCTTAGACATCATCCAGGTGAAACTGTTTTCAGAATAAGTTTTACAATATTAGGGGTATATGTTTCTGGAGCTTCGATTGGTATGGTAATGTTATACCAAAGTTTGTCTGTACTATTTGCTCATATAACGCATGCGAACATAAATATCCCAAAAAAAATTGATAATATGATTTCATTATTTTTTGTAACCCCTCATATGCATAAAATACATCACCACTACAAGCAACCGCTTACTGATTCTAATTATGGAAATATTTTTTCAATTTGGGATAGGCTATTTGGTACATACGTAAATGTAAAAAACCAGAAGTCTATCGTTTACGGTGTGGACACTATGATGGATAAAACCAAAACTAGATCTCTGAAAAGTCTTTTTCTTATTCCATTTAAGAGAAGTTCAAGTAAGGATTAAAAATGAAAATACCATCCTCTGAAATATCTTTAGACAGGATAGTCAATTATATTAATAAGACTCCTTTGATTAAATCAGATAGGTTATCTTCAAAAAATCAAAATGTATTTTTAAAGCTTGAAAATTTTCAGAAAACAGGTTCATTTAAAGTTAGGGGAGCTCTTAATAAGGTATATTCTACTGATTTTAATAGTGAAATTGTTGCCGCTTCCTCAGGGAATCACGGTGCTGCAGTATCATACGCACTACAAACAAAAAAATTAAAAGGGAGAATATATGTTCCAAAATCTGCTAAAGAATCTAAAATTAAAAAAATAGAGAGTTATGGGTCTAACGTAATAAGATTTGGCGACGATTGTTTGGATGCTGAGTATGAAGCTATTAAATACTCAAAAATTAATAATTGTCAATTTATATCTCCATATAATGATTATGATATAATTTCAGGTCAAGGTACATTAGGAGTAGAGATTTATAATCAGTTACCTTTGATTGATGCTGTTTTTATTACAGTTGGTGGGGGAGGTCTTATATCAGGAATTGGACATTACTTTAAAACAGTAAATCCAAATATTAAAATATTTGGTTGTTCACCTATGAATTCATCAATTATGATTAATTCCCTTAATAGTAATGAAATAATTAATAGTGAATCAAAAGAAACTTTATCAGATGGATCAGCTGGAGGAGTAGAAGAGGGATCTATTACCCACAAATTTTGTAAAAAATATATTGACCATTCCTGTCTAGTATCAGAGAGCGAAATTGCTTCACAAATAATTAAGTCGCTAAATCATGAAAAAATTCTAATGGAGGGAGCTGCAGCTGTAGCTTTATCATCATTTTTAAATATTAAAGACAAGATAAAACATTTAAAAAACATTGTTATACTTATTTGTGGAGGTAATATTGGAAATAAAACATTAAAATCAATTTTATGAATACTATAGTTTATTCTAAAGATAAAATAGTAAAATCGTTAGATGGAATGGATTTAATAAAAGACATTGAAATCGGTTTTGTTGAATATTCAAAGGGAAATACGGTAGTTCCACCAGTTGGAGAGTTATTATTTAGTAATCCCCCCGGTGATGTTCATATTAAGTATGGTTATATTAAGGGCCATGATAATTATGTAATTAAAATCGCCTCAGGTTTTTCCGAAAATTATAAGTTAGGATTATCTTCAAGTCATGGAGTTATGGTTATGTTTGATAGTAAGACAGGATATCTAAAATGTCTTCTTCATGATGAAGGTTATCTAACAAATATAAGAACCGCAATAGCTGGAGCAATATGCGCAAAATATCTTGCGCCAGATAATATTAATTGTATTGGAATAATTGGTACAGGAATTCAGGCCAGGCTGCAACTTAAATATCTTAAGGATATAATAAAATGTAGGGAAGTTGTAATTTTAGGTAGAGACGATAAAAAAATTAATGATTATATTAAAGAAATGTCAAAAGAGGGTTTTAACATATCTAAAGTCAATAATTCAAGCGAATTATGTAACAAATCAAATCTTATTGTTACCACAACTAGTGCTAATCAGTCTTTGATATCAAAATTTGATGTAATGCCAGGTACACATATAACTGCTGTTGGATCAGATACACCTGAAAAAAGAGAGCTTGATCCTGCTATATTAGGTATTTCTCATTGTATAGTTGTTGACAGTATCTCACAATGTAGAGAAAGAGGGGAGACTAAGTATGCCTTAGATGATAAAATTATTAAAGAAAATGATCTAATAGAACTTGGTACAGTAATTGAATCTGGTAGAAAAGCTAGAATAGAACAAGATGAAATCACTGTGGCTGACCTTACTGGAGTTGCTGTTCAAGATATTATGATTACAAATGCTGTATACAATAAACTAAATAATAAATGATGTATCTTATTTCTTTTTTACTTTCAATACTATTTATAAATCAGGATTTTGAAAAATTAAATTTTAAAAATTCTGATGACTTAATACTTAAAAATCTAAAGTATAGGAACGTAGGTCCTGTAAGAGGTGGAAGAGTTACCACTGTTCATGGCGTAGAATCTCAAAAAAATGTATTCTATATGGGTACCACGGGCGGTGGAGTATGGAAAACAACAGATTTTGGAAACCATTGGCATAATATTTCAGACGGATATTTCAAATCACCATCAATTGGTGCAATTAATGTTTATCAAAAAAAACCTGAAATAGTTTATGTAGGTACTGGCTCTGATGGATTAAGATCAAATATTATTGTTGGAAAAGGAGTTTATAGATCAGAAGATGCGGGTGAAACCTGGGATCATATAGGGCTTGAAAATGTTGGTCAAATTGGAGCAGTAGAGATACATCCAGATGACCCAAACACAATATATGTAGCTGCAATCGGTCAACCATTTAAAAATAACCAAGAGAGAGGACTATACAAAAGCATTGATGGAGGGAAATCATGGAATAAAATACTTTATTTATCTGACTCAATTGGAATTGTTGATGTAGAATTTGCTCCAGATGATCCAAATACTTTGTATGCTGCCTCTTGGAGGGCAGAAAGAAAACCGTGGACTATAATTAGTGGTTCAACCAATGGAGGGGCATTTAAATCAGTAGATGCTGGGAAAACTTGGAATAAAATTGATTTAGGCTTTGAGAGTGAGTATATAGGAAAAATTGATTTTGCTGTATCCAAATCAAATCCTGATAGGTTATTTGTTATGGTTGAAGCATCAGAAGGTAAAGGAGGTTTGTATAAATCGGAAGATAGGGGGAAATCATTTGAGCATATGAATAACAGGGAGGAACTAGTTAATAGACCTTTTTACTATTTAAATGTTGAATCTAACCCATTAAACTCCGATATATTATATTCAAGTGCTAACAGATTTATGATTTCTAAAGATGCAGGTAAAACCTGGAAATCTTACTCTACTCCTCACGGTGATAATCATGACATATGGATTAACTCATCTGATACATCAGTATGGATTCAGTCAAATGATGGAGGAGCTAATATTACATTTAATTCTGGAAAGACGTGGACAACTCAGTTTAATCAACCTACTGCAGAAATATATCAAGTAGAAGTTGATGACCAGTATCCTTATTGGTTATATGGTGGACAGCAAGATAATTATTCAACTGTATCTGTACCTAGCCTGCCTCCTTATGGATTACAGGCTGGACCAAATGCCTACATTACTAATACTGGGGGATGTGAGACTGGACCTGCAGTCCCAAAACCTGGTAATCCAAATATTGTTTATTCTAACTGTAAAGGTAGATTTGGTGTATATAATAAAAAAACTGGCCAAGAAAAACAGTATTATGTTGGTGCATCGAATATGTACGGACATAATCCTAAAGATCTTAAGTACAGGTTTCAGAGAGTATCACCAATTCATGTATCACCCCATGATCCTGATATAATTTATCATGCTTCTCAGTTTCTTCATGTTACCAAAGACGATGGAGTTACCTGGGAGACTATATCACCCGATCTGACAGCTTTTGAATCAGATAAACAAGTTATTTCTGGGTCGCCTATTACCAGAGATATCACAGGTGAAGAATTCTACAGCGCAATATATTCCGTAAGAGAATCACCGCTTAAGAAAGGTTTAATATGGGTGGGTTCTAACGATGGCCCTGTACACGTAACGTATGATGGAGGTAAAAACTGGAAAGATGTTACTCCTAATAAAAATATAAAAGGAGGTAGGGTTGATTCTGTTGAACCCTCATACCACAATCCATCTAAGACATTTGTTACTATTCTAAGGTATCAACTTGGTGATTGGAAACCATATATATATAGAACCTATGATAATGGAGATTCTTGGGATCTTATTACTAAAGGAATTCCAGTAGATTATCCTGTGAGAGTACTCAGGGAAGACCCAAAGAAAGAGGGATTATTATTTGCAGGTACAGAATTTGGAATGTTTATTTCATTTGATGATGGTAATAATTGGCAGTCATTCCAACAAAATTTACCAGTTACACCTATAACTGACATTAAAATTCATAGAAATGATGTTGTTTTATCCACTATGGGAAGGTCATTCTGGATAATGGATAATATTTCTTACTTAAGAACTTTTAGTTTTAGCGATAATCAGATTTTATATCCAATTGAAAATACTATTAGATATAGAAATCGACCATTAAATAATAATCATGTCAGTTACCCACAAACCTCAGTTGATATTGATTATAAGATATCAAATGAATTAGTAGAGGAAATTTTTATTAAGATTACTGATTTAGAAGATAATGTAATTAATTCATATGTTTCTTCTGTTTCAAATAATGATGATATTGAAAATTATGAGATGTCTACAAATGAATTTACTTATATTTTAAATAATAATATATCAAAAAAAGTTGGTGTTAATCGTTTCAAATGGGATATGAGACACAGAGGCTCTTGGAATAAAGATTCTAGGTATTCATATAGAAATGGTCCTTTAGTGAAACCTGGAAAGTATAAGGTTACTATAACAATAGATGGTATTTCTTTTTCTGAAAATCTTGAAATTATATCTGATCCAAGAATTGATTTAAGTACTGAGGTTTATGAGGAACAGGAAAAGATTTTACTTGAAATTAGGGATTTTATGACAGATGTTAGATTTTTTGAGGATGAAGTATCCAAAATGTTAATAAATAAGCCAAAAAATAAAAAGTATTTATCAATATCAAAAAAACTTAATACAGATAAAGGTACATACATGCAACCAATGTTAATTGATCAAATTAGATATTTACAATCTATGTTAAGCAGAGCTGATCAGAAACCAGGAGAAGATGCCATTAATAGATTAAAAGAGTTGAAATCTGAATTCTATATACTAAAGAATAAATTAGGTTGATAATTTTATGTCTAGTTTAGATTTGAATTTTTTGAATTCATAGTCAAGAATTCTATTTGACTCATCTAAAGTTATAATTTTAAATTTAAACCTCTTATTAGGTTTAATTTGAGTAATCTTTGATATATCTATCCTGCAAATATTTCCAATAATTGGGTATCCTCCTGTAGATTGAGAGTCACTCATTAAAATTATTGGGTTTCCATCTCTTGGAACTTGAATGGTGCCCTTGGTTACTATTGTACTATCAATTTCATTATAATTTTTTAGTTTGATTTTATTATTTAACAATCTCAAACCCATTCTGTCACTATTTGATGATATCTTAAAGTAATTATCTGTTAAAGTCAAATTATTTTGAATTTTATCAAAGTGTATTCCTTCTATTATACGTATTATTTTAATCTGATCGTACCTATTTATAAAAGAAGATGGTATTTTTTTGGTTGTAGGACTTTTTATATTTTTAAAATAAATAATATCATTTTTACTAAGTTTCTGACCAGAAACCCCTCCAATATTTATTTTTTCATAAGTTGAAAAACTATTAAATATTTTTTTTAATTTCATTTCTGCAGAAAATCCTAAATAAACTCTATTTCCATCTATGCAATTTTTTATATCTATTATATCTCCATTTTTGATTGAAATTGAAATTCCTATTTCTATTTTTTTATCATTTAAATAGGCGTCACAATTAGAACCAAATATTGCGATCTTAGTGTCAAAGTTTATTCTAATTTTAGGCCCATAGTAGGTTATTTCAATAGTTTCTGAGTTAATATCTTTATTTAATAACCAGTTTGTTAATATATGAGAGTACTCATCCATAGGACCACTTTGTGGTATGCCATATTTCTTAAATCCAATTCTTCTTAAATCTTGAATAGATGAGTGGATTCCTGGTCTTAAAATTTCTACTGTATTTTTCAATTTCAATAACTATAAAATTTTTCTTTGCTTATCTCTTCAAAGATTATTTTATCACCTTGTTTTATATAAATTGGAGGATTATTTAATTTATCGAAAAGTTTTATTGGAGTCCTTCCTATTATATTCCACCCTCCTGGACTTTCTATATTATAGATTCCTGTTTGATTACCAGCTATTCCCACAGAACCTTTTGGGATATTAGTTCTTGGGTTATTTCTTCTCTGAGTATATAGTGATTCTACTAAATTTCCTAGGTAAAGAAATCCAGGTAAAAAACCTACTAGATCGACCTCATAGGTTACTGAACAATGTTTTTTTTTAATTTGAGCTATATTTAATTTACAATTTTTGGAAATTTCATTTAAATCGATCCCAAACTCTTCGTCATAACAAATAGGTATTTTCCAGGTTTTTAAGCTTTTTTTATTTCTAAATTTTTTTTTTGAAATATTACTTTTAATTTTTTTAATAAGCTTATCTGATGTTATTTTATATGGATTAAATATGACCCCAACTGAATTCTTTAAACTTATGATATCCTCTATTTCATCAAAATTCAGTTTTTCAATATAACTTGTTAAAGTTGAACTTTTTAGATTTTTTAAATCTTTTAAAATAATTATAGTATCTCCAGAGGGAACTATTTTTATCATGCTAAGATTTTTGATTTAAAAGTATTATATATCCTTTTTGCAAAAAGTTGTGCGTTTGGTTGATCACCATGTATACAAATTGTTTCTACATCAATGTCAATTAATTTGTTATTTACAGTTTTTACTTTTCCTTTATTTATCATTCTTGATAAATGAATTATAGAATCATTAATATCTGTAATCATTGAATTTTCATTATTTCTGTTGACCAGCGTTAAATTATCATTGTAATTTCTATCTGAAAAAACTTCTGATACATATTCTATACCATGTTTTTGTGAAATTTTTTTCCATTTCATTTTTGAGGGTCCGTATAGTTTTAAGTTAGGATTAATTTTTTTGATTGTTAGGACTATCACCTCAGCTATATTATCATCAATACTAGCCATATTATATAATGCACCATGAGGTTTTACATGATGAAGTTTATCTCCATAATATTCAGTAATTCCTTTTATTGCAGAGACCTGGTAAAGTATAGTTGATTCTAATTCTTTTAGACTTAGATGTATTTTTCTTCTTCCAAATCCTTCAAGATCAAAATATGATGGATGTGCACCAATTTTAACCTTATTATCAATAGCCAATTTTATTGTTTTTCCTATGGTTAGTGGGTCACCGCCATGAAAACCACATGCAATATTACATGAAGTTATGTATGGCATAATTTTTGAATCGTTACCAACAATTTTATCATAATAGGACTCTCCCATGTCACAGTTAAGATCAATATATCTACTCATAATAAGCTCAAACTTCTTAAACTAATTAAAATAGATAAAATAATTATCAAAAGTCCAATAACATTATAGTATTTGGTATTTATGTAATTTCCAAGATAATGTGTCTGATTAACTGCCCACAAAAGAGATATTCCTATAATAGGTAAAAACAAACCATTTACAAATTGAGCTAACTTGATTATATAAATTGGATTATAGGAGGTAGAAGAAAAAAAACAACCAATTAATATTATAATAATAGAAACTATCTTAAATTTCTTTTCTTTCCATTCTGGTTTATAATTAAAAATACTAGATAATGCATAAGACGTAGCTATAGGAGCTGTAATAGAAGATGTTATGCCTGCGGAAAACAATCCAATAGATATAAAATATTTTGAAAAGCCACCAAGATACGGAGATAATTGTTTTCCTAAATCAATAGCATTTTTCACTTCATTTCCATCTATCAAACCACTTGCACCAGCTGATGTAATAATTATTGATATAGATATTAAACCGCCAATAAATATTGATAGAAGAGTATCGTAAATTGAAGATTTATAATCTTTTTTTGATTTCCATTTTTTTTTTGAAATATATGAATGAAGAAATAGGTTATATGGTACAACTGTAGTTCCTATCAATCCAATGACATAGATAAAGTTATTGTCATTGATATTAGGTATTAGACCATCAAAAATTAAATTTAAATCAGGTTTTGATAAAATAGCTGTTACAATGAATGTCAAACTCATAACAAATACAAGAGAGACAAGCATTCTCTCAAATACCTTGTAGGATCCATAAGCAATAATCGATATTAAAAAAATAGAAATAAAAATAGGAAGTAAGTTGATATTGAATTTAAGTAAGTTAATAGTAATACTTCCAGTAAAAGTCTCTAGTCCCATAACTGTACCACTAATATTTCCTGATTCATATGCTGAATTACCTATAAACAATGACAAAAAAACAAATATGAAAAAAACTTTATTAAGGGTATTATGTGTATTTGATTTAAAAATATCTCCTAAACCTAATCTTGAAATAATACCTAAGCGAGCACTTAATTCTTGTAGGTAAGATGTGGCAGCAATTGAAAATATAATGCACCAAATTAAAGAATACCCAAATTCTATACCTGATAACGTACAGAGTGTAATTGTACCTGGTCCAATAAATGCAGAAGTGATAATAAAACCAGGCCCTAATTTGAAATTAATTTTTTTCATTTTAATTCATATAGTTTCCAGCTGAATCAAAATCTAGATACCAAGATAGTTTTTTATTTTTAGGTTTAATATAAGTTGCAGGGTAGTCTAGGTAATTATTTTTTTGACTTAAAATATTATCTACAACTATTTTTTTACCCTCACCACAGGCTTGAATTATAATTTCCTTTGAGTTATTAATTTGATTAATTGAAAGACTAACTCTTTTCTGACCTGAGTCAGGGTTAGTTCCAACAACACATGAATTTTTATTAATTAATTTTTTTAATTCGTAAGGAAAAATAGATGCAGTGTGTCCATCTCCACCAATACCTAATAGACAAAGATCGAATGATATGATATTATTTATAGTTTTTATATTACTATTTAATATTTTAGAATAATCTATCGCTTCTATTTCTGCATCATTTTCTCCTTTAATTCTATAAATTTTATTTTTATTTATATTCAGTTTACTAAAGAAGTGTCTATTAGCCTCCCCGTAATTGCTCTCTTTTGATGTGGGGCTAACACACCTTTCGTCAACCCAGAAAAAATTTGATTTTATCACAGATTTAATCTTAATCAATTTTAGTATAGATTTAAAAAGTCCTATAGGTGTTGATCCACCTGATATAGCAATATTTTTATTTTTTAAAAGGTATTCTTGAATTAGATATTTTGCCAAATTTTTGTTGCATTCTTCAGTATTTTTATAAATATTAATATCCATATCAGAGTTCACAAACTTCACCGTCATTTACTAAATTTTTACATGGATACCTCCAAGTATTTATATTTCTGAATAGATCATCTGCCTTTGGTGGTCCCCAGGAACCTGCTTTATATCCGTATAGTTTAAGTTTCTCTTTTTTTATAGATTCGATTATAGGATCGACTATCTCCCAAGCTTTTTCAACGAAATCACTTCTCGAAAATAACATAGGATCACCATTAAAAACATCCATGATCAATGTTTCATACGCATTATCAAGCTTATTATTTGATAGGTTTTTATAATGAAATTCTAGGTTTTTATT
>CEQX01015343.1_pt1 | contig 11913 bp, 5 predicted proteins | sample 356261 | NCBI WGS metagenome assembly CEQX01 (sample SAMEA2621076, study PRJEB7988) | marine metagenome | isolation source: saline water (ENVO:00002010), including | reverse complement strand
GTATCCACACTAGCTGGCGAGGTTCTAGCAGATTGAGGTGATGAAGGATGTATGCAGTATTTGCCGCACTTATTTTCTTCTTTACAGTTGTAGGATTTGCAACCTTCTATGTGCAAAGAGGTATTGGAAATATGGCAGCTCCGATGCGCCAATTCGGCCTTTTCCTCCTCAACAAAGCCCCTGCGGGAATCGTTGATTTGTTCAATGACGACAAAGGAAGCGGGTCTAAAACATGGATGAATCTTGGTATGATTTGGCTTACCTTTGCTGCGATTGGGACCTTCCTTGCTCTATGGCACGATTATGATGCATCTGCTCTGGATTCGCTTGCCAGCATTGGCTGGGAGTATGATGACGGTAGTGCACTTGATACATTCGTCGATCTTACGTTGTTGACAGGCTTAACATCTATTTTGATTGGAGGTAGCCTAGTCGCAGCGGCCCGTGCGGGAGCAGGTCGTCTTGCAAGTGAAGCAAATGCGAGCCTTACTGGAATTTTGTTTTCTTTACTAACCATTTCATCGATGCTCCTTCCAGTCATCCTCGGTTTGCTCTTAGATTTAACAGAAGTAAACAAAGCCCTCATTCAAGATCTCTTTCTCCACGCTCTTCGCTCATTCATCATAATCGCAGTTATGATCAACGTCTTGCTTACAGTCGCACAGCGAAAAGGCGAGGTTGTCTCTGCTAGCAACTGGTTTTTGTTCATGGCTCTCGCATCGTTTATTTTCGGATCACAATTCCGCTTCTTCGGAGAACTCGCAGATTCTACTCAGACTGTTTGGTTAGGCGAGCGAATGTCTCAATCGTGGACATTAATCGCTCTCATTTTTGCTGTAGCATATCATGTCGTTCCTCGAGCAGCAAGTCGACCAATTTGGTCGGACTCAATGACCAAGGCAAGCTTGCTTCTTTTGTTCTTCACACTACCTCCGTTCATGCTTTCCACCGCAGATGCTGGAACGCTCTTGGAAAACATCGGTGCAATCCTGATGACCCTTGCTCTACTTCCAATTCTTGCCGGATCAGTTAACATCATTATCACATCATTCAGCAATGCAACAGGCGTCGTTGCACGCCCAGGGGCACTCGCAGCAACGCTTGCAATGGTGTTCTTCCCGTTGTATGCAATAGGAGGATATTTCACCTCGTTGGATGTATTCATTGGGCTAGGTGCATTGAATGATATGGCAAACACAGTTGATATTGGATTTATGTGGACCGTTGGGGGGCTGATGGCTGTTGCGTGTGTTGCTGAATCATACCCACTTGCAAGCAACCGAAAACTTGCATCAACATCTTCTGCCTCTCTTTCAACAATGATGATTGCTTTTGGTGGCATTACATCTACGGTTGCAAAACTCATGGGGGATTTTACCGAAAAAGCACTGCTTGATTCGGGGAGCGAAGACATCGTCATGACAGATGGAGGATTTAGCCTCACAGCAGCAGTTTTGTTTTACATCGGCTCAATCGGCATCATCCTATTGTTCCTTAATCTCATTCGTACTTCTATTGGTGGGATGAAGATCGATACAACTGCTTCAACCTCTTCAGATATTTCTCGCTACTCAATGCAACGTGGCGAGTCATCAATCCGCAAACTCTTGCAACGTGGCGTAGGCGTTGATACAGTTCTCATCGTCGGCGCAGACGTTGAAGACGAGGGTGGAATGACCATCATCGATGTTTCTTCAACACTCCACAACGATGAAATCGACGAGTTCCCAGTTGAAAGGAATGAAATAGAGATGTTGTCGGATTACCTCGAAAAGAAAGAAATCAGCATTTTCCAATTCTTCCGGTCCATCGATCTTGATGATTCAGGGCTCATCGATGGATACGAACTTCAAAAAGCACTTCAAGAAGCAGACGTGGCCGATTTACCCCCATGGGATATTGCGAAACTCATGGAATTTATCGACCTCGATGGTGATGGCCGAGTCAACTTGCCTGAGCTTGATATTGCAATGGCACGAATTCGTTCAGGTGCATCGGAAGAAGAGTGAAGCGAGGCGGTCAAACCGTGCGAATTGGGTTGGTTGGAAAACCAAATGTTGGCAAGTCAACATTCTTTGCCGCTTCTACATTGATTCCGGTCGAGATTGCAAATTATCCGTTTTGTACCATCGAACCAAACGTTGGATTCTCGTTCATTCCAAGTCGCGAACCATGCCCATGCGGTTCTTTGCGCAAGCGACTTGAAGAGAACGGTAGAGCACAATTTGCTAATGAGAGGGGAGGTAGCATATGCTCCCCTCGCACTGGCTCGTGTGAGGCTTTCAAACGGTATGTGCCTTGTATGTTGGTTGATGTTGCCGGTCTTGTACCTGGAGCCAGCCAAGGACGCGGTCGTGGCAATGCTTTTCTTTCTGACTTGGCTGAGTGCGATGCATTGATTCAGGTTATTGACGTAGCAGGAACGACAGATGCAGAAGGAAACCCAACTGGCTTCAAGGCAACAAAAGAACAAGCGGTCAAACAAGCGCTTTCTGAGGTAGAATTCCTTACTGACGAACTTGATGCATGGATTTTAGGTCTGATAAAAGACGGTTGGTCAAGAGGTGCGCGTCGAATCCAGGCAGAAGGTGTTAAAGGATTCACTCAATTCTTACAGGAACGGCTTTCAGGACTGGGTGCAACCGATGCAATGTGCCAGCGATCGTTTGATGCTTTTTCAAAGGAACACACGGATATGAATTCTCCTTGGGATTGGTCGGATTCTGTTTTGACAATTCTTGCATCATCAGTCCGACAAAATTTGTTTCCTATTTTTGTTGCAGGCAACAAAGCCGATCTCGCACCTGAAGGTGTTGTTGAACAGTTGCAAGACGGGTTGCCACACTTTACACCCTGTTCTGCTGAAACCGAGTTGGCTTTACGTCAAGCAGGAAAGGCCGGATTCATCAACTACAACTCTGGCTCAACTTCATTTGAATTGAATGAACAACGCTCATTGAATGATGCTCAAAGGAAAGGCCTTACAGTGCTTGCTGACCGTGTCGAAAAGTTGCATGGCACAGGATTAATGAAATTACTTGACCGCGTTCTCTTCGAAGAACTCGATCGGATTGTAGTGTATCCTGTTCAAGATGAAAACCAGTGGACTGACGGAGATGGTAACGTATTGCCTGATGCCTTGGTTGTTCAAAACGGTATACAAGCCAAGCAAGTGGCTTACAAAGTCCACTCGGATTTAGGAGATGGTTTCATCAAAGGCGTCGACGGAAAAACACGGAGAATTGTAGGTGCTGAACACGAATTGGCAGACGGTGATGTACTTCGAATACATTCGAAGTAAATGTGTATCAATGCCCTTTTGGACGCTCATAATCAGGTGTAAGACGAGAGAGTGTACTCGAATATTTGGCGGCACTCGTAAAGAAGAGAACAGTTGATGCCAGTGTTAGGAGTGTTAGCATGATCAGCATGTACCATCCCCAAGGGTTGATACTGCGTAATGTTGTGATGTATATGCCCCACAATACTGTGAGATAGAGGAATGGCCGATAGCGACGGGTTACAGTACTAAGACGAGCAGATTTCAGTGTGTCGTCGTATAGGTTTGCAACTTCGTCCTTGCTGACATAACCTTGCTCTACTCCGCATCGTGAACAAACCTGCGTATTCGGCCCATTCCCGTGGATGAAAAATTCCCGGGGGTAGGTTCCAGAACAGAGTCGACAGATAGGCATCTTCTTCCCTCATTTATTCCCAATTACTGCAGTCATTTCAACCATGCGCTCAAAACTCTAGGAATTTTGAGAGGATTTGCCCCCCTAGTGGGCTACCAACCGATTCGGGATGGAATTGTATACCGAATACAGGAAAGAGCTTTGATCGCAATCCGAGAACAAGAGATTTGGTATCATCAGTTGCATCGATAATGACTTGATTATTTGCCTTGAGATCAGCCGTAAGATGAGTCAGAGAGTTGTACCGAGTCATTGAAATTTCACCAAGATTCGTGAACAAACCATCTTGATGGTGTAAACATTTTACCGGTGTTCCATGTACAGGCCCTATTGGACTTGGCACTAATCTCAAACCCGAAGCTAGCCCAATGGCTTGATGACCGAGACAAATCCCAAGCAATGGAGGTGTCTCGCCCCTGAGTCCGAGCGTTGCAAATTCCATTGTTAAGGGGCTGCCTTGAGGCCATCCAGGGCCTGGTCCTAGAATGATGTGTGAAGGTTGCAGTTGTTCAATAAGATGAGATGCTGAATATTGCGATTGACCTCGTCCTGGAAGAATGTTGACATGGTGGCCTAATCCACAAATATCGTGAGCAATGTTGTAGGTGAAGGAATCCAAATTATCAATGAGCAGTACTGCGTTTTTCTTGAACTCATCTGTATGAATTGAAGTTGTTGCCTTATGATTTGAATGTCGATTTTCTAGAGGCAGAGGGTGAATTGCTAACTCCCTTGGTATGTTTGCTGGAACTGAGTCCTCAATCCATCCACAAGATCTCAAAAGACCGTTGGCCTTCCATTTTGCTTCTGCTACCTCAGATTTTGGATTTGACTCAATGGTAATTCCCCCTCCCGCAGTAACACGAGCTGACCAAGAATTGCCTTGTTTATTCAATACGGCAGTTCGGATTAGGATGTTCCATGCTGAATTGCCATCCAATGGGTCGAACCAGCCCATTGAACCAGTCCAAAAAGAGCGAGGTTCCCTTTCCAATTCATCAATTGCAGCACAGACTACTGTTCTTGGACAGCCAGTGATTGAACCTCCCGGAAACACCTTTTCAATTGCGTCAAAAAGATCTACATCAGTATCCAAGTGGCACTTTATGCGAGAAACAAGATGTTGAACCTCAGCATAAACTTCAACGTCGAACCGCTCAACCCAAACCTGGTTTGGCTGAGCAATTAGGCCAACATCATTCCGCATCAGGTCAACAAGCATCCGATGTTCAGCACGCTCTTTCCGATCCGAAATCATATCTTCCCGAAGCAGAACCTCCTCAGCATCTGAAGCCCCTCTTGGAGCTGTTCCTTTAATCGGGGCTGTTGTGGCAACTCCATTTTCTGTAGAAAGAAGAGATTCGGGAGAGGCCGATACGAGGGCGAAACCCTCATCCTTCATGTGCAGATAACCAGAGTATGGGGCTGGATTTGAAGTTACGGAATGACTGAAGATATCCCATGGATCGGATTCTACATTCCCAGTCCATGTCCTTCCATAATTGAGTTGGTACAGTTGACCGTCAATGATTGAGGATTGGACTTTACGTACAGATTCCTCATGTTCAGCATCCGTACAATTTGAATTCGGTTGTTGGCTTTTTTTTACTTGCAATGCAGAATCTGGTATGTAATCTTCTTCAATGCAAGCTTCAGCGTTTTTTTGCCATTCGTTATCGACAGAGAGGACAGTTAGAGCATTACGTTCTTTTTCGTAGACAACACATCGTTCAATTTCCCATAAAATACAAAGTAATTCATTTTCCTCAGGAGGGTGTTGTAACCTGATTGGCTGGGTTAGTTGCAACAAATCATAAGATAACGCGCCTGCCCAAAATGGCCTTTGGAAAGGTATCTTTTCTGAAGGCGGTCTGGTAAAACGAGATTCACTCCCTGGGCACAACCTTCTCAATCCAATTGCAAGAGATGGACTTGAAACAGTTGTCTCTAAGGCCCACTCCGATCCGTTCCAAATCTCACGTTGGAAAAGAAATTCAACGCTCTCCTTGAGTCTAGTCTTGCCTGACAATGGTGAATGCGATTCTTCAACTGGCAAAATCTCTCTCGAGGGCTGACGAATGACGACCCGACGTCGTGATGGGCCACAGAGCAAAGAAAACTGCGAGAGATGACTGATAGGGCCCGAAGATATCAGCAACAAATCATCTGGAGATCCGTATTTTCCGGCATAATCTCCAAGCAAGCCACTTTCCACGAACCGGCTACGCAATGAATCGAATGGATTCAATCCCACACCCCCGTCCAATTTGTCTCATCGGCATACTGTTCTTCAAGAAGCGAAACACATGCATCAAAAAGACGAGAACCCCCGTCTCCTATTTGCTCTGAATCAATCGATTCAATTTTGAAAACACCCACGCCACTACCAACAGCAATTGCTTCTGAACATCGCGCAACAAGCCGTTCATTGAGTAGCCCAGATTGAACAAAAAAACCAGCAGAGACCAATGATTTCCTTAAGCAATGGAACATTACAGAATCTATCGAAAATGGGGAGTTGCTGTTCCACAGAACTCCATCTTCGTCCATGATGATTGGGGAGCAACGATCCCCATCTACGATTGCGAAATCATGAACAAACAAGGCGAGGTCTGAGCCTAGGCGCTCAGCATGTTCTCTTGCCTCAGTATATGGAGACCATGCGCCGTGTTTTGTCCCAGCAATTCGTTTTGGCCAAACTGGACTTGGTACCGTAACAGCATCAATATATTCATTTTGAATAGAAAATTCACGGTAGGAGACCTTGAGTTGTGAATCTGTGTTACATTCAATTCGAACGAGCCCTTCCTGTATTTCTGGCGGGGTTTCAACAAGCAAACTCAGAAACGAATCCAGAGTTATGGATGTGTCTACAATTCTCAACCGTTCTGCATGTTGACGCATCCTAGAGATGTGTTCATCAAACAGAAAAACGCCCTTTGATCTTGAGAATCTCATAGTTGTAAAAACAGATGAACGAGGGCTTTGTACGACCTCGCTCATGGACATCCCTTACCTCACTATGCCTTGAGCATCACGGTTTCACAACAAGTCGTCCAGGAAAGAGGTATCAATCTCTTTATTCGATTGTTGACGATTTGTTCCTATGTCAAGATCTTGCAACAGTGTGTCGTCCACTGGTGTTCTGATTGGGTTCATTACTGGTCGAGACGAAACGTATTGCTCTCTGCCTATGTCTTGACGTTCAATCCGGTCTGCCGCTTGGAAGAGTGCGTCTGCTTGAGCCGCTGTTGTTGGCGGTGGTGGTGGGACGTTGCTCGAAACAGGTGTATCCCATGCATCATCACTAATCCCCCAAGTCGCCGTTTGGATTTCCCATTCCTTGTCCTTCTGTGATTTTACATTACGGCCACGAACAATCGCAAGTAGCAAGAAGAGCGTGACAAGAACAAGACCAGCAACAATGAGGTTTGGTGTCGTCAGCAAAGATTCGAGATCGTTCTCTGATGTTGTTTCTTCAGTAACTTGATTTTGATCATCAACTGCGGCAATTCTCTTCGCATCAACTGTTTTGCGGGCTAGGCCATTTTCGTCGAATGGTGTTACAGAAACAAACCAGTCGGACGCATTGGAAAGTTCAGGGAAATCTTCCCTTGTGATTAGATGAGAATTTAGCGTATCGACTTCAGCAACAAACGTCGCCTCTGAGATATCCATGAAATCTACCGAATTGATGTGAATCTGATATCCTTCAACAGTTATGTCGTTTGAGTGGTTCCAAGCAACACGGATGTTGGTTTCTCCGACCCACTGCAGGGTAATGTTCTCAACGGGCGGAAGATAGCCACCCGGATCTGTTACCCCATCATTTTTTGGTAAAGCTGACATTACCGTCAAGTCAAGTTTTAATGAATTTGCGGCGGAATCAACAGGGACTACAGCAACCCATGCTTCCAGTTCTGGAAGAACAGGCTGATCGCCTGCAAGCATCGATATTGTAATTGGGAACGTAGGGTTCCTATCAAGCGACATAATCGGTACATTAGGTCCATCTGCACCAACTCCAACGCTGGTAAATGACCAAGAAGCCGCATACACATCGTATTGCACCACATCGCTTGCAACAGAAGGTTCGAATTCGAGATGAAGCGCAGTACCATCATCCATTGGGCGGTCGGCAAGTGTGATGTTTTCGAGACGAGGTGGAGGAGTAGTGTCTTGGAAATTGTTAATCGGTACAACACTGGCTGAAAGCAAGGAATCCGTGTATACGTTTCCTTGGAGATCATGTACGGTAACAGTAACGAACAATTCAACTCCGGGCTGAATTAATTTGGGTGTATCAGAGAGTCCAAACTCATTGCTTTCTGTTGCGCCGTAAAGTGCCGTGTTCAAGGTTAACTCGATTGGATTTTTATCGTCGTCAATCCATTGTTTATCAATCACTACGCAACCACATTTCGCTGGATCACTTCCATGAGCATTCCAAAGATATCCGACATCGTCGACAGGTTTGTCAGCCGCCCATACGATGTATTTGCTAAAGTCTCCAGCATCTGAAATTGACCATACAACATCGATTGCAGTACCGTCATCATCAGGATGATCGTAGGCTTGAATACTCTCAATCCTTGATGGTGGCATTGCAGCGCCATTGGAGTTATCAATTGGAGTTGCAGTCACAATTTCAACATCATTGATGTTGCCGTTGAGCCACGTGTCGAATGCTACTACTCCGATGTAATATTCCAAACCGTTTGCAAGCGGTAAACCATTGAGTTGGGATACAATTGTTGAGTTGTCAGCACAATTGTTGACAATTGTAGATTCAGAGAATCCAGCAACTGAGTTTGGATAGGATGCGAATACAACACCAGTAAGCATGTACACGACGTAATATGCACAGTCGTTGGCATCACTTACATCCCAGCCAACCGTTATTCGTCCTCCCTCATCATCTGGCGTGTCAATGGCCCAGATATTCTCGAGGGGAGCAGGAGGTATGCCGTCATCAACACCCCCAGTTGGAACGACTGGTCCGATGATTGTAGCATTCATCATATCTTCTTGGTTAGTTATATCAACGCATGTAAATCCAAGCCAATATGGCTTGCCTGGGTCCAAATTCAAAATGGTTGTGTTTCCTTCTGTTGGCAGGATAGCAACTTCTGCAGACAGGCCGAGAACGTTGGTAATTGGTTGCGATGAAGTGTAAATTTTGGTTTCGAGGAGGTCAAAAGCTGTACACCGAGACCATTCGGTTTCAAGATCACCAGCAACGCCTCCGGTCAGTGGTTGAGCGATTGCCCACTCAGGTGGCGTAGGGATTTCGTTACTTGTTGTCACTGGCCCAAAGACTTGGCTTGGTAGACCGTACCTTCCGTTGTTGTACTCCACGACGACGAGTACATAGTATTCTACGCCATCAACCAAAGGAACGCCGTTAGCGGTGGTAATATCGGCTTTCAGTCGGCTGTGTATTGATTCAGATTTATCGATGATTCGGCCAACAAGATCAATATCGGTTGGAAGACCTGCCCAAGGTTGGTCACTAACGTACACGAGATATCTACTGAAGTCAGGGTCGTGTACGAGTGTCCACTCAACCGTGAGAGCGCCCCCTCCATCATCAGGACGGTCGTACGCATTTGTGATTTCGACAGGTGTGTCGAGGCGGACCCAATCGTAGATTAGGCGCACTTCAATCGAACCGTTTGCAGGTGCAATCAATTTGATCGGAACAAATCGGGTTCCGTTTATCAGTTGACCGTTGTTAATTGCGAGTTGAAGACTGTCTTGGACTCCCGAACTGTTGTCAAGTTCTAGAATAGCGTCGTATCTCAAGATGTTCGACTTGGCCCAAACGGCAGAGTTTGAAACCGGGGAGGTCATGATGAGGGGTGCAGTCTGGAATAACAAGCCATGAACACCTGCTTGTCCAATTGATTTGTTCAGAGCTACCGGATTTTCAGGTGTAACTAGATCGATTGCATAACCTGGATGAGTCATGTTTGAGATGTCCATATACTGTGCATTGAATCCGATATTGAGAGGATATGCATAACGAGCGGTCTGACTTTCCATTTCTTCAAATGCAGTTGCAGGGGTCCAGCCCCGAAGCCCTGCATCACTGGTCGTCAACCAGAAACCATTGGCTCCGACGAAGACATTCGTTGGGTTTTGCACGGATGCTGACTTCACACTGGCGTGGGAATTGGTGTGAGCCTCGACAATGGCCATACTGTTCAAACCCATGAGCATAAGATGAGTGCCGTCACTGCTCATTCTGAAGATTGGCCAGGATGGAAGTTGGAAACTTGCCAACCCATCTTCAAATTCATTTGATAAGCCATCATAGTGAACCATCGGGCCGACGTCAGTAGCGATGTGCACTCCTGCATAATCAGCAGTTACGGCCGTAACATAGTTCGAAGGCAGTTGGTCGAATCTATGGATCTCAGCAACAGACATTGTCGATGAATCCAATATCGATACGCCTGGTCGCTCTGAGCCAGCTCCGTCGTGCCCCAGAACGATTTGTAATCCTTGATTTGTTGAGGGTCTTGACCAAGTCTCAATCGACCATACTGAATTCCCAAGTAAACCATCAGCACTTGTGTTGGTGCTGATCGCCCCAGTCGCAGGGATATATTGTGTAAGACCGCTTGCAGAAGCGATGTACAGTGTATTGGAAATGAACTTAACATCTTCAATATTTGATGACGGTAGGCCATCGGCGGTTGTGATGGGATTGTCCCAATCATCAGCAGTCATATTCCATCGCCCAATGCCGTTTTGCGTTGCGACATAGACGTGGTCATTGGAAACAGCGAATCCTTGGATGTTATCGGAAGGCAATCCGGATAGGAGCTGTCCGCTACCGAATTGTTGCGTAGCAACGTCGAACGATTGGATGCCAGCGGCGGTCGAAAATGTACCAAGTAGTCCAACGTACATTGTTGAAATTCCGTTCGAGCGGTGTATGTCTAAACCGCCAAGACTGCTGTGGATTGAACCTACCATTCGTTGCAAGATACCTGTCGTGGAATCAAGTGTGTACAACCCGCTTCCCGATGTAGAGATGTAGATGGTTGTATCTTCCATCAACATATCCTCGATTGATGTGAAGAATGGTAACGACCATCCTTGTTCCCAATCAATACCTCCACTGGAGTTGAATGTCCCTTGGAGAACGCCAGCAGATCCTTGGCCTCCACCATTTCCATTTGTCGCAGGTGATTCTGTAGCAATCCAAATCTTCGATCCGTCACTAACCATGGAGCGAACGTTTCCGCTTACTAATGCAGGCAGTTCAAATGCAGTGTACAATCCAGAGTTCCCGAGTTTGTCAACTCGAGAGTACCCGCTGGCCGCACCTGCTTGACCAATGAGCCATTCGGTTCCAGTGTGTTTTACTGATGTTACAGGAGTGCCGATTCGCTGTAGATTAGCCTGGCCAGAGATTGCTCCGAGTGTGGAAACAATTGCAAATCCTCCCGCGTCGTCGTAACCAATCATCAATTTTCCATTCGCATAGTCCATTGCATCAAGCCACATTGGGCTTTCAGGGAGATTGTTTGCGGTCGAGGTAATCTTGGCCAACCATCTATTCGTGGTGGTGTCGTATTTGGAAATGCCCTGATCGTCTGCATCGTACCCAACATACAACGTATCGGTAGTATCGCACGCTACGGCTGCAACTCTACCGTTACTCAATACTGAGGTTGTAAATGAACCTTGAACAGATGAGGTGTTTAGGTCCATGTAGACAACACCGCCATTGTTGTTGAACAAACCGATGTAAAGCGAAGAACCACAGGAGCTCATGGAGAGAGGGTACCCGTTTGGCACTCCGTTTTGTCCAGTGTTAAATGATGACCATGTTCCAGTAGAACCATCGAGATGGCCGACAACTCCTCGTTGGAATCCTCCCCAGCCGGCAAAGGTTGCCGAACCAACCACGAGATGTTGACCGTCGGTCCAAAGTTCGCCGACCCAATCGCCCATGTTGTTGGGCAAACCGTTTCCTGGCGTCCATGTCGATTCCCATGCGAAGGAGGTTTCGTTGAAGCGTTCAACACCGTCTTCTGTAGCAAAAAGGATGAGGCCATCGTACTCGATAATCTCTCGAATAGGGAACTCAAGGTTGTCCCAGAACCCCAATTTTGTTCCACTGGGGCTGTAAACTTCAAGACCAATTTCTCCCCAAGAGACCCACGTATGCCCGCTTGAAGATTCGAAGGCTGTTACACGATCC
>CEQX01016650.1_pt1 | contig 11929 bp, 10 predicted proteins | sample 356261 | NCBI WGS metagenome assembly CEQX01 (sample SAMEA2621076, study PRJEB7988) | marine metagenome | isolation source: saline water (ENVO:00002010), including | reverse complement strand
TCTCCAGCTTCTATAGCTTGTTCAATTGTCCCCTTTAGATTAAATGCTGCTTCAGGAAGATGATCAAGCTCACCATCCATAATCATGTTAAATCCTTTTATGGTGTCTTTGATATCAACTAATTCACCTTTAACACCAGTAAATGGTTCTGCAACATGGAATGGTTGAGATAGGAATCTTTGAACCCTTCTAGCTCTGTAAACAACTAGTTTATCTTCATCCGAAAGTTCATCCATACCAAGGATAGCAATAATATCTTGTAATTCTTTATACCTCTGTAATAATTCTTTAACTCTTTGCGCACAATTATAATGCTCTGCTCCTACAACTTCTTCTGTTAAAATTCTTGAAGTTGAATCTAGCGGATCGATTGATGGATAAATTCCAATTGATGCTAATTTTCTTGATAAAACACTTTGTGCATCTAGGTGAGCAAATGTTGTTGCTGGAGCAGGATCAGTTAAATCATCTGCAGGTACATAAACAGCTTGTACTGATGTAATGGATCCTTTTTTAGTAGATGTAATTCTTTCTTGCATAGCACCCATTTCTGTAGCTAATGTAGGTTGATATCCAACAGCCGATGGCATCCTTCCTAATAAAGCAGATACCTCTGATCCAGCTTGTGTAAACCTAAAAATATTATCGATAAAAAATAAGATATCCCTTCCCTGACCTTTACCATCACCATCTCTAAAATATTCAGCAAGTGTTAGTCCAGATAATGCAACTCTAGCTCTAGCACCAGGAGGTTCATTCATTTGTCCAAAAACAAATGCAGCTTTAGAGTCTTTTAATTTTTTCTTATCAACTTTTGAGAGATCCCATGATCCTTTTTCCATTGATTCTCTAAATTTATCCCCATAATCAACAATACCAGCTTCAATCATTTCCCTAAGCAAGTCATTTCCTTCTCTTGTTCTTTCTCCAACACCAGCAAATACTGACAATCCAGAGTATGCTTTTGCTATATTATTTATCAATTCTTGGATGAGTACAGTTTTCCCAACACCCGCACCACCAAACAAACCAATCTTTCCTCCTTTATTATATGGTTCAATTAAGTCAATTACCTTAATTCCAGTGTATAAGACTTCAGCAGATGTTGATAAATCTTCAAATTTAGGTGCATCTCTATGAATTGGAAGCCTATCTTTAGTTTTTGGCTCCTCAATTCCATCAATGGCTGTCCCTACAACATTAAATAATCTACCTCTAATGTCATCTCCAATAGGCATTGATATTGGTTGGCCTAAATCTTTTACATCCATTCCTCTCTTGAGTCCCTCGGTTCCTGACATTGAAATAGTTCTAACTCTATCTTCGCCAAGGTGTTGTTGGACTTCAAGTATTAATTCACTTCCATCGTCTTTCTTAATTTCTAGAGCATTAAGAATTTCTGGTAATTTATTTTCTTCAAATGATACGTCTACAACTGGTCCGATTACTGCTGTTACTTTACCTGTGTTTGCCATGGTTTGAATAGGTGGTTTAATTATTAATAAATTTAGAGCGAAAATAAATTATAAATACCTGATTACAAAGTCTAAATTGATAAAAAACTAACTTTTTTGTTAATTATCTATTTAATTCAATTCTGATAATAGTTTCTTTATTTTTAATGGATTTTGCTACAAAAATTTTCCCCTTATGATAATTGTTAATTATTCTTTTAGTTAAAGTTAATCCAAGCCCCCATCCTCTTTTTTTCGTTGAAAACCCGGGATTGAATACTGTTTTAAAATTATTTTTATCAATTCCTGTACCATTGTCAATAAAGTCTAAGAAAATTTTATTCTTGATATCATATAAGCAAATCTTAATTTCCCCTTTTTCACCGATTGCATCAACTGCATTTTTATATAGGTTTTCGATTACCCAGCTAAAAAGTAATTCATTATAATTGTATTCAATACTTTTGATTTCAATAATTGTTTTTATCTTTTTTGAAACTCTTTTTTTAAGATATTCTACTGATTTTTCAATAACTTTTCTTAAGTCTTTATTTTTAAATTTAGGCTTTGATCCTATATTAGAAAATCTATCAGTTATTATATTTAATCTATTTAAGTCCTTATCAATCTCTTTAGTTAGAATCTCTTTATCAATTTTTTCGTTGGTTTTAATATATTCGTTCCAACCAATTAATGAGGAGAGAGGGGTCCCTAATTGATGCGCTGTCTCCTTTGCTAGACCGGTCCACAATCTATCTTTTTCAGAAGTATTTGAATAATAGAATATTAGATAAAGAGACAGAAATATCAATAATGTAAAACTGAACAAATAGTATGGTGCAAGTATTATAATATTTAAAATATCTGAATTTTTATAAAAAACGTATTGGAAAGATATTATTTTATCATTTTCATCATAAATAGATATTTTAATAGGATCATATTCAGATCTCATTTTTTCTATTATTTCTGAACTCTTAATTTCTGATTTTATATCTTCATCGCTTATATCAATATTTTTAAAACTTACTATTTTAAAATTTTGATCAGTTACAATTACAGGGATAGAATTATTTTCAATCAAGATATCGTCTGCAAAATAGCTAAGCTCATTAGTTTCATTATTGCCAACGTATTCTAAAAATTTTGCAAACCTTTTTATAGTTGCAGTTTCTCTATCTTTTATATCAGAAATAATTTGTCTTCCATAATAAATTAATGATAAAACAAATATTAATATCAAGGCTGATAAACCCCATCTCACTAAAATATCATTTTTGTAGAGCTTCACAATATTATAATTAGATATAAATCTAAATAATTATGTATTTGTCTAACTCATGAAATCACGAATCTTTTCGAAGAAGCCTTTGTCTGTCTTTCCTGGATTTGGTTCAAAATTTTTAGATTTTTTTAGCTTGAGTAATAATTTTTCTTCTTCATGAGATAACTTTTTTGGTGTCCAAATATTAATATGAATAAGTTGGTCACCTGAAATTGAATTATTTATATCTCTAATTCCTTTTCCTCTTAATCTTAAAATTTTACCAGCTTGGGTCCCAGAGGGTATATTTATTTTTACTCTTCCTGTGATTGTTGGTACTTCTATATCTGTGCCAAGAACTGCATCAATGAAATTAAGATAGAGGTCATATACAATATTGTTTCCGTCCCTTTTAAAGTTCTGATCTTCTATTTCTTCAATTAATATGAGAAGATCTCCAGAGGCTCCCCCAGAAGGAGACTCGTTTCCTTTCCCTGACATAGATAATTGCATACCATCACTTACTCCTGACGGAATATTAATTTTTATTATTTCCTCTTTAAATTGTAATCCAGTGCTGTCAACACCTGGGGGTTTATTGTCTATGATTTTCCCAGTTCCGTTACATTGGTAACACGATGAAGATGAAACCATTTGGCCTAACATAGTATTTACAACTTTATTAACCTTCCCACTTCCTTTACATACACTACAAGATTTAAATGTAACTCCAGGGGCTGTAACTAGTCTTTTTACTTTTATTTTTTTTTCAACTCCTTCTGCTATTTCCTGAATTTTTAATTTTAATTTAATTCTCAGATTAGTACCCTTATTTCTTGATTGTGATCTTCCGCCTCCAAAGAAGCTATCAAAAGGGCTACCTCCACCAAAAATATCACCAAATTGATCAAAAATATCCTCCATATTCATTCCGGCACCAGAAAATCCTCCGGCACCACCCCTTAAACCTTCATGTCCAAATCGATCGTACTTATCTTTTTTTTCAGGATTACTTAGAACCTCGTAGGCTTCCGCTGCTTCCTTAAACTTTTCTTCAGCTTGTTTATTATCAGGATTTTTGTCTGGATGGAATTTAATTGCAACTTTTCTATATGCTTTTTTTATTTCTGCACTCGAAGCTGATTTATTAACACCTAGAATATCGTAGTAATCTCTTTTTGACATTATGCTCCTATTACAACTTTTGCGAACCGAATAATTTTTTCTCCAATTAGATATCCATCTTCAATGATATCTACTATTTTTCCTTTGAACTTTTTTTCAGATGGTGTGCTAGTTATTGCTTCATGAAATTCTGAATCAAAATCATCCCCCTTTTTCGTAACCATTTTTTTTAAATTATTTTTTTCAAGGGTTGAAATAAGTTTTTGATTAATCAAATTAAAACCTTCAAATTCTTCCTTTTTATTTTTATCAATAGAGTTGATAGCTCTCTCAAAATCATCTACTATTGGGAGTATGTCTTTTAATAGATCTTTATTTGCAGATTCAATCATATCAATTTTCTCTTGAGATGTTCTTCTTCTATAGTTTTCAAATTCAGAATATAATCTAACATACTTATCTTTAGATTCCTGAATCTCATTATTCAAAGACTTTATATTTTTATCTTTTTTGGTCTTGATTTTTTTTTGTACTTTTTTGTTCATATTAATTTATTAGTTGCAAAATCTTTGCCAAAGAATAACAATGACATTTTGGCTAATTTTTATTTAAATTATTCCATAATATATTTTTAAGTTCTTCAAGATTATAATTTGTAATACTTGAAATTAATACTACATCCTCTTTTAAATTAATTTTTAATTTTTTAAGTTCATCTTCGCTCATTAAATCACATTTTGTTATAGCTATAACAATATCTTTCTTTAACATTTCTGGATTATATCTTTTTAATTCGTTGTGCAATAATTTATATTCTTCCTCTATTTTTGAATTTACAGGTATCATGAATAATAATACGGAATTCCTTTCAATATGTCTTAAAAATCTAATACCTAACCCCTTTCCATCTGCTGCTCCTTCAATTATTCCAGGTATGTCAGCCATTATAAATGATTTATGATCTTTAAATGGAATCACACCAAGATTGGGAGTTAATGTTGTAAAAGGATAATTTCCAATTTTTGGTTTTGCTTTTGAAATTGATGAAAGTAGTGTTGACTTTCCAGCATTTGGAAACCCAACAAGACCAACGTCTGCAAGAACTTTTAACTCAAAAGTGACCCATTTTTCAATTCCTAATTTTCCTTTTTGGCTATATTTTGGTGATTGGTTTGTTGAACTTTTAAAATGAAAATTCCCTAAGCCACCAATACCTCCTTCAAGAAGTATTTTTTTCTCACCATCTTTAATAATCTCTAGAATTTCTCTACTATCCTCTTCTGATTTAATAATAGTTCCTAAAGGAACTTCAATAATTATATCTTTTCCATTATTACCATGTTTTTTTGAACCAGTACCATCTCCTCCGTTTTCAGCTTTTATATGTTTGGTATATCTCAGATGAAAAAGAGTCCACAGTTGACTGTTACCCTTTATAATTATATTACCACCTTTTCCTCCATCTCCTCCATCAGGACCTCCTTTAGGAACAAACTTTTCCCTTCTAAAATGGGAAGAACCTTTCCCACCGTTTCCAGATTTGCAATAAATCTTTATATGATCAATAAAATTTTGATTGCTCATTAATCATCAATTTTAGAGCATATCTCGTCGAATATACTTTCAATAGATCCAATACCGTCTATTGAATAATATTTATTTTGTTTTTTATAATGATTTAGAACGGGTAGGGTTTCTTTTTTATAAACTTTAATCCTATTATTAATTTTTTCTTCACTTTGGTCATCGATTCTACCAGAAACTAGCGCTCTTTTTTTAATTCTTTTAATTAACTCGGAATCATTTACTTCTAATGAAATTAAATAATCAATTTCTAAACTTTTTGAAATCAGCATTTCATCAAGGGCAATCGCTTGATTAACTGTTCTGGGAAATCCATCAAAGATAAATCCGTTTGATGAAGGGTTTTCTTCAATTTTATTTTTTACCATTTCTATTACAACTGTATCGGGAACTAACTCGCCTTCATCCATATATTTCTTAGCTTCTACGCCTAAAGGAGTGTTATTATTTAAGTGAAGTCTAAATAAATCTCCAGTTGATAAATGAGTAAGTTTATACTCTTCTATTAATTTATCACTTTGTGTGCCTTTACCAGCTCCAGGAGGTCCAAATAAAATTATATTCATTTTTAAGTTTTAATTTATTCAAAGATATAAATCTAAATTATTACTTCTAGTATTTTTTATGAGCTCTTTCAATTTAATAGTATGAACACCGGATTCCATACACGCCATACCACCTGCAAGATTGCAAATTTCTCCAATAAATTTTTGAGGTATTTTTAAATAAAATAATATTGATGCAAGCGCTATAATTGTGTCTCCAGCTCCTGAAACATCAATGATTTTTTTTATTTGAGTTTTATGTTTTGATATTTGACTATCATTAATGATTATTATACCTCTTTCTGATAAAGTGATCATAAGATTTTTTATTTTGTTCTGAGTAATAAATCTTTTCCCTAGTTCAATTAATTTTCGGTCAGAGGTGTCATTAATATTAAAATTCTTCTTTATTTCATTTAAATTCGGTTTAAAGAGGTCAACTTTTTTAAAATCATTAAAATTTGCATGTTTTGGATCTACAGATATAAAAATATTAAAACAGTTTTTTATTACAGTTTGAATTAGTTTTTTACTGATAACTCCTTTATTATAATCTTGAAAAATTAAAATTTCTGAATCCTTACTTAATGAAATGATTTTTTTACTGATTTTATTTAATATCATATTATTAATTGGATCAGTTATTTCATCATCAATTCTTACAATATGATTATTGTTTACAATTACTCTTTTTTTTACAGTAGTCTTCCTCTTTTTATCAATTATAATTCCATCAGTCTTTAATTTCTCCTTTTCTAAAATTTTTAATAAATCTTGACCATTCTCGTCATCACCAATTACTGAGCAAAGAATAGGGTTTGCTCCCAAAGATTTTAGGTTAAGAGCAACATTTCCAGCACCTCCAAGCTTTTTTAAACTTTTTACTACATTAACAATTGGAACTGGTGCTTCAGGCGATTCTCTTGTGATTTCGCCATATACATAAGAATCAATCATTGAATCTCCAACAACTAAAACACTTATGTCTTTAATTTTATTGAAAAAACTATTAACTCCCATTTGATGTAAGCTTACTAAGTGACTCTTTAAGTCTTTTACAAGCTTCTATTAACTCAATTTCACTTGCAGCATAGGATAATCTGATGCAGTTTGGAGCACCAAAATCTTCACCTGGAACTAAAGAAACCTTTGCATCTTTTAATAAGTAAAGAGATAAATCATTAGCGCTATTTATTTGAATTCCATTTGAGTCTTTACATCCAAAAAAGCTTGAAATTTCTGGGAAAAAATAAAATGCTCCTTGTGGTAAATTTACTTTTATTCCTTCAATTTCATTTAATTTATCATATACAATATCTCTTCTTTTTAAATACTCAGCTTTCATTTCAAGAGCACATTCATTGCCAGCCATAAGAGCAATAAGACCTGCTCTTTGGGCTATTGAACAATTAGCAGATGTTGTTTGACCTTGCATTTTTTTAATTGATTTAGCAATTTGTAAAGGCGCTCCTATGTAACCTAGTCTCCATCCTGTCATAGCAAATGCTTTTGAAAACCCATTCATTGTAATTGTTCTACTTTGCATATTTTCTAAAGAGCCAAAACTACAATGTTCATCTGTAAAATTTATATGTTCATATATTTCATCAGATATTATAATTATATCCTGATGATCTTCTAATACCTCCCTATACTCCTCCAAGTCTTTTTTTGTGAAGACAGTACCAGTTGGATTACAGGGCGAACTAAAAATTATTGCTTTGGTTTTATCAGTTATTGCATTATTAAGTTGTTCTTTAGTTGGTTTAAAATCATTTTCTATTTGTGTATTTACATAAACTGGTATACCATCAGCCAGAGTTATAATTGCTGAGTAACTGACCCAAAACGGAGCAAATACTATTACCTCGTCACCTTTATTTAATATGGAATACATAACATTTGTTATAGAGTGTTTTACTCCATTTGATACTATAATCTCATCATTAGAATAATTTAGTTTATTCTCATTTTTAAATTTTTCAGAAATAGCTTCTCTGAAATCAAGATAACCAGGTACTGGAGGATATGAAAAAAAATCACCAGAATCAATGGCTTTTTTTGCTCCATCACATATGTGTTTTGGAGTTTTAAAATCCGGCTCACCTAAACTTAGGCTTATTACATCCACGCCCTTAGATTTGTATTCTCTTGCTAAAGCTGCCATTGCTAAAGTAGATGATTCCTCTACTTTTTTCAATCTTGAAGATTCATATTTACTCATTGTTCTAATTTATAATTTATTCTTGAAGAAATACTTTTACCTAAAGTAATTTCATCTGCATATTCAATTTCTCCTCCTATTGGTATACCTCTTGAAATAGTAGTCATTTTAAGTTTGTATCCCGAAAGTCTTTTTGATATATAAAACGATGTTGTATCACCATCCAAAGTTGGGCTTAAAGCAAAAATTATTTCTTTAATTTCTCCTTTTTTAACTCTATTCTCTAAACTATCAATATTTAAGTTTTCGGGTCCAATTCCATCAATTGGAGATATTAGCCCTCCAATTACATGAAAGAGACCATTATAGTGATTAGTATTTTGAATTGCCAATACATCTGGCGTGTCTTCAACAACACATACAATTTCTCTATTTATATATGGGTCAGTCCTCTTACAATAACAATTTCCCTCCTCACACATCATATGGCAAATGTCACAATACTCTGTTTTTTCTTTGAGTCTAACTAAAGCTTCAGATATATTTTTTGTAAATTCAATATCTTTTTTTAAAAGAAATAGCGATAGTCTTAATGCAGTTTTCTTTCCAATTCCAGGAAGTTTTGATATTTCATTAACTGCTTCTTCAATAATTTTTGTGGGTAATCTCATTAGAAAATTTAATATGTAATCAAATCAAAATTTGTTTTGATTTAACTTTATTCAAAATAACTGATTTTTTTTTAAAAAAAATTATGAATACAAATATTATACTACTGATTTTTATAATTTATTTCTTGGTATTATTAATTATTTCTCGGATTACATCAAGTAAATCAAAATTTGGTGATTTTTTTAATGCGAATAGGTCCTCACCATGGTATTTAGTAGCATTTGGAATGATTGGCACCTCACTTTCGGGTGTAACATTTATATCTGTTCCAGGGGAGGTTGGAAATACAAACTTTAGTTATTTTCAAGTTGTTTTAGGGTACTTGGTTGGCTATTATGTTATTTCAAAAATATTATTACCGCTCTATTATAAAAAAAATTTAATATCCATATATACATATCTAGATGATAGATTTGGATACTTTAGTTATAAAGCTGGCGCTTTCTTCTTTTTATTATCAAGAACTATTGGTGCCTCTTTTAGATTATTTTTAGTTGCTAATGTATTACAAATCATTATTTTTAACCAGTTAGGATTCCCTTTTTATCTTTCAGTGTTAATCACCATTGTTCTAATCTGGATATATACTTTTAAAGGAGGGATCAAGACAATCGTTTGGACAGATACACTACAAACATTTTTTATGTTATCATCTGTTATCATAACAATTTTGGTGATAATGAATCAAATGAATCTGGATATTTATGATACTATTAATTTAGTTACTTCAAGTTCATACTCTAACATTTTTGTATTTGATTGGAGAGCAAGCAATGATTTTTTCAAACAATTTATTTCAGGAGCATTTATTGCCATTGTTATGACTGGATTAGATCAGGACATGATGCAAAAAAACCTTACATGTAAAAATTTAGGCGAATCACAAAAAAATATATTTTGGTTTTGTATTATTCTAGTCTTTGCAAATCTTCTATTCTTAACATTGGGCTCTCTCTTGTATATATATTCTGATTTTATAAATTTTAATATCCCAGCTAAGACAGATAACTTATTTCCCTTGCTAGCCATGAATCATTTGGGTGATTTTGCTTCTGTAGTATTTGTTCTTGGAATAATTGCTGCAGCATATTCAAGTGCAGATTCAGCATTAACTGCCTTGACAACATCATTCAGCATTGATTTTCTAAATATTGAAAAATATAAATCTAAGAAAAGAGTAAGACTTTATGTTCACTTTATGTTTTCAGTAATTTTATTTATTGTAATCCTCATTTTTAATGAGATTAATGATGAAAGTGTTATTAATTCAATTTTTAAGGCTGCAGGTTATACTTATGGGCCACTTTTGGGTCTTTTTGTATTTGGTATTTTTACAAACTATGAAATTAAAGACAAGTATTCTCCTTACGTATGCGTCATAGCACCTGTAATAAGTTATATTATAAATATAAATTCGGAAGAATTATTTAATGGATATAAGTTTGGATTTGAAATCTTAATATTAAATGGTTCATTAGCCCTGTTAGGTCTTTACATAATTAGAAAAAAATAATTAAAGCCTACTATTTAGATAATTGTTAAATGCAGATCCAAAAGTATAGCCTATTGATATTCTAAATTCAGATCTAAAATCTGTGGCAATTTCTTGTTGTTGTAATAATAAGTCTTCTATTGAGGCATTGCCTTTTGGTAGACTTAATTGGTCTCTAATTATTTCTATTTCTCCACCAAACCTTAATGAAAGTCCTTCAAATACTCTGATTGAAAACCAACTATCTAAACTAAAGCTATTCTTAGAAGGGTCCTGAAGAAATGTTTTACCTCTAAGGTTGGTATATATTTCTCCCCAGGGTTGCCTAAATCTCGTCTCAAATGCTAGTTGATGTAAATAAACATTTTCTTCAAACTTATCATAAATTGTTTCTTCTATGTAATTTCTATAACCATATCCAATTCTATAATTTAAAACCATTTCTCTTCTTACAAACTCATAGTAAGGAAAAAAGCTATATTCAATAGCAGGCATAAAATAGTATCGATAATTTATGTTTTGGTAAGTATCACCACTTGCTCCTGCATTAAATCCTGCAGACCATTTATCATTTATGCTCCATACACTTTTTGCCTGTATAGATTTTCTATTTCTCTTACTTAAATAAGTATTATTTTGACTTTCATATTTACTAATTGACCTATCAAAATCAATATCAAATTGTAATTTTATTTTATTGGTTATCTTGTCTGCGTCGAGTTCTAGCCTTACGTTAGATTCATTTCTACTAGTTTCATTTTCAAAGTTTACCGATCCAGCACTTTGAAAAACCCAATTCTTCCACTTGTCTGAACTTAATTTTTTTGAATTATTATTATTGATGAGTGTGTCATATTTAATTGTAATTTTATCAGAGATATCGCTTTCAACTAAAAAATAAATTAACCCTACATCAATTTTTTTTTTTAATGCATTTCTTACTTCATCACTTGTGAACTTTGGATTGGTATCTAGTATCAAGGTTATCTTTTTATCTGAAAAACTATTTTTACCTATAAAATCAAGAGAATACCTATTCCCATTATTAGCATTTCTATTTCGATAAATAAATAATTGAATATCTGCAAGGCCTTGTTCTCTTACATGGTTTACATAACTTATTTCATTTTTTAAAAAATTATTGTCACACCTATCGCACTTTATGAATAAATTAATCAGGTCACTTTGTCCGTGTAGTTTTATTGATAAAAAAAGGGTAGAAAAAATTAGAATTAATCTCATATTATAATTCAAGCTCTTTTATTGGGTCCCAAAATACATCTTCAAAACTTTCAATCCTATTATTTTTAATTAAAATACCCTCTGAATTTAAAAGTTCTTCCATTGTATTCTCATCTTTGAAATGATGTTTTCCTGTCAAAAGTCCATTTCTATTAACTACTCTGTGTGCAGGTATTGATTTATCATAATGTGAACTATTCATAGCCCAACCAACAGTTCTAGCACTTTTTGCAGTTCCTAGATAACTAGCAATTGCACCATAGGATGTAACTCTGCCTTTTGGGATGAGTTTTACTACTTCGTAGACATCTTTGAAAAACTCTGACACGGTTGAAAGTAAGCAGAGGAGGAGGGATTCGAACCCCCGGTACCTTGCGGTACAACGGT
>CEQX01094482.1_pt1 | contig 11946 bp, 10 predicted proteins | sample 356261 | NCBI WGS metagenome assembly CEQX01 (sample SAMEA2621076, study PRJEB7988) | marine metagenome | isolation source: saline water (ENVO:00002010), including | reverse complement strand
AACTGGGCTCTTTCAACGCTGGAAGTCACTGATTCGACGAATTCTCAGTTCAGTTTACCAATGACGGAAGGTGAAAATTATTCTCTGTCAATAGATTTGACCAGCACCGAGACCGGTTCGCTTTCTTACCATTGTAAAGATGGAAACGACAACATTTTGTCGACTCTTGAAGCTGAAGTTTCCAACCTAGGAGACAAGGTGACTTTAGTGTGTGAATTCACTGCTGTAGCGCCTTCGACAGTTGTGAAACTCGACCCTTCTGATGATGATGTATCAACGACATTCACTCGTACCTTTGCAACAGTCATGAGTGATGAAGCAATCGATGAATTGAATTCAAATTCTGAATGGGGGACTTTCACCTTGATTGGATTCGTTGCGCTCATTTTAATTGTTATTCTCGTGTTTGCGATTTACTTGACACGTGAAACTGAGGAAGAGGTTGAGCGAGATATTTTCGAATACTGTCCTGCATGTGATGGTGAACTTGAAGGTGATGAAGACCGATGCCCACATTGCTCTTTCAATCTCAAAAAGGCAAGGAAACAATTCCACGATTGCCACGAGTGTGGTGAATCGATACCTGACCTCTTGGAGAATTGTGTCTATTGTGGTGCAGAACAGGATGTTTCGTCCTTCTTTGAGCGACGCGAGCGTAAAGAGCGTACGGTCAAAGAAACTGTTGCCTTGCCAGAAGAAATTGACGATGATGAAATCGTAACAGGTACTGAGAACTTTGCTCAAGCGGTTAAAGAATTCGGATACGATGAAGAGCAACTCGAAGAAGAGTGGGACGAGAACATTGTGACTGCTGAAGCAGAAGTTGAAGCTGCTTATGACAGAAGGAATGCTGAAGAATTGCTGCAAGAAGACATGACAGAAGAAGAACTTGAAGCCTACCAAAACACCGTAACCACTACACTCAAGAGTATGAAAGAACTTGAAGAACAAGGCAATGATATCGATTCAATATTGGCATCGAAGGGAGAAATCATCGCTCACAAAGATGACGGCAAAGAACTCTCAGCGAGCGACGCAGATATTCGCGGAAGATTGTATGAAATCACTGGTGAAGAAGGTATCATGCCAGGTGACAAGGTCAATGTCGGAATGCAACTTACCGATTCGGCCTTTGCTGGCAATGAGGTAACAGAGGCCACTTCTGATTTCACCGTTATCGATGATGAACCGGTGTCCAAAACAGATGAATTGACTCCCAAAGCAGTGAAACCAAATCGCCGTCGAGGGGCGCGCCGTAAATCAGCTGATAAGAAAGATGAATCGAAGATGGCAGAATGCGGTGCATGTGGTGCTGACATACCTGTTAACGCTACCGAATGCAGCACCTGCGGTGCGAAGTTTGAATGATGTCCGTCGGCTTTCACAGGGTTCGTCATAGCAGCAGCTCGGCAACCACAAGCGTCATTCGGACATATTGCGCTAAACCCTAGAGGCTTCAAACCCTCGCATCAAATTTCCATTGAATTGATATGTGGGCGGACCTTGGGAGTGTCGATGAAGGCGAAGTGGGTAATGCCGGTACTGCTGGTGCTAACTTTCGTGTTGAGTACTTCATCTGGATGTCTGGGCTTGCTTCAAGCGAGAGAGGTCGTTGAAAGCATTCGTGAAGCACCAGAATTGGACACGGATACTCTTACTTACGGGGATATCAAAGTGTTCACGAATTTCTTTGAATGGGAGTCGTACAACAACTCGATTGAAATCCCTGTTGATTCTTCGGTCACAGATATATCAATCTACAGAAGTGTTCAAATTACGAATTTTAATACCGACATCGGCTGTTTGGAAAACGTGACTCGGTACGTTCGTGCCGAATTTTATACCCCTTCGGGAGAAATTGCTTGGAAAATAGACGTGTGTGAGGATCTCGAAGCGAATGCTGAAAAAATTCCTTTGGAATTTGGCTCTACAACTTATGAGGTGGGCAATTGGAGGTTGGACATAGAAGCGCGCGGCCTAGGCCTTCCTGAAACTCCTGTTCAAGATAACTTCCAAATCGATGTTAAGATTAAGCGTAGTTGCTTGTTTTATCCTCTGGAAGACACATGCGTATGATTACACCAATGATTCGGTGCAAGCATATCTTCTCGAACAATTTTGGCACTTCCCCGGGCGAGTGTGATTCCGAACGGCTCCTCCTTCTACAGTGAGTCGTTGAATCTCTTTAATTGCATCAAACAATTCTTGTTTCGCCGATGTTGTCCAAGGGATTTGATGGAGATTCTCTTTGCCGTATCGAAGAACTCCATACGGTGAACTTTTCTTGGTGCTTACTTCTACAAGATGAAGGTAAGCAAGCAACTGCATCCGATGTGAGTCATGTGGATTCCTTGGAACTTTTCCAGTTTTTTGCTCAACAGGAATAAATTCCCCATCAACAATTACAATTTGGTCGGGTTTGCCGCGTAAGCCAATTTCATTGTCAACCAGAAGGGTTGAATTTCCATCATCATTATCGGAATATGCCACATCATCTCCATATTCAAGGTCAATATCTTTCTTTATCGATTCCAATGCAGCATCAGACAGCAATAACCTTTGCAATTGCCATGATGCTGCTAGAGTCCATCCCATTGCGGTCAAGAACAAAATGAATGTAGCTTGTTGTCGGTCATCTGCCGCCGCCAGAGCGATGGCGTGTAGCCCTAACACAATAGAACCAAACAACAGGCTTGCTTCAACCCTACCTGCTTCAAACCATCCACCGATGAAACCTTTTGGCTCCCAATATTGAGGAAAGGATTCGTTTTCAACTAAATATTTGGTTTTTTGTCGGTTAATTGTTTCATTGAATCCAATTATAGAACGCCAAGGCACGGAGATTGCAATCAATCCTGCTATGAGAGTTGTTACGCTCCACAATGCAAGATATCTGGCCATGTAGATTGGGGTAACCACATCATCGATATAATTGAAGGCGATTGCGTCGATAGAAAGTGCGATGATAATAGAAAACCACCATGTCCATACGGTTACTGAGCGGCGCATTTTTTTCGATTCAATTTGAAACTCTTTCATTTGGAAATGAATTTCAGCATGCCGTTTGATTCCGGCTGTGATTGCGTCTCCTTGGCCGGAATTACCTTCACGAGACAGCGACCATGACAATGGGCAGTATCTGTGCCTTTCCAAATCACTTGCGCTAACAGGAAGTGCGACTCCCCCATTGTCGCGCCAAAACCCGTCTTCGGAACATGAGGCGTTCAGCGCTTCATTTCCTGCCACAACATCACTCACATCCACCCCCCCTGCAAGTCAACAGACATCTTCTCTATCTTGAGTTCTTCCTAGGTATTCCCATCAATTTCCGTCAACATACGGGTTGAAATTCGTTCCGTACCTCTACGAACCGCTTTAATATGGAGTCCAAGTCGGACGACTGCTGAGGAATGTCAATGTCCGATGAATCGAACTTACTCTTACCCTTCGAATCTTATGAAGAGAATGCAGTTAACATTGGAACTCAACAGAAGAGTGCCGACATGGCTCGCTTCATTGAGCGAGTCCGAGAAGACGGTTTGTACTTGCTTAATGTGAACATGACCGATTCTCGAATCCGCTCTATTGCCCAATTTTTGAACAAGTATGACGCTGGCAGAATCATGGTGGTCTCGGCTCGTCAATACGGTCAACGCCCTGCTCGATTATTTTCAGAAGCAATCGGTGCGAATGCGGCAGTGGGCCGATTTATCCCTGGCTCACTGACGAACCCGGTTCTTCGCTCGTATGTTGAACCCGATGTTCTGTTCGTTACCGATCCAGCAGCAGACCAGCAAGCACTTCGTGAAGCGGTCAATTCGGGATTGCCAATAGTTGGAATTGTTGACGCTAACAATAATCTCCGCAACGTCGATGTTGCTTTGCCAGCGAACAACAAGGGCCGTCGCTCTCTTGCTCTTATCTACTGGCTACTTGCTCGTGAAGTTCTCAAAGTTCGCGGTGAGACAACTGACGAAGATTGGGCCGCATCCCAAGACCTCGAAGACTGGCAATCAACATTTTGAATCGACTTGATTCATTGGTTTTGGTCTACATTTGTTCCTAGATATGTCGATATTGCGTCCGCAAAATCTTCAGGAGTTGGTGCACCATGCATCAAATTTCGAATTTTCTTCGCACCCGGTAGACCCTTCGTAAACGCAACTGCATGCCTCTGCATCCATCGAGGTTGAAGTCCAACACTTTCGTGAGAGTACTGAATATATTTGTCCCAACACCATTTGCGAGTAGCGAACGCCCTGCCGGTTTCTGTGCGTTCATACCACTCATCACCGAGGTCTTGAACCCATGGAAGTTCGCTTTCTTCAATCCATCCTAGTCCAACTTTAATCTCTCCAAAAATTGAGGGTCTGCCTATTGCCCCTCGCCCAATCATCAGGCCTGCAGCATGAGTCGTTTCGAGGCAAAGTTGAGCGCTTTCAGCGTCGACGACATCACCGTTTGCGATGACAGGGACCTCGACGGAGTCAACAATTCTTTGAATTTCATTCCAATCTGCCTCTCCAGAGTAGCGTTGACGCAGCGTACGCCCATGGACACATAGACGAGAGGTTCCAATATCTTCGAGGCGTTGACAAATCTGTAGAGCATTGTTCGCACCTTGACCAGTTCCGAGTCGCATTTTTGCAGTGACGGGTATGTCAACTCGTTGAATTATTCCGTCAACCATGGAAACAAGGTTGTCAGGCTCACCCATAAGTGCCGCTCCAGCACAAATTTTGGTCACTTTTGGAGCAGGACATCCAAAATTGAGGTCAACGATATCAGCACTGTCAGCAAGCATTTCTGCTGCCGTTGCCATATCTCCTGCGTCTCCTCCAAAAATCTGTGGAATAAACGGAACTTCTTTGTCATGGGACTCCATTTTTCGCCAAGACATGGCAGCCTCGCGCGTCAATGCGGTACTGTTTGTGAATTCAGTAATGGTCACATCTGCCCCACAATCCTTTGCTAAAAGCCTGAATGGAAGGTCGGAAACGCCGGCCATTGGAGCTAGGAAAAGGGGACGAGATTCACCCCTCCATTGTCCCGGCTTTTTGCCGATATGACTGCTCATGTTGTTTGCTCTAGGCTTCAGTTTTTCAAGGATTGTCACGATTAGGCATCGTTGAGTGCCTGTTCGAGCAATTGAGCAACGCGTCTCATTCTACGTAGAATTCGGTCGATACGTGATGAGACTTCATTGTGAACTTCAGAGGAGGTGAATCCAGACAACTGATGCCCAAGAGGTAAGCGGCCTCCGAGTAAGTTGAGCAATAACATCTGTTCTTCTGACGAAGTTTCTTTCAGCGTTGCTCCCACAGTTTCTACTTTCAACACTCCTTTTTTCAAATCCTTCAAGAGAATGGATTGCTGCTTTGTAGAAAGAATCCTTTGGAACCCTCCCTTTTTCAATAACCAGTCCTCGCCTCTGCGTTGATATTGGGTTGTAATCGCGGTCCAAAGCGTGACGTTGAGCCGATCTATCCGAGGAACTCTTTGAACCATTCCGGTCGTTCGAAAGCGCTCTAAAATGCGACCTATTCGTGGTTTTTGTTCATCCAACAGTTCCTCTGCTTCATCCAAAGAGAGCGGATGGTCACGACTGAGGAGAAGTCGGAACAGTTGCACAGAAATAGAATCTGCACGAGCTTCTTTTCCAGGTCTTTCCCCAAGCAGTCCGAAATCGCCCATCCACTGTGAAAGTTTGCTTTCTATACTTTCCTCGAGTAACGGTCTATGTTCGACGATACCGATACTCAGTGCTGGAGTATCGGTGGGCGAGATGGACATACTGAGGTCAGGCTTGTTACGATTCCACAAATCATCGATAATTGCCATTCGCTGTTTAACGATTGTTTCGCACTGAAAGCTAAAAAATTCAATGGCATTGGTAAGTGAGCCTCCTCTCAAAAAGTATCTCCTCCAACCTTTGCCCTCATTTGAGAATCCAAGAATTCCGGCTTCAACAAGCCGAGTCAAGTGGTGGTTTAGCGATGCAGGGGTGAGAGCGAGCTCGTCAGCAAGCATTTGCGCATCCCAACTGACATTTGGTTGAGAGAGCAAATAATCCCGAAGCAAGCGATGGACCGGACCTGCTTTACCGAAATCTGCAGTCGCCTCACCTCTTTTTCGAACTAAACTCAGAGTGTCAATGAACCAGCCGACTAGATTATCTAAATCTCGCTCACTGGCAGGTAGCGCAACTTCGGACAAACGGACACTAAACATGTTGCTCGTCGATGGGCGGTGTCGAGGGTCTTTGAAGACTCTGTATTATTTGCCTCTCAAGAGGCGAAAAAATTTGAGTTTATCTACGCTCGTCGTTCCAATCGTAATCGACACCTTTCGTACCATGCCATTCGATTTCCATGTCGATATGGGGCATCATTTCAATTCGATCTTCACGTAAAATTCCACGCCTGCGCAGTACTTTTACTGCAGAATGCACGGTAGCACGTGAACGCCCAATTCGGCGGGCAAGTGCAGCTTGTGAACGAGGGACTCCTTCTTTTTGGATGTCTTCAATAATGAGTCGTTGAACCAATGACAGCCCAATCGGTAGTGCTGAGGCTGCTTTTTCCTCGCTTACCGCGATACCTCTCAAAATTTCGACTTGACTTGGTGCCCCAGCGAAATAGCATGTTCGACCATTAACGGGCAGAACAGTAACACTTCGCCGGGTTTGCAAAACATCCAAGTGATGCCTTAGAGTACCGTTGGCGGTGTTCAAAGTTGATTGCAATTCTCTGTAACACAATCCCGGATGAATTTCAAGCGTAGCAAGAATTCTTTTTCTCAAAGGGTGTTCAAAGGTGCGCGCTTTCGTAGATACACTGCCTACAGCAAGCGCTCCAACCGCCGAAGCAGCAGCAGCAACTCCACTTGCAATACCTGCAACACTTCCCGCAGCACCCATGATTCCGGCAGACAACCAAGGTCGCTGACGCATCCACTGTGCAAGAAGAGGCATGCGACGAACTCCATGTTCTCCTTTGTTAATCCATCCTATCATTGCTTCACACGGCGTGCAATCTAATCCTGTGCAATTACGGTACCCAAATGAATTTTCAAATGCGCAACGAGAGGCGATAGAAGGCGACCACATGTTCGACCATGTTCAGTTAACAGATAGGAGACTCTGATTGGTGGACCTTCGGTGACTTGGCGTTGAACAAGCCCTTCGTCAGCCAGATACCGCAATTTGTCAGACAACGTTCTTGAAGAAATCCCCTCCAACAAATTCTTCATTTGATTGAATCTACGCGGTCCCGAAATGTACAATGCAGAGAGGATTTCTATTGTCCAACGAGAGCCGAAGACACTGAGTGCTTCTCCGGCTCTACACACTTCACTGTGAAGATCGTTCAAAGGATTGAGTTCTTTTTGTGATTCAAGAATTCCTCGAATGTCTCCTCCAATAGAGATAGCCGACTCAATTGAGTTGCGAACTTCGTTGTAGTCGTTGCGGGTAACTTTGAGTGGTGGGATAGTCAAGAATATCTCCTCGATATGATGCTATCTGTTCCACTACTTAATTCCATTTTAACACCAAACATTGGTTATGAATGAAGAAAATCTGGTAGAAACCATCTCACCTTTGAAGAGGGCGCACCGGTACGCCCGTGTATGCCCAAACAAGTGTTGCTGGTCCGAGGCGGCGCCTTGGGCAGAAACACCGGTATCGGAGGTGCACATCACAATCTTGTATCTTCGCTACAAAATGGAGATGTTCGGGGATGGATGACCCAAGAGCCATGTGAATATCCACTGCGAAAAAGAAGAAACCCTCTTTCGCGACTCTACAAGCGATGGTTTTCGCATCCAAAAAGAGTTGAAAAGATACTCAAGAAAAAGCACTCTTTCAGTGCGGTACACATTACCGATCAAGAGCAAGCACATTTGATTCCTCAAGAAACCTCAGTTCCAGTGGTGGTCACGGTTCACGATTTGTTTCATTTGTATCCTGAACAGATTCATCTTGCTGGTGAAACTATTGATGTTGGAGAGCAAAAACCAGGGTGGTTCCGTCGCAAGGACTTAGAAAAATTGAGGCACGGACTTGCTCGAGCGAACCTCCTTGTTTGTGATTCTCAAGCAACTTTATCTGCTTGCCAAAAGCACTATCCACAGGTCAAAGCGGTCTGTGTTCCACTTGGCCTAGAGTTCAAAAAATTCGTACCGCGTGAGCAAAGTGAGGTTGAACTCATTGGCCCCGCCTCCAAGCTTTCCAAAGGCTGTCATCTTCTCATTGTAGGAAGTCACGCACCACGAAAAAGATTGAATTTCATTTCACGGATCGTTGGAGAACTTGATGATAACATAAAACAGGATATACACATCCATCATGTCGGAAACAATTCGTGCCCTTACGGCGGTCCGTCTGCATCAAGTTATGCCGAATCTTCAAATGTCCAGAATTGGGTTTCTCACGGCGGCGATGTATCAAGTGAGGCTTTGATGCAATTGAGATTTGCTAGCGAAGCTCTTTTGTTTCCAAGTGCCAGCGAAGGTTTTGGCTATCCGCCGCTGGAATCAATGGCTTGTGGAACGCCGGTCCTGTGCTCAGATTTACCTTCCCACAATGAATTAATGCCTGACCAAACATGCATTCGAGCTGACGATATTGAGGCATGGAAAGAAGCAATTCTTTCCGTTCATTCGAACTGGAAAAGGCGGACGAAAAACGATACGAATCATGTGTGGCCGAATCCTCGTTCGGGTTTGATGGAATTCGCCTCTAGATTCGACCAGAGCCGGTACTGTCAGCGTATGGCAGAAGTCTACGATTCATTGGAATCTCACTAATCAATACGCTCATATGTGGTAGCATTGCGTCGTCGTTTATGGCCGGGAATGCATCGTTGAAAAGTATGGATGAAATCAAATGGTTTCACTCAATTCCGTTAGGTGATGATGTTGTTACTCCGGGACTCGATGCATCGGTGGCCAAATTGGAACAAATTTGTCTCCCGAAAGATTTGTCTGGAAAAACTGTTCTTGACATTGGCGCTTGGGATGGCTTCTTTTCATTCCAAGCAGAGAAGGCAGGTGCTAAGCGTGTATTGTCGACCGACCACTTCTGCTGGAGTGGACCGGGATGGGGTACAAAAGACGGGTTTAATTTTGCCCACAATGCACTCAATTCCAAGGTCGAGTCTCTTGACATCGATGCGATGGATATCACTCCCGATAACGTAGGTAAATTCGATGTTGTGATGTTTCTCGGAGTTTTGTATCACCTTCAAGACCCGATGGCAGGGCTCCGTGTTGCGGCCGCAGTTTGCAACGAACTGCTCATCATCGAGACAGTTGTCGACGATATTCATCGCTGGAAGCCATCAATGGTTTACTATCCTAAAGACTCATTCAATGATGATGATACGAACTACTGGGCGCCGAATGTTGCCGCAATGAAAGGTATGCTCAAAGACCTTGGATTCAAAAAAGTGGAAGTTGTCTATCCAAAGAAATCATGGCTTCGATACTCATTCCCCGTCCGTTTGTATTCATCAATTAAGGGAATGATTACCGGTCGAGGGCCATTCCGTCAAACAATCAATCAAGGTCGAATGTCATTCCATGCATACCGATGAGTGAGAATCTCCAATCGGAGTATTCATGGATGGCGTTTTGTTGGCATTGCCATGCAACCTATACAACGTGTAGCGATTGTCGGTGCTGGAAACATGGGTTCCGGTATCGCCCAAAAGACCGCGCAGGAAGAATTTGATGTTCAAATGGTAGACAGAGAACAACAATGGGTCGACCGTGGCCAGGGAATTATTCGGGATTTCCTCTCTGAGGCAGTCGAGCGACGAATCTTTTCTCCCGCTCAAGTGGAGGCCATTCAAGGTCGAATATCTGGTGTTGTTGGAGTTGAGAATACGGCTTCAAACACCGATTTGGTTATTGAAGCGGTGTTCGAAGATTTTGATATCAAAACCGCTGTATTCAATACACTCGACAAAGCCTGTGGGCCTGAAACAATTCTTGCTTCGAACACCTCTTCATTGTCCGTGAATGCTTTAGCAGAAGCAACAGGAAGAGCAGACCGTTTTGTTGGATTGCATTTCTTTTATCACCCTGCAAAGAACCGATTGGTGGAGGTTATTCCTGCTCAAGCATCAAGTGCAGAAACCATCGAAAAGGTGGTTCAGTACTGCAAGATGCTTGGAAAAGTTGTCATTGTATGCGGCGACAGACCTGGTTTTGTCGTCAACCGATTCTTTGTACCTTGGCTTAACGAAGCGTGTTTATTGATGGAGGAAGGCGTTGCTACCGCTGCTCAAATAGATGCAGTTGCATGCAAAGCATTCAGAATAGGGCTCGGTCCGTTTGGTCTCATGAATCTCACTGGACCTCCAATCGCTCTTCACTCAACCGATTACCTTGCAGAACAACTTCGAACTCCTCGCTACACCGGTGCTCAAAACCTTCGCAATCTAATTGAAGCGAACGAGCATTGGGATGTTTCTGGCAATCAGTCCTACACTCCCGAACAATACACAGTAATTGCTGAGCGACTCTATGGTGTCGTTTTCGGCGTTGCTGCACAGATAGTAGAAGAAGGCGTTTGTTCGATGGAAGATGTCGACAGAGGCGCGAAAGTTGGGTTGCGTTGGGCTCGCGGACCTTTTGAGATGATGAACAGAGTTGGCATACAAGAGGCACACAGAATGGCTCAGGATTACGCCAAATTATGTTCAAAAAGTGATGAGCATCAAGTATGGAGAGTGCCAGAATTTTTCACGCAGCAATCCGATTCAAATGACTTATGGAATTTCTCATACGTTGATGTCTCAAAAGAATCAGGTGTTGCCACCTTGACAATCAACCGACCTGAGGCGATGAATGCATTGAACGAAACTGTGGTCGGCCAACTGAATGATGCTCTTGATGAAGTGAATGCGGATGAGTCGGTGCATACTGTAGTCCTTGATGGTGCTGGAAAGGCCTTTGTTGCTGGAGCTGATGTCAAATTCTTTGTTGATAAAATTCGGGCTGATGCCATTCCAGACATCGTCACTTTCACCGCCGATGGCCATACTATGCTCAACAAGTTGGAAAATTCAAACAAAACCACCGTTGCTTTGACAACTGGATTAGCACTTGGTGGTGGATTGGAATTGGCTTTGGCTTGCGATTATCGAATCGGGACTCGTCGAACTCAGTTCCGATTCCCAGAAACCTCAATTGGCATTTACCCTGGTTTGGGAGGTACACAAAGGCCTGCTCGAATCTCTGGAATTCCGTCGGCACGCTGGGCGGTACTTGCTGGTAATTTCATGGACGCTCAAACGGCGCATGACCTCGGCCTTCTTACCCATCTGGTAAATGTTGCAGGCGTTGACTCCTGTGTTTCAGAACTTGCGTCTCTTGGCAAACCTGAGAACAAATATCCAGGCGCTCCAAATAATCCTGCAAGTCCTGTCGCGTCGTTTGCGTCATCGTTTTTTAGTGATGAAAACCTGTCATCTCTTCTTTCAGGCACATGTCCAGAAGGCTTTGATGCTGAAGACAAGGTTGTTGCTCGTCAATTGAAATCACTCTCTCGTACTGCTCCAATTGCACTAAAGATGGCCAGCGATTTAATCGATGCCACTTCTCAATCGAGCTTGAAGGATGGTCTTCAAATGGAACTCGACAATTTGACGAACATATTTACAACTTCAGATTCACTTGAAGGTCTCTCAGCGCTCATTGAAGGAAGAAAACCGACCTATTCAAACTCATGATCAAGCCCATTTGCATTGCAATTGAGACATTTCGTTGATGAGAGCAACAATGTCTAACGATTCCTCTTGCTCACCAGCCAACTCTATTCTGTTCTTGACAGCCTGAATGAATTCTTGGTCCGGCGCTTCTCCGAGGATTTGTGCGATAAAATCCTCGATGGGAGTTCCTTTTCCTTGAGCAATGGCTATTCGAGCACGACGTTTTTCA
>CEQX01068218.1_pt1 | contig 11958 bp, 6 predicted proteins | sample 356261 | NCBI WGS metagenome assembly CEQX01 (sample SAMEA2621076, study PRJEB7988) | marine metagenome | isolation source: saline water (ENVO:00002010), including | reverse complement strand
TGACGGACCCATCCAACGGACAAGGCCCGAAGGAATCTCGTTGGCAACAATCAGGGCGCCAAGAGCGGGATGGGAGCCATGCTTTCTTAAAAAATTCAGCAACCGTAATTCGCCTTCGGCCCGGAGCCGGGGCTCGGCTAGAAAGTCCCGGCCCCATTCCCAGGGGATTCCCACGAGGACTACGAGCCCATTCTCCTGCGCGCAGTCAAGGAGGGCCTGAGTTGCACCCGTATAGACCCGGATTGCATTGAAACCGCATGCGGCAATCCGGGGGAATTCGATGGCAGGATCGAGTTCTGCATCGGCAGGAAACGGACCGAAGGTAACGCATTTCAGGAACAAGCGCCTGTCCCCGAGGGCTAGGAACCTGCCATCGACCCGTAAACGCGCTGGTCCGGAGAAGGACACGCTCAAGCCTGACCGTTGATCCTGCGTTTGGCAAGAAGGGGGGTGACTCTCCTCCTAGAGAACCTCGATGTCGTGGTCATTACGGGGTTTCATTTCTCCAATTACTTCTGCGCATGGCGCTCCTTTTTCCTTAAGGAGGGAGAGGGCTTGGTCCAAGCTTTCCGGAGGCACGGAAAGGAGAAGCCCTCCACTGGTCTGGGCATCAGCGAGGAGGAGCTTCAGGGAATCTGGGACGCCAGCGGCGAACGAGGTGTTGGATGCGGCTTCAAGATTGGCTTTGGTTCCGCCCGGCACGCAACCTTCATCGATCAGGGAAAGAACCATGTCATCGATCGGGGGCACCTGATCGCTATGAACCACGGCGGTAAATCCGCTTTCACGCGCCACGGCTCCAAGGTGCCCAAGGAGGCCAAACCCGGTGACATCGGTTCCGCCCCGAACCAGTCCGGCCTTTGCGAGATCCGCGCCTGGGGTATTGAGTGTCGTCATCAGGGCAATGGATCGGCCGGAAAGGGATCCGATATCCATGCCTCTTTTCGTAGCGGTGGAAAGGATTCCCGTGCCCAGAGGCTTGGTAAGAATAAGCAGGTCTCCTGCAGCCGCGCCCGAATTGGTAATCAGCTGGTCCGGGTGAACGAGGCCAGTGACAGAGAGACCGTAGAGCGGCTCGGGGTTCTGAACGGTATGTCCGCCTGCAAGGACGCATCCAGCTTCGGCCACCTTGTCCGCGCCACCCTTGAGGATCTGGTTGACGTCCTCGAGAGAAAGATGCTCCAAGGGAACGCCAACCACGTTCATCGCGGTGACTGGAAGCCCCCCCATTGCGTAGACATCCGAAAGCGAGTTTGCGGCTGCGATTTGCCCGTAAGTATAGGGGTCGTCCACAATGGGAGTGAAGAAATCCAAGGTTTGAACCATGGCGAGTTCTTCGCTAAGCCGGTAGACAGCGGCATCGTCAGAGGACGCAGCTCCTACCAGGAGATCCTCATTCTCGATCTGGGTCAGCCCGCGCAGAACCTGCGCAAGGTCGGCTTGGCCGAGCTTGGAGGCTCAGCCCGCACAGGACGACAGTTCTGTCAGGCGCTTGATGTCTTCGCGGGACATGGGGCAATCCTAGGGAAGAATCCGTCCGGGGCAAACATGACTGGTGGAATTCCGGATCATTTTTAAATTGGTGGCTCTAGACCATTGCCAACAGGGCTTGGCGAGCCGACAGTCCGAGAACCTTAATTTTCCAGATCCCGTGATTCGTAGCTTGCTCCTTCTTTTTCTTCCGTTGGGTATCAGCGCGCTCCATGCCAGTGAATATGGCCCTATCTGTGAGTGGCATGAGGACCCTACTACGACGATGTCGATTCACTGGGTGGCGGCCTCGAACGATGAGCGTCCGGGGGGAGAGTGGAAGCTCGGTGATGCCGGATTTGGTTATGGTGATGATGATGATCAGACGGTGCTCAAGGCGATGCGGGGGAAATACCGTTCGGTATATATCCGCCGGGCCTATGAAGTTCCGGCCAAAGCGCCACGAGGGGCGGAGTTGACAGTAGGAATTCGATATGACGACGCATTTATTCTCTACCGTGACGGTAAGGAGGTCCTTCGAAAAGGGGTTGAGGGGTCAGGCGCCAGCATTGGCGAAGTTAAGAAGCACGAGGCTGAGGTTTGGGAGTATTTCAAGATCGGTCCTGCCAACCCGGGGCAGAAGGGAGTAATCGCGATTGAGGGCCATAACGAAAATATCGATAGTTCAGACTTCACCCTGCGCCCCCGGATCGATTACCGGGCCAACGGAAAGCTGTATCCGGTAATACGGGAAGGAGCGAGCTGGGCCTATCTTGCGGGGGGAGTTCCCGAGGCGGGCTGGGCCAGCATTGGAGGCATCGGTGGCGATGAGCCAGCTGCCACGCGCTATAAGTTTTCCTACCGGAAGAAGGGCGAGAGGGAATGGTCCTCTGCCCCCATTCGAGAGAGAACGTTTGGAAAGACAGAGGACCTTGCCTTTAGCGTGGACCTCCGGGATCTCAAGCCCGCCAGCCGCTATGAGTTCCAGATTATTCGGTGGGGGCGCCCGTTGGGTCCGTGGGAATTTGAAACGGCCCCGGCTCGCTTTCAGGATGGAATCACCTTTGTGACCGGTGGTGATATGTATGGGACACGGGCATGGCTTGACGCAATGAACCTCCGAGCGGGAAAGGAAGACCCTCTTTTTGCTCTGCTCGGAGGCGACCTTGCCTACGCGAATGGAAGTGATGGCGGGCGGTGGCGGGTTTGGCTGGACTCCTGGAACAAATGTGCGGTTGCTCCCGACGGCCGGCTCATTCCCATGGTCGTGGCAATCGGAAATCATGAGGTGAAAGGATATCAATATCGTCCCAAGAACGCGCCCGGAAGAGAGGATGCCCCATTTTTCTATAGTCTCTTTTCCGGAAAGTCCGAGGGAGCGAATTTTACTGTCGATTTTGGGGACTACTTGAGCCTCATAGGTGTTGACTCGGGGCATACCGCTAATATCGCTGCGCAGACTCAGTGGTTAGGGCGGGTCCTCGGAAACCGGTTAGCTATTCCCCGGCAGTTTGTCTGCTATCACCGCCCGGCCTGGGGGACCGGAGTAAAAGATGACGCCACAGATATCCGAAGGGAATGGGCCCCACTATTCGAGCAGTTCAAGGTCGATTGCGTTTTTGAGAATGATCACCATACCTACAAGCGGACTCATCCTATTGTCGGGGGTGAGCGTAGCGATAAAGACGGAATTCTTTACATGGGCGATGGATCGTGGGGCGTGAAGACCCGAAACATTCCCAAGGACTGGAGAAAGCGAACCTATCTTGCGGAAGCGCAAGCCTTGAGGCATCTCATCAAGGTGACTCTGAAAAAAGATGAATTCCTCTACGAGGGAATGACAGAGGATGGGAAAATTTTCGATAAGACGACGAGGCCCTTGCGCAGGGGTGGAGCAGATAACCGGTAAGGACATGACCAGGGCACTTCCTGAACTTGATGCGACCACCTGCCGCGGGCATACTCGAGGCATGAGGCCCGGGGATTTCGAGGCCCGCTCCGCGCCATGGCCGTGAACTTATCCCTCCGCGAGTTTCTCGTTAGTGGCGCGTGGAAGGAGCGATTTGACGGATTCGTACTAGAGGACGGGAGCAAGCTGGCCCGGAAACGCCGGGTCTCGGAAATGTCGTGGGAATCCCTTGAGGACGGCGGCGGAGTGCTTGCCGCCCGAGTGCAGGATTTGGAGGGCGAGTATTACGAGGTAGAGATTTCCATCTGGCAGGAGGGTGAGGGCCTCTGGGAAATAGATACCTCCTGCAGTTGTCCCTATGCTTACTACTGCCAACATGCGGCGGCCGCTCTCATGGGAGCGGGCAAAAAAACCATGGTGGATCGCCTTTTGGAGGGAGGCAGTGCGTATGTTCGAGTTCCCGTTACCGGATCGGCGAAGGAGAGGTCTTCTCGCGAGACGATGCCCCGGCAGACTCTGGAGGTTTCTCCAACGTTCCGAATGGAAGTATTGGTGGAGCCCGCCAATAGCCGCTCTGTTCAGATGCTGTTACAATCATTGAGAGCGGCGAACCGGGATGAATGGTTAGTGGCCAGGCCGACGGCGACCTATGAGGGGCACGACCTTCCGCTTCATACGGGTGGCGATAGTACTGTCCTGATTGAAACAGCGGATGGCATGCTCGAAATTTTGCGGGACTTGAAGGCGGAGGGGGCTGCCGTCCGAGACCTGGCTCAGCTTGGCCTGACTCACTTGGGAGCCCAGCCGAGTTATCGATTCCTGCTAGGATTGGAGCGTGAGAGAGACTCGGAGCCCTCCGCCGAGTCTGCGTGGTTTCCCGAGCCCAGCTTGAATACACCGGATCTCTTCTGGCCTTGGTTTCGGGCTGAGGCTATTCCCAAGCTTGAGAGCCGCGGCTGGGAAGTCTCGGTGGATAAGGAGGTTGGCTTCCCTGTCTACGTCACCGAGCCGGGCGACTGGGAAGGGGTCCTCTCTGAGCAGACAGGTGGCTGGTTCTCCTTGTCGGTGGGGTTCGATCTGGATGGAGAGCGGCTGGACCTTCTCCCGATCCTCGCAAAGCTGTTGGAAGACGGAACACTCGACATGCTGGATGAACTCTCGGACCGCTCCCATCACCTGGTCTACTTGCCCGAGGGCGGAGCACTCAAGATCCCGGTAGAGCGGCTCAAGCGGATTCTGCGGCAGCTTGCCTCTCTGGTGGACCCCAATCGGCCCTTTCTCCACCCGGTGGACGCTGCCCATCTGGCTTCAAGCTCTGAGCTCTCCCTCGACCCTGGCAAGGGGTTGGACCGGCTGGTAAAGCAGATTGAGAAGCTCAGGCAACCTGCCACAAAAGACCCCCCTGAGGGGGTCCAGGCGACGCTTCGAGACTACCAGCTCGAAGGCTTCCAGTGGATGCAGGGCCTTGCCAGGTGTCAGTTGAATGGAATCCTTGCGGATGACATGGGGCTCGGTAAGACCTTGCAGACTCTTACGCATATCCTTGCCGAAAGAGTCTCGGGCAGGAGTGAAGGCCGGCCGACCTTGGTGGTAGCTCCGACCTCGGTGGTGCCAAACTGGAGGAAGGAGGCCGCTAAGTTTGTCCCCTCCTTGAGCGTTTTGGTTCTGCAGGGTCCGGGGAGAAAGAAAGACTTCAGGAACGTGCCTCATGCGGACGTGGTGCTCACTTCCTACGCGTTGCTCCAGCGCGATGTGGAAACGCTGGGAAGCATGGATTTTCATCTGGTCGTTCTGGACGAGGCTCAGAATATTAAGAATCCGGGGGCAAAAGTGAGCAAGGCCGCCTGCAAGTTGCAAGCGGCCCAGCGGCTCTGTCTATCGGGCACACCCATTGAGAATAATCTGGGCGAGCTCTGGTCGTTGATGCACTTCCTCCTGCCCGGCTTTCTGGGAAGCGAGGAGGTATTCAGGGCTCGCTACCAAACTCCGATTGAGAAAGAAGGCAACGAGGACCGGAAGGAGGATCTCAAGACGCGGATTGTGCCCCTCATCCTCCGCCGGACGAAAGATGAGGTGGCATCGGAACTTCCTCCGAAGACCATTCTGATCCACCCGATTGAATTGAACACCGGGCAAAAGGATCTCTACGAGACGGTACGTGCGACGATGGATCGGCGGGTTCGACAGGCAATTGCCGCGCAGGGCATCGAGCAGAGCCGCATTGTCTTTCTGGATGCTCTGCTGAAATTGCGTCAAATCTGCTGCGATCCCCGGTTATTAGGCATGAGAGAGGCCAATGAACTGGCCTCCGCGAAACTTGATTATCTCATCGAACTCTTGGATATGCTTGTCAAAGAGGGCCGTCGAATTCTGCTTTTCTCGCAGTTCACCACGATGCTGGGCCTCATTCGGGAGAGGCTGCAGGCCCAGGGAATTTCCTATCTTGAGCTCACGGGCTCATCGCGCAATCGCGGTGAGCTTGTGGAGCAATTCCAAGCGGGGGAGATGCCTCTTTTCCTGATTTCTCTGAAAGCCGGGGGCACAGGACTTAACCTGACCGCAGCGGATGCTGTGATTCATTACGATCCGTGGTGGAATCCAGCTGCAGAAGCTCAGGCGACAGATCGCGCCTACCGGATTGGCCAGACCAGGCCTGTTTTTGTTCACCGGCTGATCTGCACGGGAACGGTAGAGGAGCGGATTCAGAAGCTACAGGTCGATAAAGCCAAGCTGGCGGATGACCTTCTGGCAGGCGCAAACAAAGTTATTGCCCCTGATGAGGACACATTGAAGCAGCTTCTAGCGCCCCTATAGGGCGTGGTCGCGTAGTGTTATTTGATCCAGAAGCGGGGGAGCTTCTGGTCGGAGAGAGGAAGGCTGAACCGTTGCAGGCGGTCTTGGGCAGACTCGACAGAGGACCATGGAACCACCTCTATGGCGACTTGGTCGCCGTCCTCCCACTGGGCCATTCCGGTAGGAAGATGGTCCCGTATGGCAAGACCCATGAGGATGACTGGTCCGATTACCAAGCCGGAGCCACTCCGAATATCTGTGAGGATGATTTCTCGGACCGCCTCCCGGTATGGGGTGCGAGTTAAAGCAGGCATGGTAGCAGTTTTCAGGACCGTGCCCTGTAAAGGCTGTGGAGAGTCTGAGCCCCGGGGGGAGAGCTGGCCGTTGACCGGGGGAATTGCAATTAGTCTCCAATCGCCAAAAGAAAGCTCTCGCATGGCGAACTGCCAGACAACCACCGACTTGTTGGCAAGCCTTTCCGGATGTTTCATTAAGGCCTCTCTGGTCTTAAAGGCTCCATCGTGAGCTGTGCTAAGGCGGTCTACCGGGGCGCCCATCTCGAGGCTCAGGGCCTCCGCGAATCCGGCTCCCTTACCCCACCCGTTGTCGGGCTTCGAGTAAATCTCGGTAAAGCTGTCCCCCAAGAGGAGGTAAGGGGCATAGGGGCGAGGTTTCCAGAGCTGCCCATTGGACTCGAGGACCATTCTCGTTGTGATCGTCTCCTCATATTCAGGACCACGAAACCGGGCAAGATCTCCAGTGAGCGACAGCTTTCGGTCGACGGTCTCATAAGAAGTGGTAGGAAGCTGCACCGAAGTCCGTTCTGCTACGAGGCGAGCAATTCTCGCCATCCCTTCCGGGGACCAGTGGCTATCTCCCCGGAGAAACGGAGAGTCTCCTTCAGCGGACATTTTTACCAAAAGCGGGGCAACATCCACGACGTCGATCTGATGCTCCGATTCCAGAAGGTGAAGAAATTCATCGTAGCCCTCGTTGACGACCGGCTCTCCAGCGTGACTCGGAACAGTTGCTTTCGAGGGCAGCGGAAGGAGGACTAGCCGGATCCCCATGCCTTGCAGCTGGCGGTGAAAGTCGACGATAGCGGGAAGAGGATCCCAGTTGCGGCCGGACGCCGCTGAACCTCGAGGGCTCTCCAGAAAACTCTGGAGTTCCACGTGTTGGACATCCTTTCGGAGATAGAGTTGGCCATCCCGGGTTATGACTCCTCCGAAGTCGAGACCCAATGACGCGGACAGCTTATGAGCCAGTCTCTCGAAGGGACCCCGCTCAGCGTCAAGTTGATTTCCCGGGTCGCCTAAGGAGGAGCTGAGGTAAACAATGGCACCCAGTCCGAGCAGGAATACGCCTGCGAGGGCCAGCCGGCGAGATCTCCCCCGAGCCATTGTCTTTTGTTCTTGGGCTGCCACGGCTTCTATAGAAAGGAATAGAGGGAGGGGAGAGTCTTGCGTGATGCCATTGTACTCATGGAGGGGAACAGGAGGGCGGAAAGCAGGGCAGTCCCCCTCCGGGGCGAAAGCAATTACTTTCTATTCTGGTTCGCTCGATGGTGCGGGGAGTCCTTGGGGAGAACCGCGAGAGGAGCCGGGTTTTCTGGAATGCCCTGAGCCAGGCGCATTTTGACGGAAGTGAGATTCGGATTATCGATGAGGTTCTCGTACTCGTGGGGATCATTTTTCAGATCGTAGAGCTCCTCGAATCCGTTACCGTAACGGATGAGGCGGTAGCGCTCATCGGCAACTCCGTGTGAGGGAGAGTTCTCATTCCAGAACTGGAAGGAGCAAAGTGCGAGCCGGTCCCGCTTTGTTCCTGGCTTCCTTAGCTGGGAAACCAGGGAGAGACCGTCGCACTGCTCGGGGACGGGTATGCCTGCCAGCTCACAGAGGGTAGGGTAAACATCGGTGAGAGTAGCTGGCTGTCTGGTTGTCTCACCATCCCTGCTCACCCCCGGAGCGTGGATGAAGAGGGGGACTCGCGAGGTCTGGTCCCAGAGGGCGAATTTCTCCCAGTTTGCCTTTTCGCCGATATGGAAGCCGTGATCACTCCAGAGAACGATGATAGTATTGTTCTTCATGGTGGGGGTTGCATCGAGGGCGTCGAGGAGGCGGCCCAGCTGGTGGTCCACGTAGGAGATGCTGGCGAGGTAGCCCTGCATGAGCTTCTCCCATTGCTTGTTCTCTACTACCCACTTGTGCCAGTGGGTGCGGCCGTGGTTATGGGCGTCGGTCAGGTCGTCTTCGCGGTGGGGAGGCAGTTTGACTTCCTCAAGCGGATACATGTCGAACCACTTGCGGGGAACCTCCCAGGGGATGTGAGGGCGGAAAAGGCCCACTGCGAGGAAAAGAGGTTTGTCTTGCCCTTGCTTCATTTGCTCGATGGCCCAGTCCACAACCATGTGATCCCCCGTCTTTTCATCCGGCAATTCGAGGGGTGCGGCCCCGAAGAGTTGTGAGCCACCGCCCAACGGGCGCCCCTTGGTGAGGCCCGCCTTCTCGTCGGGAATCAGCTTTGGCCTCGGCCAGTCCGGAGCGATGGGGTTGTTAGGGTCGCCGCGGTATTGGTCCCATGCCGAGGGATCGTTCTGGGAATCGTGTGGAGTCCACTGGAGGGTATGAAAAATTTTCCCCCCACCAGCTGCGTGGTAGCCGTGATCCCGGAAGTGCTGGGAGAGGACCACGGCTTTTTCGAGGGTCTTGGATTCATGTCGCCATCGGGGGCCCCGTGCGCCGAACATATTGCGATAAATGCCGGACCGGACCGGGTGGACACCTGTCATGATCGCGACTCTCGACGCATGGCAAACAGGAGCGGCGCAGTGGGCATTAGTGAAATTCACCGAGCGCCGGGCAAGGCGCTCAAAATGTGGAGTCTGGATGCCAGGGTGATTATCTAGTGGCGAGATATAATCGTTCAGGTCGTCAATTGCGATAAAGAGGACGTTGGGTTTGCCCTCAACCGGGAACCCTCCCAGCGAGAGACCGATGATGAGTGTCAGGAGATAACGCATTGCTTCACTGGAGAGGAAGGTGAGGGTGAGGTCGCTTATTTCGACTTTGCTGGGTCGTATCTTGGAATGGGCCACGGCTGCACCCCGACTCGGTCCGCCCAGGATTGCCAAGCCTCTACCATGGATTTGAGCTTTTCGGGCATTTTAGCGGCAAGATCATTGAGCTCGGTCCGGTCCGCTTCCATATCGTAAAGCTCCCACTTGCGGGCTTGGTTGCCCCGATACATCGAAACGATTTTCCATTTACCATCCCGGAGGCCGAGGTTGCCATGGTGCTCAAAGCCCAGGGGGGCCTTGCGCTTGAGAGCGCCTCCGGTAAGGGTCGGAATAAGGCTGATTCCCTCCATGGGGTGGATGTCGTTGCCCTCATATTTCTCCGGGTAGGTTGCTCCTGCCGCCTCTACGAAGGTAGGCATCAGGTCAATGAGATGGGAGACATCATGCACGACCTTGCCGTTACTCTTTGAGGGGATTCCCTGAGGCCAGCTGACGATGAATGGAGTTCCGATTCCTCCCTCGTAGGGGTCGTGCTTGTAGCCTCTGAAGGGAGTATTTGACGCATTGGCCCATCCTGGCCCGTAGGCCACAAAGGTGTCTTCTCCGCCGGGCATGGTTTCAGGCCCAGTGCGAACAAACCTTCCGTCACGCGTTTGCATAGGGGGCCAGATCTTGGTCTGCAGCCCGTCTTTTCCAAGGGGCTTGAATTTGAAGCGGTCCTTCTGGTGCGAATTATTCGCCCGGCCGTATCCCTCCGCACAGCCGCCATTGTCCTGCAGATAAATTACCAGAGTGTTCTCAAAGAGCTTTTGCTTCTTCAACTCGTTGACAATCCTGCCGATGCCACGATCCATGATTTCTGTCATGGCGGCATAGGTCTCCATGCAGCGGATATCCCAGGCTTTATGCTTGAACCCCTCCCAGTCGAGACCCTTGGACATGGGCCACTTACTGTCGACGACGCCCATTTCAATCGCCTTCTTGTAGCGAGCTTCGCGGATTGCGGGGTAGCCCTTGTCGTAGACGCCTTTGTATTTTGTGATATCGGCCTCCGGCGCGTGCATGGGCCAGTGAGCGCTGGTGTGGGAGACGTAGAGAAAGAATGGCTTATCCGCTACCTTGCTGTTCCCACAGTGATCGGAGATGAAGGTGATCGCATTGTCGTTGATGGCGTCGGTGTAGTAGAAGGATTCCGGTTGATAATCCGGGTCATTCTCGGGAGTGATGTAGGTGTTACCGCGGCAGAGAGTGGCGGGGTCGTAGAAGCTGCCCGCTCCTGTGATGGTCCCGTAAAAGCGGTCGAAGCCGCGCTGCATGGGCCAGGCTGATATATCTCCATTGGGGCTTTTATGCCGGGTCAGGTGCCACTTTCCGGACATGTAATTCTGGTAACCAGCGCCCTTGAGGGCTTCCGCCAGGGTGACACAGCTCTTGTTGATGGACCCGCGGTAGCCGGGCCAGCCCCGGTCTCCTTCCATCAGGCCCATGCCCGTCTGGTGAGAGTAAAGCCCGCTGATGAGAGCTGCCCTGGTCGGGCAGCAGCGGGAGGTGTTGTAGAACTGGGTATAACGCAAACCGTTACGGGCAAGTTGATCGAGGACGGGAGTATGAATCTCGCTGCCATAGCATCCGATGTCCGAGTAGCCCATGTCGTCGGCCATGATGAGGACGATGTTGGGGCGTTGCGCAGCGATGCTGAGAGCCCACAACCCGGAAGCGAGAAGGAGTAGAAGTGATTTCATGATTTGGATGAGGAGAGTGGCGAGCAGGAAGGCTCGGGGTAGAGTATAATTCTGGAGCGAGATGGCTAGAGGAAGACCACGCAGACGGGATTGGGTATTTCGAGGCGGCCTCCGGCGGGGTCGAGAGCCCCGGTTTCCTGGTTGATGGAAAAGACATGAAGATCACTACTGAACTGGTTTGCCGCAATGATCCACTTGCCCGAAGGGTCCAGGTTGAAGTTACGCGGGGTCCGCCCCCCGGTCTTCTCTATGTCGATCAGGCTCAGTTTTCCGCAGCCCTGATGGATGTGAAAACAGGCGATGCTGTCATGGCCTCGATTAGAGGCGTAGAGAAATTGGCCACTGGGATGCACGAAGATTTCCGCGGTGGATCCTCGTGACCATCCATCAGGGACGGTCGAGATGGTCTGGAATTCCGTGAGCTCTCCGCTGGACTGATTGTAGTGGAAGGCCGTGATCGTGCGGGTGATTTCGTTGAGAACGTAGCCAAACGCAGCCCCCGGATGAAAAGCGAAGTGCCGTGGTCCCGCTCCCGGGCTAACCATGGTTGACCCGCGGCGTTCGCTGAGACGGCCCCCTTTTTCAAGTTCGTAGCGGACGATCTGGTCCATTCCAAGGTCCGAGATGAAGACAAACCGGTTGGCGGGATCAAGGTTGACGGCGTGTGGATGTGGTTCAGCCTGCCTCGGCTTGAGGACACTAGAGCCTTTATGGAGGATTCGATTGAGCGTTTGGCCGAGGGACCCATCCTCTCGGATCTCAATCGTAGTAACGGTAGATCCCGTATAATTTGCAATAATGACGGCATCGCTCTCTGGAGTAAGAACGAGGTGGCAGGGGTGTGCTCCATGGGAGCTGACGGTGTTGAGTTTTTCCAACGCCCCGGTGCTCGGGTCGGTAATGCGGTAGGCGGTCACCGAGCCAGAGGCCTCCCCACTAAAATCGTTGGTCTCATTGACCGCATAGAGGAACTTGCCGTTTGGGTGCAGGGCAAGGAAGGAAGGGCTTGGTGTTTCAGCGGC